>JABAHS010147176.1_pt1 | contig 10943 bp, 7 predicted proteins | sample 7062111 | NCBI WGS metagenome assembly JABAHS01 (sample SAMN14534600, study PRJNA622989) | marine sediment metagenome | biome: marine biome [ENVO:00000428]; feature: marine pelagic biome [ENVO:01000023]; material: deep marine sediment [ENVO:00002113]; isolation source: pool of 4 deep marine... | reverse complement strand
TCCCGGCGGCCTGTCCGCCTTCGTCGCCGCGATGAACGACAAGGCCGAGGCGCTCGGCATGGAGCAGAGCCGCTTCGTCGATCCCAGCGGACTGTCGAGCAACAACCGCTCGACCGCCGATGACCTGCTGCGACTGGTCCGGGCCGCCAGCGATTACCGGCTGATCCGCGAATTCAGCGACAGCGCGCGCCACACGGTTCGCTTCCGCAATCCGGGTTACCGATTGGGCTACGGCAATACCAACCTGCTCGTGTATCGCAACCACTGGGACATCGACCTGAGCAAGACCGGCTACCTGGACGAGGCGGGCCGCTGCCTGATCCTGGTGACCACGATCGAGGAACGGCCGGTGGCGATGGTGCTGCTCGATTCCTTTGGCCGGCACACGCCCGTCGGCGACGCCGGGCGCATCCGGCGCTGGTTCGAGACGGGCGACAGCGGCTCGATCGCGGCTGCCGCGCGCCGCTACGAGCGGCGCAAGTCGGCACAGGTCGCAAACGCCGACCCCCCCGAATAGAGCCCGGTGCGGTTCCGCCATCCGTGACCTCCCCGCGTAGGCGTCAGCGTGCCAGGTAACCCCCATCGACATGGAGCGGGGAGCCCGTAACAAAGGAGGATTCATCAGACGCCAGGAAAAGGACCGCATTGGCGACCTCCTCGGGTTTCCCAAATCGTCCCAGCGGGTGGGCCGCTTCCCCGGCTTTTCGGATCTCTTCTTTTTGCTGGGGAGAATCGGACATTCCCGCCAAGGCCACCTCCGGCATATCGGTTTCGATAAAGCCCGGACAGACGCAGTTCACCCGTATGTTGTCACGCCCGTAGCGGACCGCCAGCGCCCTGGTGAGTTGCAAAACCGCGCCTTTGGAGGTCACATACGCCGGAGCAAGGTTCTTCGGCCCGTCCAGGGCGACGAAGCTGAGGATTGAGCCTACATTGATGATCGAGCCGCCGCCGCCCTTTATCATGTTCGGAATAACGCTTTTGCAGCACAGGTAGATTCCCTTCACGTTGGTATCGATAAGCCGGTCCCATTCCTCTTCCGCCAGGGCAGGAAAGTCCGCAGAGAGAAGAATGGCCGCGTTGTTGTCCAGGATATCGATCCGCCCGTAGCGCTCCATCGCCGCTTTGGCGAGTGCTTCGACATCCTTAGCGTTTGCCACATCTCCAACCACGACACTCGACTCCCCGCCCTGCTCGCTGATGAGGCTGGCGGTCTCCTGGACCAGCTCTGCCTTGAGGTCATTCAGCACGAGCTTGGCCCCCTCCTTGGCAAAGAGAAGGGCGGTCGCTCGGCCGATACCCCTTCCCGCCCCCGTTACGATGGCCACTTTGTTATTTAATCTCATATGTCTCCTCCTTTGTCTTTCGCTGCCGAACGTGGGTAGACGGACATCTTCCGCGGAATTTCGCAGAAGGGTTCCGTGTATCAGCATGAGGCGCTGGTGTGGAACGCTAAACCTTCGGTCCCAGCAACATGCGTCCTCACGCCCACCGCGTTCTCGCCCCTTCTGGTGAGGATAGCGCAGACTACCGGAGGGCACAGACGCGTTTTCGTCGCATCGCAAAAGAGAAAAGCCCCACCCGACGACCCGTGCCGGATGGGGCTATGAGACGTGCAGCCCCGAGGACGCGCCCCGCCAGCGCTCCTCCTGGATGACCACCTTCTCCTCCATTCGAACGGCAGACGGCGCGAGCTCGGAGCAGCGGGCAGCTCCGGCCCAGATGCTCGTTGCTCGTGATGCTTCAATCGGCAGACGGGTGACCGGGGCATCGCCCCCCTGAATCTGCCAGGCTGGCCGACAAGGGTTCGTTTAATAACGGGATTTCCCTGATGACGGGGGCGCAATGAAACGTCTTCTCATTGCAGTCGGCGCGTTTCTGTTTTTTACAAATGTCGCCGTGTTGGCGTGCCAGTTCGATACCGACCGTTCACCAAGTAGTAAATGTTTGAAGAAGCCGAGGCAGATATACGCGGTGTGAATCGGCGGCATCCAGTCGAGCACCAAACGGGACCGCATGCCAGTCTAATCGATACACGACCAGACATCGGGGCGCTGCATCCATGACGGCAGCTTGGTCCGGGCATCGCCGCACGCAATGTTCACTTGCTCTTGGGTCAATCCGAGGACACTCGACAGATCCACGGCTGTGAAGTTTGTCAGGTAAGTGTAAGCGCCGGTCAGGTCCGCACCCCGCAGGTCGGCTCCGCTGAAGTCGGCTCGGGAGAGATTCGAGTAGGTCAGGTCTGCGTCCCTGAGTGACGCCTCCTCGAACGCGGCCCGACTGAAGTCCGTCTTCGACAGATCGGCGACCGTCAGGTTCGCCCGATTGAAAGTGGCGCGTGAGAACTCGGCTTTCCTGAGCAGCGCCCGCGCGAGATCGGCGTTGTTCAGGTTCGCACGATGACCCAATGCCTTCGTCAAGTCCACGCGCTTTAGCTTGGCACCGATCAACGTGGCTCGGTTCAACTCCGCCTTCGCGAGACTCGCGTTCTCAAGCTTGGCTCTCGACAGATCGCTGCCCCTGAAAGTGGTTCGTTCAAAGCGAGCGCCCGTGAAATCGCGATCGTGCAGGAGCAGCCCTGCCTTGCTGCAGCCTGACCAATCTATCCTCGGTCCGGGTCTGTCGGTGCACGAGGCTTGCGCACTCGCCACTGCAACGACTAGCGACGACGCCAGGCTCAGAGCGGGCGCCCAACGCGCTTTGTGCGGGTTCATGGTTGGAGACTCCCCTGGCAAGGACCCGATCCGATGGCGCGCATGGTTGGGTAGACTTGTACGCGAACACGAGCTGTGAAGGTTTTGATGAGGGGCGATCATCCGCTCTACTAAAGATCTAGGATACGAGCCACATAGGCAACGTGAGGCATGTGCACCTCATTCAAACGCAGGAGCCCGCGGTGGCGCGCCGTTCAGCGTGAACGCGCAATACCGACCATCCAACCCGGGATCTCCGCCATCCCGTCCGCGGTATCCCCGATCAGCCGCTTCGGCTTCATCTCGAAGGGTGCTTGCACCCCGATCCACCATCGGACCAGGGCCGCCTACCCCTATTGTGATCAGGGCAGTGGGACCGGCGCCGTCGTGACCACCTCGAGCTTCCAGTCCTCCGCCGCGGTGCCGCCCAGGTTCAGGTGCCCCGCCATGAAGTAGAGGCGCTGGGTGTCCTCGCTCCGCGACGTGCAGAAGCGATCCTGAAGAAAGTAGGGCGGGATCGCCTGATAGTACAGGGCGGCGCGGACCGCTGCGGGCCGGCCCGAGACGCGGGAGAGATCGACGCGGTAGTCGACCGAGTCCCCGCCGCCGCGGCGATAGTCCGGGTCGTCGCCCACCGCGATCGGCGCCACGTCCGCGGCGAGGTCGCGCCCGGCGCCCAGCGCCTCAGCGATGGAGACGCGCTCGTCGAGGCCGAGAAAGCCGTGGGGTAGGATTCGGTTGTCCTTGGCGCTCGCACAGATGGAGAGAAAGCTTGTAGTGAGCGCGCCCTGGGGTTTGGCGCCGTGCCCGCATTGAGGGGCGCTGGTATCGGGCGGCGCGCTAACGAGTTCCTGATAGATCTGCGCCTGGTCCTGCCGGCCGACCACCTGGTAGTGGGGCTGATGGCCCCGTGCGCCGGGATCGAGCCGCGCCGAGCAGTCGTCCGTCCACCAGACCTCGCCCGCTATGGGCGCACCCGTCTCATCGACGATGCGCCCGGCGCCATCGGTGCGGCCCGAGGCCCACAGCGCGTCTCCGTTCTCGTCGAGCACGCTGAACTCGATGAAAGCCCGGCGAAAGCCCACGCCGGAAGGAAACTTGTGCCCCGTCTTGTTGGTCACGCTTACGGTGGCGCGTAGCGTCGCGCCGTCCATCTCGATGCCGTCGACCTTTATCGCCGCCGTCCGTTCGGCGGCCTGATCCAGCATGGCTTGCTCGCTCCACAGCAGCGGGTCCAAGCCCTTGTCGACCAGCATCGGGTCCTGGGTCCGGATACCGAGCACGTCGGGGAACTGCTGCGCCATCTTGAGGAAGAAGACGTTCAGCCCGACCAGGGTGTGCAGGGCGAAGCCCTCGCGCACCGGCAGATCGATGTCCTCGGGTCCCAGGTTGTGGTCCGCCTCGGGGAAGTTGGTGTACTCCTGGATGCCGGCGATCTTGCTGCGGTAGGGCTTACCATCGGCGTCGCGGCTCGGCATGTGACAGCCCTGGCACGACTCGGCCCTGGTGCCGGCCCCGGCCGGCAGCGGGCCGTCCGGCGTCTTGCCGGTGCGATAGGCGCTGAAGGCCCATTCCGGATAGGTCGTCTGCTCGTACGTGTGGCCGATCACCTGGCCGCGATGCATGACCGGCAGGTGCACCGTGTGACAACTGCCACAGACCTCCGAGGATGTCACGACCTCGTGGTGGACGGGCGTCACCCCGAGCGCGTTCTCCATGGGCTTCTCCTTCGGCTTCTCGAAGGGCCCGTAAAGCTCGTCGGCCGGGCCGACCATGAAGCTTCCGGTGAAGGTCTTGGCGAAGCCGCTATTGCTCGGGTTCAGGAACGCCTGCCTCTCGGCGACGCAGCGATTCTGGGGCAGGCCGCGCACCTTCGCGGTGTCCGTCTCGCCGAGCACCATGCGATGACAGGCAGTGCAGGAGATGCCGTCGCGCGCCAATGCGCCGTACCGCGCAACGGGCGCGCTCGGGTTCCCGCTCGGCCACGGCACCGCGTTGGCGTCCTCGCGCAGGAAGCGGCCGCACTCACCCGTCGCCGCGAAATGATCGATGGCCGACTGGCGCTGGCCGAGAATGCCATGGCAACCGAGACAGACGTCCTGAATCAGAGCGGACGCCTCGGGGTGGAAGGTCTCGGTTTCGCTCGCGAGCTGGGCGTAGAACACCGGGTCGCGCCCGCCGAGCCCCATGGGGGAGGTGCGCCACGTGCCGTAGGGCGACAGATTGAGAAGGTTCTCGCCGCGCGGATTGGGTTGGGTCATGTCGAACTGCAAACCCGTGGCGCCGGCGTCGTGGCAGCCGAGGCATTGGCTGGAGGTGAGATACTGGTCGGCGACCGTCGGCCCGTCGGCGCCGACCCAAACGTTGTCGTAGGTCTCTGACGGCATCTTCGAGACCGTCTGCCACGTGGGCGCGGGCAGGTTGGTCGCCTCGAGCGCGTCCGTGAAGGCGGTGTTGTAGGCGGAATGAGGCTCGCCGAGCCGCGGCGCGTCGTCGTCCGGCAGCGTGACCAGCCGGTGGTGGGGCTTGGACGGCGCGGCGTCGAAGAAGTGCTGGCTCAGGAAGACCACGGGCTCGCCGGGCTCGCCCTCGATGTTGCGCAGACTCGCGAAGGTGAGGTTGTCGCGGGCCGAGGCATGGCAGTTCATGCAATATTGGCCGAAGCCCATGTAGGGATAGCGGTTGTGGGGCCCGGGCGGCCAGTCAGGGTCCCAGTCGCTCCATCCGAACCAACCCCAGAACCAGCCGTCCTGGGCACCCTGGCGGTCCCGGACCATGACCGCGGCGCCGCTTGTCGGCAGCAGCCGGACCGGATCGACCCCGCTGCAGGCGGCCGCCGGCGCCGGGAACATCTCCTTGACCATCACGGCACCGTCGGGGACCGGCGCGGGCTCCGGCGGGGCCGCGCCCTCGTCGAGCGGGCGGTTCGCCTTGAGCCACGCGTACATCTCCCTGGAATACCAGATGACCGCCGGGGCGTGGGTGCCGTGGTCGCTGCCCACCCAGGCGCCGTCCTGAAGCGTCGCCGTATAGGGACCGAGTGCGCGCACTCGCTTGTCACGCTTCCAGCCGCCAGCGGCATCGCGGTGGCAGAAGTTCCGCAGGAACGCGCCGAGCTTCTCCTCATACTCATCCAGTGGTAGCGCGCTCGGCTTGCGGATAGCGTTCGCGAGAGAGGCGCAGAGCGCTGAATTGCTCGGCAAAAGAGCGGTCGCGCGCTCCGCCGGGCAGCCCTCGGGCGCGGCGCTGGTCTGTTGCGGTGCGCAGGCGAGAACACCGTGGGCGACGACCCCCGCGAACGCGAGTCCCCGGAACGTGAGGCGTCTGGTCATGATCTTTCCTCCTCGCCAGGAGCGCGGCACCGAACCCTAACCTGACCGCGGCACGATTGGCGTTGGTTGCGCGATTATCGCGGACCTCCGGGCGAGAGCCCCGAGGAGTCCGGATGGGACGACTCCGGGCCTCGAGACGAAACTACTGCCCCGTGATGAAGCGGTTCCAGAAATCTATGTTTGTGTTTGGCGCTTGGCCGCAGACTTGGCAGGCGATATCGCGATCGGCGCCAGTCCGGCCCATCACGCACGCAGCTCGGACCGCTTCAGGCGCTTAGCTTCACCGACCTGCATACCGCCGAACGTCGGGTTCCTCCAGCGGTAAAGTGTGGGCCGCGCAACAGTCTATTGGATAAGGCTTGTGTCGGGCATCATGGTATCGCCTGATTGGCTTCACCGCACCTTCCTCAAGCGCATGGTCAGGCAAGCTCGAGCCCATCGCGTCCGCCGCATGGGAGGCCATCACGTGAGCATCATCCTCGCGAGTGATCGCCACGTTGCCACGCCCCATTGCCTGGACACCCTTCGTCGCAAACGCCGCAAATGCGCGCAGATCCGCACCCGCGGCCGGAGACGGGTGGGACATGTAGGGTAGGTCTGATCTTCATTGCCGGCATGGGGCATGGGCCGTGCACGGCTCTCGCCTGCTCGCGGGTGCCGAGGCCGCAGGGGGCTGCGGCGCGCCCGGTTGCCTGGACCGCGAAAATTCATTACTTTTTCCCGGCTAGTGGACAGGATGTCCGGTCAAACGTGCATCGAATAAGAAGCGGATCATCGCATCCCACCCTGCACTTTCGTGTTCCTGAAGGAGAGCCGTTGCCATGGCCGAGTCCAGCGCGAGCCTGCATGAAGATGCATCCCGGCTGACACCGGAGACCATCGAGCGCCATCGGGCGATCGTCTCCATCATGGAAGAGCTCGAGGCGGTCGACTGGTACGACCAGCGCGTCGACGCGGCGACCGACGAGGAGCTCAGGGCCATCCTGGCGCACAATCGGGACGAGGAGAAGGAGCACGCGGCGATGGTGCTCGAGTGGCTGCGGCGTCGCGATCCCGCACTCGACGAGCAGCTCAGGACCTACCTCTTCACCGACCGTCCCATTCTGGAGGTGGAAGAGGGCGCGGAGCACGGGGATGCCGAGCCGGGCGAGGCGCCGCCCGGTGATGGATCGCTCGGGATCGGGAGCCTGCGCGAGGAAGCGTCGTGAACGATCTGCTGCGAGAGCTCGCGCCCATCTCGGAGAAAGCCTGGCACGAGATCGAGTTCGAGGCGAAGCGCACGCTGAAGGCAACCCTGGCAGCGCGCAAGCTGGTGGACTTCGTCGGGCCGCTCGGGTGGGATGCTTCGGCAGTCGGGCTCGGTCGGGTGAAGGCCCTCAAGAAGCCCCCCGTCGAGGGAACGGAAGCGAATTTGCGCGAGGCGCAGCCTTTGGTCGAGCTGCGCGTCCCCTTCGAGCTGGCGCGCAGCGAGCTCGAAGCCTTCGGGCGCGGCGCCCGCGACCCCGACCTGGATGTGATCATCAGCGCGTGCAGGGATGCGGCGATCGCCGAGGACAAGGCGATCTTCCACGGTTACCCCGAAGGCGGGATTCGTGGGATCTTCGAGCGCGCCGAGCACACCCTCGGTATCTCCGACGACTACGAGGCGTATCCGGGCGTCGTGGCCGAGGCCACGAACCGGCTGCGCGAGGCCGGCGTGGGTCCACCCTATGCCATCGCGCTGGGTCCCCGATGCTACACGGGTCTCGCCAAGACCATCAGTCGTGGCGGATATCCGGTCATCCAGCACGTGCGCCGTATCCTTGACGGACCCATCGTCTGGGCGCCGGCGGTGGACGGCGCCGCCGTGCTCAGCCTGCGCGGCGGGGACTTCGAGCTCACGGTGGGACAGGATCTGTCCATCGGCTATCTCGAGCACTCCGCGAAGACCATACGCTTGTATCTGCAGGAGAGCTTCACCTTTCTGGTACTGTCGCCGGAGGCTGCGGTGCCGCTGGCGTACGAAAAGTAGCACCGTCATCTCATGCATGCGGGAAACTTTGGCCGCTCGCACGGGTCGCACCAAGCAATGACGGCGCCGGAGGCGTGGGCGCACTCTGCGCGGCTTCCAACATCGGAGTCTTCCCGGGATAATCGGACACTGTCCGCATCGTGGTGGACGCATACGTGCTGAGATGAGTCACAACACCTGGATCCACCGCGTGGCGCGGGTCGGCATCCGACCCCTGCTGAACACGCGGGTCACGCCCAACCAGCTCACTACCGTGCGCCTCGCGACCGGTATCGGCGCCGCCGTGCTTTTCGGCCTCGGGCCCGGGCCGCACGCGTACTGGGCGGGCGCGCTGTTCCTGCTCTCCATGGTGCTCGACCGCGCGGACGGCGAGCTCGCCCGCATCGGCGGTAAATCCACGCCCTGGGGACACAACTACGATCTGGTCAGCGATGCGCTGTGCAACGCCCTGGTCTTCGTAGCCATCGGCGTGGGGCTGCGCCACGGGGCCCTGGGCGCCGCCACCATCCCCATGGGCGTCATGGCGGGCGCCGCCATCGCGTGCATCCTGTGGCTGATGCTGCGCATCGAGGGTCTGCACGGCCACCGTAGCGCGCATTTCAAGAGCGCTGCGGGCTTCGACGCGGACGACGCGATGCTGATCGTCCCGGTGAGCGCATTTCTCGGCCTGACCGAGCCTTTGCTGGTCGCGGCCTTCGTGGGCGCGCCCCTCTTCGCCATGTACACGTACTTCTCCCGCCGCGAGCACCTCTCGCCGTCGACGGACTGAGGCGCCCCGGGCGACTCGATTGGCACCCCCCGGGGTGCATGCTAGAGTCCCGCCATGGACTACCTCCCGGTGTTCTTCAAGCTCGCGGGCAAGCGCTGTCTCGTGGTCGGTGGTGGTGAGGTCGCCGCGCGCAAAGCGGAGCTGCTGCTGAGAGCGGGCGCAACGCTCGAGGTGGTGGCGCCCACCGCCGGTCCCGCCCTGGACGCGCTCTGTGATCGCTATGGCCAGCGGATCCGGCACACGGTGCGCGAGTTCCTTCCCTCCGATCTCGATGATTGCGGGCTCGCCGTCGCCGCCACGGACGACGAAGCGGTCAACCGCGAGGTCTCCGCGCAGGCCCAGGCGCGGGCGGTGCCCGTGAACGTCGTCGACCGACCGGAGCTGTGCTCCTTCATCGTGCCCTCCATCATCGACCGCTCGCCGGTCCTCGTGGCGGTGTCGACGGGCGGCGCCTCACCGGTCCTCGCCCGCCTCATCCGCGCTCGGCTGGAAGCCCTGATCCCGGCGGGCTTCGGACGCCTGGCGACTATCGCGCACACCTTTCGCGAGCGGGTGAAAGAGCGCATCGCCGAGCCGAACGCGCGACGCGCGTTCTGGGAGAGAGTGCTCACCGGCCCCATCGCGGAGATGGTGTTTGCGGGCCGCGAGCGGGCGGCGCACGAGGCGCTGGCGTCGGCGCTCGAGCAGGGCCCAGAGGAGCGCGGACCCGTGGGCGAGGTCTATCTCGTGGGCGCCGGACCCGGCGATCCCGACCTGCTGACCAACCGGGCGCTGCGGCTCATGCAGCAGGCGGACGTCATCGTGTACGACCGGCTGGTCTCGGCGGGGGTCCTGGATCTGGCCCGGCGTGACGCCCGGCGCATCTACGCCGGTAAGGAACGCGATCGACACGTGCTGCCCCAGGAGGATATCAACGACCTCCTGGTGCGTCTCGCGCGCGAGGGGCAGCGCGTCGTGCGCCTGAAGGGCGGCGACCCCTTCATCTTCGGGCGCGGGGGCGAGGAGATAGAGACCCTCGCCGAGCAGGGCATTCCTTTCCAGATCGTGCCCGGCATTACCGCCGCCTCGGGCTGCGCCGCTTACGCGGGGATCCCCCTCACCCACCGGGACCACGCCCAGGCGTGCGTCTTCGTGACCGGTCACCTGAAGGACGGGACGGTGAACCTCGATTGGGAGTTCCTCGTCAGACCGCATCAGACCGTGGTCATCTATATGGGTCTCGTGGGTCTGCCCACGGTCTGCCGCGAGCTCGTGCGCCACGGCATGCCAGCGGCCACGCCCGCCGCCCTCGTCGAGCAGGGTACGACCCGCGCCCAGCGCGTCTTCACGGGCACACTGCAGACGCTGCCCGAGCTCGTGCGCGCCGGCGGGGCGCGGGCGCCCACGCTGATCATAGTGGGCGAGGTGGTGAAGCTGCATCGCAACCTCGCGTGGTTCGAGCCCGCCGGCGATGTCACGCAAGACGTGCCCCCCAATGTCGCCGAGCCGCGACGCACCGAGTCGGCGTGATTCAACGCCGCAAAAAGAGGAAAAAGAGGCCACAGAGGACACGGAGGACAACACAGAGGGCACAGAGAGTGTCAGTGGGTTCACTGTGTCCTCTGTGCTTACTCTCCGTGTCCTCTGTGGTGGGAACCCACGTTTCAGTGGCGTAAGGTGCGTCTTCTGCGGTGAGAGCCAGCGCTCGAGGTGCGGGAGCTCAGATGCAGCCGGTGGGCTTGGGCAGGCCCGCGTAGCGACACGCCTGCTTGGCGGGGCCGTTGGGAAAGAGCTGATAGAGGTATTTGGTGTTGGCCTTGTGCTTGCCGAGCCGCTTTCCCATCTCCTTGACCAGGATGCGCACGCGCGGCGCGAGGCCGTGCTCCCGGTAGTACTCGCGCAGAAAACCGATGATCTCCCAGTGGTTCTCGGTCAGCTCCAGGTCGTCGTTCCGCGCCATGGCCTCGGCGACCTCCGCGGACCAATCGTCCCAGTGGGTCAGGTAACCCTCCTCGTCCGTCTCCAGAACCGTTCCGTTGACCTCGATGCTCATCGGCGCAAGCGCGATCGCGCAGGACTCCTCGGGCGGCCCATTATAAGGCACGAGGACATCGGCGAATGGGCCGGAGAGGCGCCTCCCCCGCCGTTCCGCGATG
>JABAHS010028832.1_pt1 | contig 10943 bp, 12 predicted proteins | sample 7062111 | NCBI WGS metagenome assembly JABAHS01 (sample SAMN14534600, study PRJNA622989) | marine sediment metagenome | biome: marine biome [ENVO:00000428]; feature: marine pelagic biome [ENVO:01000023]; material: deep marine sediment [ENVO:00002113]; isolation source: pool of 4 deep marine... | reverse complement strand
GGCTGCCGTCGGGGCGCCCGCGAGCTTAGCAAGCTTGGCCAGTTGACGATTGTTGATGGTGCTGACGCGTCCCGCTCTGTCCGCAACGATATCGTGCCTGCGATCTGCGACGGGGGGTTCACGCAGACCGCCTTGCGCCTCGCAGATGCGCTGAAACTTGTGCCAGGCGCGGCCGTCCTCAAGCACCTTGGCGGCGAGTGCTTCACCTGCCCCGAGTTCCGCATAACCACTTTGTTCCAGCACAGCGCCGGCAAGCAGAACGGCGCGTTGTGCCAGATCCTCCGGCGCCTGTGGCTGTCCGCGAAGAACTGCAAGGACATCACGCGCCTCGAGCGCGGGACCGATCCCACGGCCGACCGGTTGGCTACCATCCGTTGCCATGACCTGAACGTTCAGGCCGAGTGCTGCACCAGTTTGTCGCAACCTGTTGGCAAGTCGTTCAGCGGTACCTTCATCGCGCACCTTGGCAGATCGGCCGACTGGGATGTCGATGAGCGCATGCGTCGCGCCTGCGGCCACCTTCTTGGAGAGGACGGATGCCACAAGCTGAGCCTCGCTGTCTAGATCTAAGGACCGTTCCACGCGGATCAGCAGGTCATCGACCGGGCTGAGGTTGACGGAACCACCCCAGGCCAGGCAACCACCCTCGCGCTCAACCACCTCTCGCATGTGCTCGAGCGACAAGTCCACGCGAGTCAGGGTCTCCATCGTGTCGGCAGTGCCGGCGGGCGATGTGATCGCCCGCGATGAGGTCTTTGGCATCACGATGCCGCAGGCGGTTACGATCGCCACAACGATCGGCGTTGTGCGGTTGCCCGGGAGCCCTCCGACACAGTGCTTGTCGAAAACGGCTGAAACGGGCCAAGTCAGCGTCGCGCCCGCAGCGACCATTGCTCGCGTCAAAGCAACGATCTCGGAGAGCTCAACCCGATCGCCGACGCACGCGGAAAGCAAAGCGCTGAGTTGGACATCGCTGTAGAGCCACGCGGCTACATCTTCGACGATTGCCTCTATCTGGGAGTCTGTTAGTACGTTTCCAAACAGCTTGGAACGGACATGCTGGAAGGACTCGACAGGGTCGGGATGCGACAGCGCAACCGAACAAGGCGCCTTGGCGCCAAGCCTGGTCCATGCCGCCTGAGACAGTCCAGCTTCACCATGGGCGAGCCAATCCGCATCAACGACGTTTACCGTAGCGATCAACGCGCGCTCACCGCTGCTCACCAGCACCCGGGACCGCGCCTGAAACCCTTCGGATCGGCAAACTGCGCAATCAGATCGCATGTAGATGACAGGTTCCTCAAAGGTGTCGATGCCAATCGGTCGGGCTTGCAGCACGTTTGACACGCTGGGATCCAGGGGTGGAGGTGATGCAGGTCGAATCACCGCCGTGGTGCTCCGCGGTTTAGCTGCAGATCGCATTTGCGCAACAGTGAAAGCCAGGCGAGCGCGGGATCGTGAAAATCTACCGTTGCAAGGGTGTCCGACTCTTGTTGCAGGAAATTCTGGAGGTAATGGAAAACATGGTCGATGTGAATCCAATGCCAGCCCTGGGGCGCTCGTTCTCCCCGGGATGCAAACAACACCATTCGAACAACGTGGCGCTCGGCGGTTTCCGCGCGCCCGCGCTGCAGCAACGTCTTGACCACGCCGGGCGCCGTATCTGGTGGACAGCATCCGAACCGCACCAGCGCGGCCGTCAGCGCGTTACGTCGCCGTAAGCCGGGGTTGACCTCTGCACGGCCCTGCTTGATCTCGGCCACGATCATGTCGGTGCGCGTATCCGTACATTTCAGCGCCGGGTCCGTGCCCGTCCGCAACGGACCTTTGACCCCGAACCGATCCTCTTCGTAGGAAGCGTCATCGCGGCCGAAGCGTACCGCCAGGATATCTATGTCGGTGAGGGTTCTGGGAGCCTTGTTGGGTTTAGCTTCAACCAGTGGATAGTCGGTCGTCGTGAAGTAACCGTTGACATGGAGATAGGCTCTGACCAGGTCTGTGCAAACGTCCATAATGATGACCTCGCGGTTATCTTGCGTTTACCGTAGCAATTCCCAAAAACACCGTCTCATCCTCAAGTCAGTTTAGCCCTCTTCAGCAGCAAGGAATTTCCGATTACGGAGAGCGAGCTCGTCGTCATGGCAATGACACCGATCATTGGATGTAGAAGACCGATGGCGGCGACTGGTATGAAACTGCCGTTGTAGAACCACGCCCAGAACAAATTCTGTACGATCTTGGCGAACGTTGATCGAGACAAGCGTATTGCCTCAACGACCTTGGACAACTGTCCCTGAACCAGCGTCACGTCGGCGGCCTCAATGGCGACGTCCGCGCCCGCGCCGATGGCGATGCCCACATTCGCCTGCTTCAGTGCGGGGGCATCGTTGATCCCATCACCGACCATGGCGACCGCTTGACCGTGTTCTTGCTGGAGGCGTCGTACTGCATCCACCTTACCTTCCGGCAGAACCCCCGCCAGCACTTCGTCGATGCCGACTTGGCGGGCGACGTATCGAGCAGTTCTTTCATTGTCGCCGGTAATCATCACGGGCTGGATGCCAAGCTTCTTCAGTGCGGCGATCGCCTCGCGGGAATCTTCTTTCACGGTGTCCGCAACTGCTACCAGTCCTGCACACACATTATCGATAGCCACCAGCATTGCAGTTTTCCCATCGCTCTCCAGGCGCAGCAGGTCGGCTTCCATCTCCTCATGCGCAACGGCCGACTCGTCGAGCAGGCGGCGGCTGCCAACCAGCACGCGCTTGCCGTCAACCGTGCCGACCACGCCGCGTGCCGTCACGGCCGCGAACTCGGCGACCTCGGGAACTGCGATGCCGCGCTCGCGTGCACCAATCACGATGGCCTGACCCAGAGGATGCTCTGATCCTGACTCGACGGATGCGGCCGCGGCCAAGAGCGTATCTTCGTCATGTGCTTTAGTGGCAATCACGTCGGTAAGGGCCGGGTGACCGCGCGTAATTGTGCCGGTCTTGTCCAGCACGATGACCTTGATGTCCTTCAGCGTCTGGATGGCCTCGCCCGAGCGGATGAGCACGCCGCGCTCCGCGCCGAGGCCTGAGCCGACCATGATCGCCGTGGGCGTGGCCAACCCAAGAGCGCACGGGCAGGCAATCACCAGCACGGCGATGGCGGCGAGCGTTGCCGTTAAAAGGGGTGTCAGTTCGGGATCGACCCACGGCAGGAAGGATGCTCCCCAAGCCAGCAAGGGCGAGAGGGTGTCATGGAACAGCAACCAGGCCACAAAGCTGACAATGGCGATCAGCATGACGCCCGGCACGAAGTAACCCGTTATCCGGTCGGCAAACTCCTGAATGGGAACTTTCGATCCTTGCGCCTGCTCTACGAGGCGGATGACCTGGGCCAGGAACGTGTCCGCGCCGACCCGAGTGGCGCGAATCCGAAGCAAGCCTTCTTTGTTGATTGTCGCGCCGATCACCGTGTCGCTAATCGTCTTTTCCACCGGGACGGATTCCCCGGTGGCAATGGATTCGTCCAGATGACTCGTGCCGTCGATGATCTCTCCGTCTGTGGGCACCTTGGCGCCGGGCCGAACGACCATGATGTCGCCAACCCGGACCTCCGCGACCGGCACTTCCACCTCGGTGCCGTTTTTCAACAGCGTCGCGGTCTTGGCACCGAGGGTGATGAGCTTGCGGATGGCTTGGGACGCACGCCCCTTGGCGCGGGTTTCGAGATAGCGCCCGACCAGATGGAAGGTCATGATGGTCGACGCCATCTCGATGAAAGACGTCATCGGGTAAACGAAGCCAATCAAGCCGATGAGATACGGCGGTAGGCTGCCAAGGCTGATCAGAACGTCCATGTTCGCCGTCCGATTCATCAATGAACGCCATGCCGAGCGGTGAGTCGCCATGCCACCCTTGAGGAAGACCACAGGAAACGCGAGCGCGGCGATTACCAGCAGATACATAGGGATGGGGGCCCAGAACATGTGGACCATCATCAAGACCATAATCACCGTGGTTGGCACCGCAGCGAACCACAACCGATGCCACGCCTCCGCAAGGTAACGTTCTTCTATCTCAGCAGTGCTGGGAGTGGACTCTGGCGCCTGGACGCCAGCGACTTCATATCCGGCACGCTCGATAGCTGCCTTGATTTCGTCCGCGTTTACCTTGTCAGCCTGAAAGTCCACGCTCACCACGTGATTGGCAATGTTGGTGCGAATTTCCGCGATGCCCGCAAGCCGCTCGATCGAACGGCGCACAAGGCCGGCACAGTGATCGCTGCCCATGCCCGGGACGGTCAGCTCGATGGTGTTGGAACGACTGGCGTGCACCTCACGTGCATCGGCTACGTCGTATCCGGCACGCTCGACCGCGGCTTGAAGATCCGGGACGGTAACGTTCTCCGGATCGAACTGGACGTCGACACCGTGAGTGGCGATGTTTGTGCCCACAACACTTACACCGCCGAGGCGTTCGAGCGATCGGGTGACGAGGCCGGCACAGTGGTCACTGCCCATCCCGGGAACCGTCAGATGCGCTGACGCCAGTTGATTGGCGCCGGCTGTTTCAGATTCGGCCATGAGAATCATCCTTCTTTATATGGAGCCAGGTCACTTCCATCACGAGCCCTCCATGGCAGCTGGTCGGCGAGCGGGGAAGAAGGCTGGCGTCTGGGCCATGTACGCACGGTAAGCATCACCGAACTCCTCGAGTGCCGCTTGTTCTTCGCGCCGAGCCAAACGGACGTATACGACGACGAGTATTGGAAACATCACGAGTGTCGGCAGCGTTGGCCACTGCAGAAGAAAGCCAAACATGATCATGATGAACGCCACGTACTGCGGATGTCTGATCCGTGCGTAGAGCCCGTCCACAGCGAGTTCGTGATGCTTCTGTGCCTCGTGGAGCACTCGCCATGCAGAGGAAAGCATCAGGAAACCAGCGACGATGACGACATTGCTGAGGATATGCAGTGGATCGAAGTGAGGGTTGAGTTCCCACCCGATCAGCGTGTGCCAGAGGTGCCCGGATTCGTGGCTGAATAGATCTGTCTCGGGAAACTTGCTCTGTAGCCACCCCGAAAGCAGATAGATCGTGAGAGGGAAACCGTACATTTCGGTAAACAAGGCGATGATGAAGGCTGAGAAAGCGCCAAGGCTGCGCCAGTCTCGCGGTGACCTTGGGCGTGCAAAGCTGAAGGCGAAGAGAATGAAGATCGCCGAATTCAGGACGACCAACGTCCACAAACCGTAGGCGTTCTCAGTTGCCATGATGTCTGCCCCGCGTTGTGGAGCCTGATCCGTCCGAATGGTTGCGGCCGTGCCCGTGGTGCATGAACAGGTGCATCAACGGGCAAAGCAGAAAAATCACGTACGGCAGTGCTTGAAAAAAGTGGGCCCGATGCTCTGTGAGGAGAAAGTAGAGCATTGCCGCTATGAAGACACCGGCGGCTAATCCTCTGCCTGAAAACCAGAAATTTCTGTTGCTTGTTCGTTGTCGTTCGTCCATCTAGCCGACCTCTTTGTCCCAGTCCTCTATGAGCGTGCAGATCATGTCCCCATCTGGGTGTGCGTCCGGCATGTCGGCCCACGCGTCCAGCGCTATGTGCATTCGGCGTCGCAGTGCCTGCATCTCTCGAAAGCTATGGTCCGTGGCTGACATGTTATTCGCCATCAGTTCCCGCACCCGTGGACACGGCGACTTGCCGGTGTCTGCGAGTTCGATAATTTCTCGCACATCGGCCAGCGAGAATCCGAGCTGCTTGGCGCGAATCGCAAAGCGTAAATATCGACGCTCTTGGTCGCTAAAATTGTTGTAGCCGCTCGGGTCCTTGGTTGGCTTGAGCAACCCGATGCGGGTGTAATAGCGAATCGTATCCGGATTGATGCCGAGTTCATTGGCAAGTTCTTTAACGTGCATCGCACACTTCTCTTAACGAAGTGCGAATAGGTTACTCCTGTGAGTTACTCACATGTCAAGATGGTGTAGCGCTTGATCGACTAGGTAATTTCCGAAGTGGTTTTGAGGGGAGCAGTTGTGCAGTGTTTGTGGGGCTACGATCGGAAGGGATTGCATAGAACGCAGGTAATTGCTCCTTTGGCAGACACCTATAGCAATGATAACCGGTTCAGACGGTCCGCATCCCGGTCTTGCTGCGAGATTGCCCCAATGACCGAAGATGAAAAGAAGCTCATGGAGCAATACGGCGTTACATCTGAGCGGAGGACCATCTTTTTCTATAACGGGCACCAATACGCAAAGCTCAAAGACGCCCTGAATTACGCGAAAATTGACTTGGAGCGTGAGCCCAAGACGCAACACAAGACGCTAATAGGGCGCCTAAGAAAGTTTTTGAACATCTAACAGAGTTAGCTGGCTATGGACTTCAAAGACCTGATCTCAATTGTCGGTTACGCAGTTGAAACCGTGGGCGTACTCGTCATCGTCATCGGTGTTGTGGTTTCGTCGTTTTCATTTCTTCGACAGTTTCGCAGGCAGTTAGAAGTGACCTATCGGGTTTACCGGCGCCAGTTAGGACGATCGATCGTCCTAGGCCTGGAGTTCTTGATTGCTGGGGACATAATTCGTACGGTGGTCGTTGCGGATACATTGACGAACGTTGCGATACTGGGCCTTATCATCTTGATTCGAACTTTCTTGAGCATCACGCTCCATGTCGAAGTAGAGGGTAAGTGGCCGTGGCAAGGTGTTGCGGAAGACTAGATAATCGGCTTTCCTCGAAGCGCTCGCGCTAGTCACGGTCTGTTCCCAAGTGACTGGAATTGGCCGACGGACTGCTGCCTAACCTTTCTGCAACCGACCGCTATGAGATCCAGTGACGGCCGTCCACATTTTGTGTTGCTGAATTTAACTGAGATCGCCCAGGGTTGTGGGAATTTTGCGGGGATCAGTCGTGCATCGTTGTGCATCGTGAGGCATTTGGTAGCAACGAGCGCCTCGGTAACTTATTGATTTAGTTGAGTTTATCTATACGTTGGCTCGTCTGTTAATCAGCGGGTCGCTGGTTCGAGCCCAGCAGGCGGAGCCATATTTCAAAGACTTAGGTACACCGGGAAGAGTTGCGTGGACTATTTTTTCCGGGGTGGACTATTTTTTTGGAGCTAGCTCGTCCCCTCTCCGGGCTCAAATACCCTCACTTCCGCCGGTTTGCGGCGATAAATCCGATTGGTTGTCTTGGTGTCCTGATGTCCGAGCCTCAGCGAGGCCGTTGCCACATCCCCGGAGTCGCTCGCGACCTTTGCGCGCAGATCATGATCAGTGAAACGCTCACCTCCCGCCGAGACATGGGCCTTCATGCATCTTTGCCAAATTGAGCGGAAACCGTCCGAGCTATATCGAGTGCGTTTTCTACTGGAGAGCAAGTAGAGGCTTGCTGTGAAAGAGCGGTTGATTGAGACCAGCGCATTGACCGCGTCGGCCAAGCCCTCGCCGCGATACACGACCGTCCGACCGCCTTTTGCGCCGTCCACGGTTAGCTTTTCCCCATCCCACGAGTCGCGTTGTAGCCCGAGTATTTGACCCTGACGCAATCCGGTCAGCATCTTGATGGCTACGTAGGCGCGGATCATGGGCGTTGCATGCTTTAGGAAACTCGCGAGTTCAGCGTCCGTCACGTATCGATCACGGGGCCGTTCCTCATTGCGGACTACTTCTCTCACAAGGTTGCGGTCAACTGCGCCCCATCGGACGCACTGGGTCATCGCAGCGGATAGGCTGGCCTTTTCGCGATTCCCAGTTACTGCTGGACGCTTACCCAGGTACTGGTATACATGCCTTGGTTGGAGCGCGCTTGGCGGCATTAAGCCGAATACGGGGCGTAGTATGGAAAGCGCCCTTCGTTACTCTTTCTGGGTCTTTTCGGCCTTGGTCGGCAGAACCTCAATCGTGTAGCGGTCCATCGCTGCGCCAATGGTGTTTGGAACGTCTTCTTCTGCCTGAATCCGCGAGTACCAAGCGAGCCATGCCTCTGGCTCCGTCTTGCCAAGCCGAAACAGCTTTTTTCCGTCCCATTCATGCTCAAGGTCCGGCGGAACCTGGTAGTAAATTGCGCCGTGATGTGCGCGCCACCGCTTGGGCCAGTGTTTCGCGCGCGGCCGGCGCTGCGCCGCTGAAAAAAAGATACGGCACGTTCATACTCGGGTTTGAATCGGTGCCCGTCACGTACTGAAAAGCGGCGTATCGCTTATCGGCAGGACGTATGCGTTCCGCTTTTCCGGCGCCGGAGCCTGTGACATTATCGTTCCCCAAATAGAATGGGTCATTCACGCTCAGCACATCGGCCCGCAATTCAACAAAGGGGCATTCGACCATGATCATTCCACCACTCGAAGAGTATTCAAAAAAATACGAACACATCCAGTTTCAACGCGAGGATGGCATTCTGCAGTTGACCCTGCACAGCGACGGCAAGGATCTGATGTGGGGTTTTCCGCCACACCAGGAGCTTGGCCATTGTTTCGCGGACATCGCGAACGATTCGGAAAACAAAGTCATTATTTTCACGGGCAGCGGTGAAACGTTCATCCATAAGGAAGACCTTGGTGGCGGCGGCGTTGATGCCCGCGCCTGGAGCGAGCACGTGCTGCCGGACGCAAAACGTTTGTTGATGAACCTCCTCGAAATACAGGCGCCCATGATCGCCGCGGTTAACGGGCCGGCCACCGTGCACGCCGAACTCGCATTACTCTGCGACATCGTTCTTGCGGCGGATCATGCAACGTTTCAGGACGCGCCCCATTATCCCAGCGGCCTGGTCCCGGGAGATGGCGTGCACGTCGTGTGGCCAATGCTGTTGGGCCTGAATCGCGGCCGGTATTTCTTAATGACCGGTCAAACGCTCTCTGCCCGCGAGGCGTTGGAACTTGGCGTAGTGAACGAAGTCATGCCGCAAGCTGATTTGTTATCGCGCGCCTGGGAACTCGCAAGACTGGTCCGCGCCCGGCCAGATATGACAAATCGATTAACGCGCGAAGCGATGCTGCAACAGGTCAAGAAAGCGATGCTCGACAATCTTCCCTACGGTCTCGCGCTCGAAGGGCTTGCGGCCTGTGATTACTGGCCGGACGGTTTTGCCCCTGAGGATATTTCGAAATAAGGATCGTGTGGGGGGTCAGATGCGCAGTTAGTGGACTAAAAGTTTGCGCGCGTCAGCCGGCGCCGCGTTGAGCCGTCACTAAGTTCGGAAACTTAGGCTTTATCTGCTCGATTGCCGCTATTAAGCCTTCGTCGATACCTCCACCGGCCCTCCACTCGTCAAAAGCTTTGCGCCATGCCGGACACGAGTGAATGAAGCCAGCGCCCTCGAAGAGACGCACACCCTCGTGCCCAATGTTCAAGTCGTGGTTGACCCACTCGGCCTCCAATATGCTGAAGTACGCGACTGAATACGCCATGAAGTCATGCCACTCCTCCGCAGTGTAGTCCTGCATGACTGGTTGCAGTGACTTGAAACCGATCTTCCTTAGTTCCGGATTGCCGGCAATTTCTCGGTTCCAGTTTGAAAGAGCCAACCAGATCTCTCGTGAAGAACTGCCGGCGACGGCCTTCGTATTCGCTCGGGTCTGTCGTGCCAAATAGACGAGGGTGATGACAACGGCGGCGGCTCCGCCAATCTCACCAATGGCCCCGACCATGTTCCAGTCCATAACTCACCTCATCCTGTGGATGGAGGGATGGTAGCGCCGCATGGATGATCAGGCAGCCTTTGGCGCCCGCACGGGGGTCTCAGGCCGATGGGGCTGGCTCTTCAACATTGGGGAAAAAGACCTCGGGCCGGTAGTCACGCAGCTCGCGCATGAGCTCGACCATTTCCTGATGATCCAGCCCCTCGGGAATATCTTTCAGGTGCTCGTTGATGTAATCAACAAATCCCGGATCGTAGTCCGAAGAAATTCGACTCCAAATCTCGAAAGTGTAGTTTCCGCCGAACTGATAAAGCAGATGTCGCCTGAAGAGACCTCGCACGTATTGTGCGTTTATTGACCCAGCCGCCATCGCTATCCATACCGATTCAAAGACATTGAAAACCTGACGGATAGCGTCATCAAGCTGAAACTGAATCAGAGGGCTGCGATGCCCGAGAATCCAAAGTTCGATCCATGGGAATGCGCGGTCGTCGAAATACTTCAGCTGGTTGAACTGGCTGACAATCTCGCGGGTGCTTTCCGCCTGCGTCGTCCTCGCACTGAACCGAATCTGGGTGCCGAGATAGATCAGCGATGCAATTACGCCGATGCCGCCGATGACCTCTCCAATAGCCCCAAGATCCTGAATGGACCACTCCATAACTCACCTCCTCCCGTAAATGGAGGGATGGTAGCGCAAGGCAACACACGGTGGCCCGAGGTTCAGCTATGGTCGGCAATTGCCCTTTTTGGCTAATCGGTCTGTGGCACCCCCGATTACGTGTCGGTGGACAAAGCGAACTTCTCTTCAAAGAATTGAACGAACGATGGAGAAACGTAATCTCGATACAGATCCCGCCAGCTGTCTCTGAAGTAAGGCAGTCTGAACAGACCGAGCGGCGTGAATTCTTCAAGCACTGCCGGATCTAGTACGCCTTCTCCGACCTCGCGATAAAGCTGCTCATAGATGTCGATAACGGAGATCAGGTAGCCATCAATCGTTAGCCACTCCTGCCTGCTGAGGTCCGAGCGACGAGCTCTGTCGTAGATAACTTTGCCCAATACCTCTCGATGTTGTTCATCGGTCTGGAAAGCCGCGTTCAGTGAGATCAACCCGTCGTTTGATGACCTAAAAGCCTCTGCTCTAGCTAGCCTGTTGCTGGTTGTTACTTGTCTTGCGAGATACACCAGGGTCACGATCACGCCCATAGCGCCGGCCATCTCGCCGATGGCCCCAATTGCATCCCAGTCCATAGCTCACCTCCTCCTGTAGAAGGAGCGATGGTAGCGCAGAAGACTTGCGGAG
>JABAHS010059495.1_pt1 | contig 10955 bp, 11 predicted proteins | sample 7062111 | NCBI WGS metagenome assembly JABAHS01 (sample SAMN14534600, study PRJNA622989) | marine sediment metagenome | biome: marine biome [ENVO:00000428]; feature: marine pelagic biome [ENVO:01000023]; material: deep marine sediment [ENVO:00002113]; isolation source: pool of 4 deep marine... | reverse complement strand
GGCCGCGCGTCCCGGTCCATGTTGATGAACACGAAGCCGTTCCACGCCTCAGCCAGCACCTCGGGCAATCGGTTGGCCTCGTAATCCAGATGAGGAAATTCCCAGGCGCAGGGCACCTCCTCTAGAGTCCCGTCGAGCTGATAGGTCCAGCCGTGAAAAGGGCACTGAAGCTTCTCCGAGAATCCCGCAGTGCCCGAAGGCTTGAGCTTGGTGCCGCGATGCAGGCAGGAGTTGTGGTACGCCTTGATCTGATCTTCCGCGCTGCGCACCACCAGGATCGAGTAGCGGCCGATGTCGTAGACGAAGTAATCGCCCACCTCCGGGATGTGCTCTTCGCGGCAGGCAATCTGCCAGACTTTGGGCCACATCTTGCGCATCTCACGATCGAAGAACTCGTCTGAGATGTAATGCTCGAACGGAATGTCGTCGGTGCTCTGCTGCGGGTTCGCCGTGAGCGCGAGAACGTCCGCAACAGGCGTGGCATCGCCTTGAATGATCTCCCGGTAACTTGGCTTGTTACGCACCGGCTTCATCGCTTCCTCCCCATATGGCCCGCTGAGCCAACGTGCAAACCGTTATACTTGCCGTCCAACCGCGCATCAAGCGCAGGACACACCAGGGCGCACACACGCCGAACGGGAGCACCGCCATGACCGACGAAACCGCCACCCAGGCAACCAACTACGACGACGTAAAGCAGTACCGCCTGGACCCGGAGCGCGAGCAGGAGCTTCGTGAACACCGCCGGCGAGTGCGTCTTCTGCTGGGCCAACAAGGCCGGCCACCCCATCGGCGTGATCACGGCCTACGTGCCCGTGAACGGCAAGATCTGGATGACGGCTACCCGCGAGCGCGTGCGCATAAAGGCCATCGCGAGAGACGGCCGTTCCTCGGTGGTGATCTCGAGCAAGGGCACTCCCATGGGTGGTGGCAAGACGGTTACCTACAAAGGCCACACGATCATCCACGACGACCAGGACACCAAGATGTGGATGTACAACCTGCTGGCCCAGGGCATGGCCGCCTCGAAAGACGAGGGCAACGAGTTCACCAAGGGTCTCGACCCGGCAATGTTCGTGCGTTTCCTGGACACTCCGGAACGCGTCGTGTTGGAGTTCACCCCCGAGATGTCCATCCCCTTCGACGGGGACAAGATGGCCCAGGGTACGGCGGCGGCGTACGCCGCGTTCGCAAAGGAAAACCAATCCTGAAGGCGAGGGCGGCATGATGCGCATCGGCATATCGGTGTCTTCCAGCTACCAGGTTGATGACCCCCGCGAGGGCGCGCGCAACATGATCGAGCGAGCTCGTGCCGCCCGGGATGCAGGGCTCGACTCCCTCTTCGTCGGCGACCACCACGTCACGCCGTTCACCTACTATCAGAACACCCCGATCCTGGGGCGCATGCTGGCCGAGTGGGGCGAGATGCCGTTCGGCGCGCTCTACCTGCTGCCCCTGTGGCATCCCGTGGTGCTGGCGGAGCAGATCGCCACTCTGGCAAGCATCGCGCCCGGCCGCTTCATCATGCAGTGCGGTCTGGGCGACGACCGGCAGGGTAAGAGCATGGGCGTGGACATGTCCCGACGCGTCGGCATGTTCCGTGCGAGCCTCGAGGTCATGCGCGCCCTGTGGCGTGGGGAGAGCGTCGACGAGGATCGCTACTGGCACCTCTCCGGCGCTAGCATCGCGCCGCTGCCGCCCGAGCCCGTCGAGGTCTGGATCGGTGCGCTGGTCCCAGCGGCCATTCGGCGCGCGGCGCGCCTCGGCGAAGGCTGGCTTGCATCGCCAAACCTCACACCCGACCAGACCGCCGACGCGGCAGGCATCTACCGGCAGGCCTGTGCGGAGTTCGACAGATCGCCCGCCGCCGTCGCTCTGCGCCGCGACATCTTCGTCGGCGCCACGAGCCAGGCGGCACGCGCCACCGTCACCCCGTACGTCGAAGCCGGCTACCGGGGCATGAGCGAGGACGCCCTGCTGTTCGGCTCCCCCGCGGAGGTGGCCGATCAGCTGCGGGTCTTCGCCGACCAGGGATACACGGACGTCATCGTGCGCAATCTCAGCGCCCGACAGGACGAGAGCCTGGCCACCATCGAGCGCCTGGCGGAGGTGCAGGCTCTGCTGGCCGGCTGAATGCCGAAAAGCACGGCGCAGGCACCGCTAACCTCAGAGGACGCTCCAATGTACAGACTTCACGGCGCTACCAGCTCACCCTTCGTGCGCAAAACGTGGATCTTCATGAAGGAGAAAGGGATCGAGTTCGAGCATTGTGAGCTGGATCCCCTGGACAAGTCCGAGCGCTTTCTCGCCATGAACCCTCTGGGCCGGATCCCGGTGCTCGAGGAGCCCGACGGAAACTTCATCGCCGACTCGTCGGTCATCTGCGACTACCTCGAGCGGCGCCATCCCGAGCCCGCGCTCTACCCGTCGAACGACCGCGACCGTGCGCGGGCGCTGTGGCTCGAGGAGTATGCCGACACGGCGCTGAACCAGGTATGCGCGCGGATTTTCTGGATGCACATCATCATTCCGTTTCGTACCGGCAAGCCGGCGGACCAGAGCGAGATCGACGCTTTCAAGGACGATGCCTACCCAGGCGTGTTCGACTATCTGGACCGGGCAGTACCGGAGACGGGAGATGGGATGGTGGGCGGCCGGTTCGGCATCGCCGACATCGCGCTGGCGTCCCCGGTGAGGCTGCTCGACCTGGCGGGCGACGCTCTGGATGCCGAACGCTGGCCCCGTTTCGACGCGCACTATCAGCGCGTCGTTGCGCGGCCTTCGGCGCAATCCATCGTCGCCAAGGATCTGGCCACCACCGAGGTGTGGCGGACCACCGGGAACGCACCCGCCTCCCCGCAGAGCGGCTGAAGGCTGGCGGCTATCGGGGAGCGAGTGCCTGGAGATGGCGGTGGGGCGGAAATCCCACCACCCTGCGAAAGCCGTTCAGCCCCTGAGAGAGCGTCGTCGACCCCGCCAGGGCATCGAGCTTGGCCACCAGGTCCTCGAGTTCGTCCTCGTTGCGCCGGCAGCAGGCCAGATAGTCGGAGAGTACCCCCAGCAGCGAGACGCCCTGGCGCTTCAAGCGCTCCTCCATCTCGAGAAAGTAGCTGGCGCCACCCCAGTAAATGGTCGGGTAGAGCCCCTCAGCGCGCAGCTGGGGAACGGCCTCGACGAACCGGCGATTCGGCTGGCTGTACGCGGCGGCCGCCGTCTCGAGACGCTCCGAGTAGCGTGCGGCCATTGCCTCGTCGTCCAGCACGCCCATGACGCGCATGACGCGGTACTGCATGAAGCTGGCGAAGCCCTCAGAGAACCAGGCATGCTCGTGGCCGAGGAACGGCAGAACCAGATGACTGAGCTCGTGAGGCGCGGTCCAGTCCTTGCGGAACGCCTCGACGGGCTGTGTGGGGTCCACGTAGAAGCGCACGCCCTGACGTCGGCCCCGCAGGGTATTGGCCCAGGGGACGGGCCCCGCTCCTTCGTGACGGGCAAATCGAAAACGTACGTCCATCGGCAACGGCCCCACGAGAACCCGCAGCGCGCCGACCACTTCCGTCATCCAGGCTTGGAGCTTGCGTCTTTCCGCCTCCGCAAAGCGGTCGTCGTAGATGAACTCGAGGTGAGCAACCGAAGGCAGCCCTTCGCCGCGCGGTGGCGTCATCTCCGCAGCCTGCAGCGGGGTGCAGACCCCGATCCCGCCCGAGAACACGAGCGCCAGCAGGGGCATACGCCAACCCGAGGACGTCATCGACCCGGGCCGCCCGTTGGCCTCGCGGTTGCGTCGAAGTACCCAAGCGGCTCCGCGGGCAGGCGCCGTCCCAGGATGGCGTCTGCCGCCTTTTCTGCGGTCATGATCGTGGGGGCGTTGAGATTGCCGTTGGTGATGTGGGGAAAGATCGACGCGTCCACGACCCGCAGCCCTTCGATGCCGCGGACGCGGCACTCGGCATCGACCACCGCCTGGGCGTCGTCCCCCATGCGGCAGGTCCCGCAGGGATGGTACGCGCTCTCCGCGCTCCGGCGCACGAAAGCATCGATGGCTCCGTCGGAGTCCGCGCGCTGCCCGGGCGCGATCTCGACCCCTCGGTAGGGATCGAAAGCCCGCTGGGCGAAGAGTTCCCGGGAGAGGCGAACGGCCCGCCGGAACACCTGCCAGTCCTCATCGCAGGACATGTAGTTGAAAGCGATCACGGGGGCGTCGTCGGGGTCCGCCGAGCGCAGGGTGAGGCGGCCGCGGCTGGGGCTCAGCATGGGCCCGACGTGCACCTGAAAGCCGTCCGCATCCGCCACCGACCGCCCGTCGTAGGACACGGCCGCCGGCAGGAAGTGGAACTGGACGTCCGGCCAGGGGACGTCCGCAGCACTACGCACGAACCCCCCGGTCTCGAAATGGTTCGACCCCCCCGGGCCTGACCCGGTCAGCAACCATCGAGCGCCGATCACCGCCTTGCCCACCGGGTTGAGCCAGCGGTTCAAGGAGACAGGGCGCGTGCATGCCTGCTGAAAGTAGATCTCCAGGTGGTCCATCAGGTTGGCGCCCACGCCGGGCAGCTCGTGTCGGACCGGGATCCCGTGAGTTTCGAGGGCATCCGCAGGCCCGATGCCCGACAGCATGAGCAGCTGAGGAGATCCGATGGCGCCCGCCGCCAGCACCACGTCCTGGCGAGCCACCGCCTTGTGCAGCGTCCCCCGATGCCGGTAGGTCACCGCGCCACAGCGGCCGGATTCCACCTCCAGCACCTGCACCAGGCATTCCGAGCGGACGGTCAGGTTGGTCCGCGGCATGGCGGGGGCGAGATAGGCCACCGCAGCGCTGCACCGGACGCCGTCCCGCACCGTCATCTCAAGGTCGCCAAAGCCCTCCTGACGATAGCCGTTGAGGTCGTCGCTGAGCGCGTGCCCGGCTTCCTCCGCTGCCCCGAGAAAAGCCTCGTAGAGCGGGTTGGCACGCCGCCCGCGGCTGACGGTGAGCGGCCCCACACGTCCCCGATACGGATCTCCCTCAGCTGCTCCGAGCGCCTGCTCCGCGCGCTTGAAGTAGGGGAGCACGTCGGCGTAGCCCCAGCCCTCTGCACCCAGGCTTGCCCAGCGCTCGAAGTCACGCGGGTGGCCGCGGACGTATACCATCCCGTTGATGGACGACGACCCGCCCAGCAGCCGGCCCCGCGGGCAGGCGAGCCGCCTGCCGTCGAGACCGGGCTCGGGCTCCGCCCGGTAACGCCAGTCGAATCGCGATCGGCCGATGGGGAGCGAGAAGGCCGAGGGCATGCGAACGTAGAGGTGCCGATCACTGCCACCCGCCTCCAAAAGCAGCACCGACCGGGCGCCACCCTCGGAAAGCCGGTTGGCGAGCACGCACCCGGCGGAGCCGGCTCCTGCGATGATGTAGTCGAAGACTTCCAACGACGCTGTGTCCTGATCGATCGCTGCTGCGCTCTACCCGCAGGACAGGCTAGCAGACGCCGAGGGGAAAAGGGGCGCAGCCCCGCGACGACGGGTAGAATTGCCGATTACCGTCCCGGGGAAGGAAGAGAGTGAGCGGCAGCCTGCTGGCCGGATGGTTCGCGCCGCTGGCGATTTATCTTGCCATCCTGGTCCTGCATCTTGCCCTGCCCGCGCGCAGGGTCGACGGCTACGCCGTCGACACCGCGACGGGCCAGCCGCTCACCTACCGCCTGAACGGCCTCTTGGTGTTCGGCGTGGTCGTTCTGGCCTGGCTCGCGGCAGGCTGGCTTAGCTGGACCAGCTGGGACTGGCTCTACGCCAACCGCTGGAGCGCCCTGGCCGGCGCCTGCCTGGTGGGCCTTGCCTACAGCCTGGTTGCGGTGCTGACGGAGCGCCCAACGGGCCGGTCGCTGCCGGCCGATCTGTTTCTCGGTAGGCGCGAGAATCCTCAGCATTTCAACAAGCGGGTCGACGCGAAGATGTTTCTGTACCTTGCGGGCGCCTGTCTGCTCGGGCTCAACACCCTGTCCGCCACCGCTTTTCACGCCGAGAGGTTCGGCGCCGCCGCCAACCCAGGTTTGTACCTGCACGCAGCCCTGCTCACCTTCTTCGTGCTCGATTACCTGGTGTTCGAGCGCGTACATCTCTACACCTACGACCTGTTCGCCGAGCGGGTAGGCTTCAAGCTGGGCTGGGGATGCCTGGCCTTCTACCCGTTTTTTTACCCGGTGGGCTTGTGGAGCACCGCCCACCTGGGTGAGCCCTCGGTCATCGCCGGACTGGGCTGGATCTGGCTCGCGCTGAGCGCGCTCGTGTTCCTGACCGGCTGGGTGCTGGCGCGGGGCGCGAACCTTCAGAAGTACGTTTTCAAACGATTCCCGGAGCGGGCATTCCTGGGCCGCATCCCCCCGCGGGTCATTCGCGGCGGCAACCTGGCCCTGCTGTGCGGCGGCTTCTGGGGGATCGCGCGGCACGTGAACTACCTTGGGGAAATCCTCATGGCCACGGGTCTTGCCATGTCTCTCGGGCACCTGGATAGCCCGTGGCCATGGCTGTATCCCCTGTACTATCTGGCACTGCTGCTGCCCCGGGAGCGCGACGACGACCGTCGCTGCGCGGAGAAGTACGGCGAGCTGTGGGACGAGTACCGACGCCGGGTTCCCTACCGGATCGTCCCGCGCATCTATTGACGCGGCAGAGCACGGACCTGCACATGAATCTGGATCTCATACTCGCCCTCAAGGTCCTCGCGCTGGCGCTGAGCGCCAACGGCGCTCCGGTGATCGGCAAGCGCCTGTTCGGCACCCGCTGGGCGATCCCCCTGGACGGCGGGCTCACCTTCCTGGACGGGCGGCCTCTGCTGGGCTCGAGCAAGACCGTCCGCGGCCTGGTGCTGAGCCTGGCCGCCACCACCCTCGTCGCCTTGGCGCTCGGCTACGGCTGGCAGCTGGGTTTGGCCTACTCGGCTTTGACGATGTCCGGGGATGCGCTGTCGAGCTTCATCAAGCGTCGCCGCGGCATACCGCCCAGCGGTCGGTTTCGAGGCCTGGATCAGATTCCGGAAACCGCGCTGCCCATGTGGGTGTGCAGCGCAGAGCTGGGAATTGCCGGCTGGGACATCGTGGTGCTGGTCGCCCTGTTCTTCGCCGGCGATTTCGTCCTCTCGAAAATCCTCTACCGGCTGGGCATCCGCGACGAGCCCTACTGAGATTCCGCCGCACCCGAGCCCGCCGGGTGAAAGACGTGCAGGGTCAGCTCAGGCGGGCAGTTGAGCCGGACGGCGACCATGGATGCCCCGGCGCCCGGCGACGTGTATCCCTTCATTCCCCGGTACTCCCAGCGTCCCCGGCCGAGCCGCCGGGGAACACGGGAGTCCAGAGTGACGGGATAGCCGCCCGGCAGGCAAATCTGCCCCCCGTGGGTGTGCCCGCACAACAGCAGCTGAACGCCGGCACGCGCCGCCTGCCGATAAACCTCCGGCGTGTGGCTCAGCAGGATCTTCGGAACGGTGTCCGGAACCCCCGCCAGCGCCTTGTCGATGTCGTGCACGCCAAAGAAGTGGGCATCGTCAATGCCGGCGAGGTAGAGGTGATCGTCGCCGTGGCGGTGGGCGTGACTTTCGTTCATGAGCATGTGAATGCCCATGTCCTCGAGCGCGGGCAGCATGGTCACGCTGTCGTGGTTGCCGAAAACGGCGTAGACGGACCCGACCAGACTGCTGCGGAGCCGAGCCATGCCGCGAACGGCATCGTCGATGGCGCCGTACGTGCGGAATCGGTAGTCACCGGTCAGCACGCAGACGTCGTAGGTCAGTTCCCGTACCTGCTCGATGATGGCGTGAAGCAGCTCATCGCTCACGTCCACGTGCAGGTCCGACAGGTGCAGGACCCTCAACCCGTCGAGCCCGGCGGGAAGATCGTCGAGCATCACATGGTTTTCGACCACCTGATGATCGAGGGCGTTTCTGCTGGCACGGGCGTACAAGCCCGACACCTTGAGCGAGTTGCGAATGATGGAATGGACCGAATACCAGTTTTCAGGATGGAAGAAGCGAATGCCGTGGCTGAATACGCGAGCCTGCTGTTCGGTCTCCACACCGAGGCGCTCCCGCGCGTGGGCGGTGCCCAGCCGTGCTTCTAAGCGTTGCAGAATGTCGCTGTCGCGCATCGAGCGATTATATATGCCACGCCCGCTCCCGCTGACGTTTCCCGCTACCCCCGCTCGCCGCCGAAAACCGGCGTGCGTTTCTCCATGAACGCCCGTGCGCCCTGCTGCATGTTGCGCGGGATCAGCACGCCCTGGTGCGCCATCTCCAGGCCCAGCTGGTCCGTAAAGGTGTGATGAATCGCTGCGTCCGCGCAGTCGCGGATGCGGGTACAAGCGCTGGGCGACGAGCGTTTCAGCACGTCGGCTACCCGGCCCACCTCCTCATCGAGATCGTCGTCGGGAACCGACCGCCAGATCAGCCCCCATGCCTCAGCCTGGTTGGCGCTGATCCGATCTCCCAGCAGCATCATCCCCAGGGCCCTGGCGCGCCCAATCCTCAAGGGTATGCTCCATGTGGACCCCAGATCGGGCACGATGCCGAGGTTGGGGCCGAAGGTCGCCACGAAGATGGCCGACTCCGCGGCGATGGCGATGTCACACGACAGCGCCAACCCGAGCCCGCCGCCGGCCGCCGGCCCGTTGATGCGGGCGACCGTGGGGACGGGGCTGTCCATGAGGGCGCCGACGGCGGCGTTGAAGAGGCTCCCACCTCCACCTTCTTCCGTGCTTGGATCCGTCGGGCCCTCCGCGGCGCTGGCGAGATCCGCACCGGCGCAGAAGCCGCGACCTGCACCCGTCACGATGACCACGCGTACGCTTTCGTCCTCGACCACCCGCTCCATGGCCCGGCAAATGCCGCCCATGAGCTCGTCGTTCATGGCATTGAGCACCTCGGGCCGGTTCAGCGTGAGCGTAGCGGTGCCGTCGTCGATCTCGCAAAGGACGGGTTCAGTTTCCGGCATAGGACTCCCCCATGGTGGGCGGGTGACGGGATCGCGTCCCATGGAACCAGAAACGTCGGCGGCGGGACAAGGGCTGACAGCGGCGCGAACCGCACTCGATCCGGATAGATGTGGCATGATCGAGCGTTGTGGAGCCACGGAACCTCAGCCGTCAGGAGGGCACAGCGCCTTGAATTCCAAACGAGCCAACTCCACTGTGCGATTCGTTCTCGGCGCGGCAATGCTCAGCCTGCTGACGGCGTGCGCGGCCACAGGCCCGTACGTGCTGGAGCTGATGCCCGCGCCCACCGTTTACCAGGATGAAGACTTCAGCCCCTTCGCCGACGACTTCAGCCCGGAATCGTTGCCGTATCGCGGCATGCTGTACGTGACCGATCGGAGACCGGCCGGTGGCGCCGAGCCGCCGAGCCCCGCGGACCCCCACTACGTTGGCAAACGGGGCGAAGGCCTTCGGGCGGGGGTCGCTTCCATCCAGCTCGGTGAGGGCGGCTTCACCTGGGAGGAAGCCATACGCGTGTCCATGGCCAGCGATCGGGGCGAGGGGTACCGCCTCAGCGTGACCGGTGTGGACGAGCTCGGGTTCCTCGAGCCGAGCATCGAGCCGTTCATCGAAGCGCCCGATTTCCCGCTGGCGGACGAAGCGTTCGCCGCGCTGGTCGACGACAAGCTCGCGCAGTCCGAGCAGAAGGACGTCTACATTTACGTGCACGGCTACCGGGTCCGTTTCGAGTACCCGGTGCTCGTGGCCACGGAACTCTGGCACTTCCTCGGCTACGAAGGGGCGTTCATCGCTTTCTCGTGGCCTTCCACACCGAGCTATCTCGCCTACTTCGCCGACGCCGAGGTGGCCGTGGTCTCCGCACGGCAGCTGCGCATCCTGCTGGAGTTTCTGGCAGAGAACACCCAGGTACGGCGGATCCACATGCTGGGCTACAGCCAGGGCACCCGCACGGTCATGCAGGCCCTGCACATGCTGGCCCTGAAGCACAAGGACGACGATCGCGAGTCGCTGCTGAAGCGGCTGCGCATCGGCAACGTGGCGCTCGTGGGCAGCGACATCGATCGCGAGACCATGGGCATGTACGTCGCCGACGGTCTGATGCGGGTGACGGAGCGCATGACCGTCTACGCTTCAGCCAAAGACAAGGCTCTGCGCATCTCGCGGCGCGTGTTGCGGCGCGATCGGATCGGGCAGCTCATTCCCTCGGACGAGATCACCAACGAGCTGCGCGGCTTTCTCCTCAACACTCCCGAGTTCGAGATCATCAACGTCACCGATGCCGAAGACGCCACCACCGAGAACGGCCATCGCTACTTCCGAAGCAGCCCGTGGGTGAGCAGCGATCTGCTCACCAGCTTCCGGTACGGGATGACACCGGGGGAACGCGGGCTCGAGATCCTGCCGGACACGCCGATCTGGCAGTTTCCGGCCGATTACCCGGCCCGTCTTCGTTCCGCCCTGGACGACGTCGTGGAGAACGAGGCCTCCGCGCTGCCGGCAACGGCCGGCCAGTCGCTGCCCTGAGGGATCCCTTCACTCGAGGCCATGGCGCCTGGCGGCGGGGCCTGTCGATGTCGGGGCTTGTGCCCTATAATCGCCGCCCCCGCGCCCGTAGCTCAGCTGGATAGAGTACTGGCCTCCGAAGCCAGGGGTCGCGCGTTCAAATCGCGCCGGGCGCGCCATTCAACGCGGATTTGGGCGCCCAGATCAGCCTGGTCGAGCACCCAGACGGAAAAGGTAGGCCTCACCCACGCTCTCGTTTCTGGGTCGGCTTCCGTACTTGGACTCGTACATGTCCGCAAAGGCATCGAACTCCCCCTGATCGGCAACCCGCTCGGCCGCCAGCTCGTAGACGTCGCCGTCGATCAGAACCCGGACATTGGCGTCCGCTTCGATGTGCTCCACCCACGCGGCGCGGTTTGCACCCGCGTGCACGTAGAGCAGCGGACCGTGACCGATGATCCAAAGCTTGACCGAATAGGGATCACTGGGCCGGG
>JABAHS010148203.1_pt1 | contig 10961 bp, 9 predicted proteins | sample 7062111 | NCBI WGS metagenome assembly JABAHS01 (sample SAMN14534600, study PRJNA622989) | marine sediment metagenome | biome: marine biome [ENVO:00000428]; feature: marine pelagic biome [ENVO:01000023]; material: deep marine sediment [ENVO:00002113]; isolation source: pool of 4 deep marine... | reverse complement strand
GTGGCTGATGCCCTCCATGAGGCAGCCGTCGCCGGCCAGCACATAGGTGTAGTGGTCGACGAGGGCGTCGCCGAAGCGGGCGCTCAGCATCCGCTCGGCCAGCGCCATGCCGACGGCGGTCGCGATGCCCTGGCCGAGGGGGCCGGTGGTCATCTCGATGCCCGCGGCGTGGCCGTACTCCGGGTGGCCGGCCGTCCGGGCGCCGAGCTGGCGGAACCCCTTGAGCTCGTCCAGGGTCATGTCCTCGTAGCCGGTCAGGTGCAGCAGGCTGTAGAGCAGCATCGAGCCGTGGCCGGCGGAGAGCACGAAGCGGTCGCGGTCCGGCCACGCGGGCGCCGCGGGGTCGAACTTCAGGAACCGGGTGAACAGCACCGTGGCCACATCGGCCATGCCCATGGGCATGCCGGGATGGCCCGAGTTCGCCGCCTCGACCGCATCCATGGACAGGGCGCGGATCGCGTTGGCCATCTCGCTATGCAGGAGCGGATCCGCTTCGCCGGGCGGTGCATGGACCCTGTTCACGGCGCCCTCCATGGTCCTAGACCGCATGCCGTTTCTTCTCGACCAGGCGATGGATCATCGGGGTGAGGATGAGCTGCATGGCCAGATCGAGCTTGCCGCCGGGGATGACGATCGAGTTCGCGCGCGACATGAAGCTGTCGTGGATCATGGAGATCAGGTAGGGGAAATCGATGCCGTAGGGAGTGCGGAAGCGGATCACCACCATCGACTCGTCCAGGGCCGGAATCCAGCGCGCGATGAAGGGGTTCGAGGTATCGACGATCGGAACCCGCTGGAAATTGATGTCGGTCTGCGAAAACTGCGGACAGATATAGTTCACATAGTCCGGCATCCGGCGCAGGATGGTGTCGGTCACGGCCTCGGTGGAGTAGCCGCGGGCGGCGCGGTCGCGGTGGATCTTCTGGATCCACTCCAGGTTGATGACCGGCACCACCCCGATCTTGAGGTCGGCGTAGCGGGCGACGTTCACCGTGTCGTTGACGACGGCGCCGTGCAGACCCTCATAGAAGAGAAGGTCCGTGTCGGCCGGGAGATCCTCCCAGTCGGTGAACGTGCCGGGCGGCTTGCCGTAGCGCTCCGCCTCGTGCTGGTCGTGGACGTAGTGGCGCGTCCGCCCTGAGCCGCTCTCGCTGTACTGCCTGAAGGTCGCCTCGAGATCCTCGAAGAGGTTGGNNGCCTCCGCCATGGCGCACTTCATGCCGGCCCGGTCGTAGCGGTGAAAGGCGTCGCCTTCGATGAAGGCGGCGCGGATACCCTCGCGGCGGAAGATCTGCTCGAAGGTGTGCCTCACCGTCGAGGTGCCGGCGCCGGACGAGCCCGTGACCGAGATGATGGGGTGCTTGCTAGACACGCGCTGCCGCCCTATGCCCGAAACAGGCCGCGGCGGGCGAAGAGCGGCGAGCGCTCCCCGATCGAGTGGGGATTGGCGTGGTAGCGGGCGACGCGCTCAACCTTGTCGCGCGCGCCGAAGACGAGCGGCACGCGCTCATGCAGCTCGCGCGGATGGATGCCGAGAATCCGCCGCTCGCCGTCGCTCGCCGCGCCGTCCGCCTGCTCGACCAGGAAGGCGATGGGATTGGCTTCGTAGACGAGACGCAGGCGACCGCTGCGGTAGCCGCGGCGCGCATCGCGCGGATAGAGGAAGATCCCGCCGCGCGCAAAGATTCGGTACGCCTCGGCGACGAGCGAGGCGATCCAGCGCATGTTGAAGTTCTCGCCGCGCGGGCCTTCGGCGCCGGCGATGCAGTCGTCGATATAGGCGCGCACCGGCTCCTCCCAGTGCCGATAGTTCGATGCGTTGATCGCGTATTCACGCGTGCCCACGGGGATCCGCACATCGGCGCGTGTCAGCACGAAGGTCGAGGTGGTGCGCTCGAGGGTGAAGATGTGAGTCCCCTGCCCGAGCGTGAGAACCAGTGCGGTCTGGGGGCCGTAGACCACCATGCCCGCGGCCAGCTGGTTCGTGCCCGCCTGAAGAACCGCCGCTTCGCTCGCCCCGTTGCCGGCCGTCGCGCGCGGCAGGAGCGAGAAGATCGTCCCGATCGAGACGTTGGCGTCGATGTTCGACGAGCCGTCGAGCGGATCCATGGCCACGGCGAGCGGCGCGCCGTCCCTCATGGCGAGCCCCGCCTCGCTCTCCTCGGAGGCCACAACGGCCACCGGCGCCGCGCGCAGGGCGTCGATGAGNNCTTCTGGGCGTCGCCACCAACGTTGTCGCCGACGACCGCCTCGAGCGCCCCCGCCAGGGGGCCGCGGGCGACCAGCTCCGAGATCCGCGCCGTCGCCCCGGCCAGGGCTTCGACGGTCTCGGCAATCGCGCCGCGCTCGCCGTCGCCGCCCGCCCACTCAGCAAGGTACGACCGAAGGCTTGCAAATTCGCCCATATCCCCCTCCCGCTCGCATCTGCCCCGGAATGGGCCGCCGCCCCGCCCGAGGGCCGGGCCAGGCCGGGAACCCGGTCCATCCATCGGCTCACGCGCCTGGCACCCCGAGCGAGGATGACGGCTCTGGCGCTGCAAGTAAATATGAATTATCTTTGCCTGTATGAAAGAAAAACTGAAACCCAGCATGCGCCGCGTGACGCTCAAGCAGCTGCGCGCCCTGGCGGCGGCCGCGCGCGCGGGCACGGTGTCGGGCGCGGCCCAGGCCCTGGCCATCACGCCGCCCGCGGTCACCCTGCAGCTGCGCCTGCTCGAGGAAGCGGCGGAGATGCCCTTGCTGGAGCGGACCAGGACGGGGCTGCGCCTGACCGACGGGGGGCGCGAGCTCCTGGCCACGGCCAAGCGCATCGAGGCGGCCCTCATCGAATGCGAGGAAGCCCTCGAGGCGCTGAGCGGCATGGACGGGGGCCGCGTCTCCGTGGGCGTGGTGAGCACGGCGAAGTACTTCGCGCCGCAGGCGCTGGCGGCCTTTGCCAAGGCGCACCCGAAGGTGGACGTGAAGCTACGGGTGGGCAACCGCGAGGAGACGATCGCCGCCCTCAAGAGCTACGACCTCGATTTCGCGGTCACCGGGCGCCCGCCCGAGGACTCCGAGGTCGAGAAGGCCGTGATCGGCGACCATCCGCACATCATCGTCGCCCCCGCCAACCACCCGCTGGCCCGCCGCAAGCGCCTGGCGCTCACGGACCTCGCCGGGGAGACCTTCCTCCTGCGCGAGCAGGGATCGGGAACGCGCCTGCTCATGCAGCGCCTGTTCTCGGCTGCAGGGCTCAGCCCAAACCTGGGCATGGAGATGGGCAGCAACGAAACCATCAAGCAGGCCGTCATGGCGGGGCTCGGGATCGCGCTGATCTCGGCCCACACGGTCTCCGCCGAGATCGAGGACGGCCGGCTGGCCGCATTCGACGTCGAGGGCCTGCCCGTGGTGCGGCAATGGTACGTGGTCAAGCAGCGCGACAAGCGTCTCCTGCCCGCGGCGCAGGCGCTGTGGGATTTCCTGGCGCAGTGCGGTGTCCACTATCTGCCGGGCGCGCACCTCGCGAAGACGCGGCGCCCGCACCGGAAGATCAAGGCGGTGGGCTGAGCCGGCCGAAGCCATGCGGGCCAAGCGGAGCGGGCCGGCGGGACGCGCCGCGCAGGGCCCGCGCTCTCGCACCGCCGGCGCTCGGCCGGCGCCCTTCGCCATATTGGAGCCGCGGTCGACGATGGGCCCGGCGCCCGCGTTTCGGCGCCGGCATCGCCGGCGCGAGCTCAAGCGGAGCCCTCTCCCGAGCCCTCGAGCTCGGCGAACACCTTGCGCGCGATGCGGAAGCACTCCACGCCGGCGGGAATGCCGCAGTAGACGGCGATCTGGGTCAGGATCGCCCTCAGCTCCGCCCGCGTCAGGCCGTTGCGCAGGGCGCCGCGAAAATGGAGCTCGAACTCGTGCATGCGGTTGAGGGCCGCGATCATGCCCAGGTTGAGCAGGCTGCGCTGCCGCCGGTCGAGCGTCTCGTCGCCCCAGCAGGTGCCCCAACAGTATTCCGTGATGAACTCCTGGAACTCGCTCGAGAACTCATCGGCCTGGGCGAAGGCCCTTTCCACGTGCGCATCGCCCAGCACCGCCTTGCGTGCGCTCAAGCCCTTGTCGAAGCGTTCCTGGTCCATGGAGCCTCCTCCCCCTCGTGTCATCACCGTGCCGGGCCCCGTCGAGGGCGACGGCGGCCGTCCCGACATTCCCGTCCATGTTAACGGCCAAGCGCACGCGCCGCATCCCCCGGCAGCGCACGGAGACCGCGCCGCAAGGCGGGCGAGGTCACGTCCGCGGGCTCTCGCCCTGTCGCGCCGCATGGTCCGGGTCCGGCCGGCCCGGCTCCGCACACGCGGCAACGGCCCGCGGCGCGGACGGGGGTGTCCGCCAGGCGCGGCTCAGATGAAGGGCTCGGCGCGCGCGATCAGCTCGTCGAGGTTGGGCTCGTCCGGGTTGCGCGGCTTGCCGGGATGGATGATGCTGACCTGGCAGCTCTCGGCCGCCTCGACGAGCTGCCGGTAGGTGCCCGCATTCAAATCCGCGATGTACGCCTGCTTGTTCTCGTCGTAGGCGAACATCCTGGCGTTGATCTCGATGCACTCGTCGCAGGTCGTGCAGCGCGGCGTCTCGATGTAGGGCTCGTCCGGCGAGGTCGGCTCCGCCGCGGCCGGCTGTGTGGTCGTCTCCGGCGGCGCCGTAGGCTCGAGGGCCGGGGTCGGCGCGACGGGCGCGGGCTCGGGCTCGTCCGCGGCGCGCAGGTCCGCGAGCTCGCGGTCCTTCTCCTGCTGCCAGGCTTCGCGCGCCTGGTCGAGCTGGCGCCGGGCGTGGGAGTTGTTGATGCCGCCCAGCTCCTGCAGGCTGCGCCACGTCTCGTTGCAGCGGCGCGCGGCGCCGATCATCTTGTCGTCGACGACGGTCCTGTGCAGACGCCCGTCGCCGTCGAGGGTCCAGACATAGGCGACCCGGTCGGGGTCGTCCAGGCCCCGGGAGGCGAGGCATTCGCCGACCGGGACCATGGCCTCGGACCACTCGCCGCGGCTGGTCGGGGCACAGTGATTCGCGTAACGTGCGTCGCAGGCGGCGAAGTCGACGTGCGTGAAGGCCACCGTCTGCATGACCCGCTGGTGATCCTCGTCCTCGTAGGACAGCGAGTGGACGGGCCAATCGGCCTCCGCCTGCGGGTTGTCGCCCACGTCGAACCGCGATGCCCAGTCCGGGCCCGCCGCGGGATCGTACGTGAAGGTCGGGAAGGCGCGCGATTCCTTCGCCGCGGCCGCCAGGAGGTACGGCAGCACGCCGGAGACGCTCGCCGTGGCGCCGGAGAAGACGCTGAACAGCGCCGGGCCCTCGTAGGCCAATCCGCCCAGCAGCCGTTCGCGGACCCGGTAGAGGTCGGAGCTGGCGGCCTGCACCACGTAGGCGTTGCTCACGCCAAGGGCCATGGCGGCGAGCTGCGCGCTGCCCCCGCCGAAGGAGGTGCGCGGCGGTTCCGGCGACGAATCGCCCAGGATGTCGTCCGTCTGGATGAGCACCTTGACCGGCATGCCCGAGGCCAGGGCCTCGAAGGCCTGCACCGTTTCGCCCGCGTCGCTCCGGCCGTCGCGCAGGCAGACGAGGTACGACGGGAACAGCGCGATATCGTCTTCGCGCAGCGCGGTCCCGTCGAAGCGGGCGAAGAAGGCATCGTGCAGGGACGGTCGGTACCGGTTCTCGATCTCCAGCTCCGCGATGCTGATCGCCTTGATGAAATCCACCATCTGCGGCAGGCGGTCGCGAAAGGCGTCGAGAGCCGCGGCGCAGTTGTCGAACACGAAGGAGTAGGGTTCGACCTGTCCCGGCCGCGGCCCCGAGGCGCGGCCCGGGCCATAGAACCTTTGCGACTGCAGCACCAGGAGCACCGCCTCGATCCGTCGCCGCCGCTCCTCGCTCAACATCCCGTGCTCCGATGCCTTGGCCAGCATCCGTGACATCTCGTCGAAGTCGAAAGCCGATTCGAAGGTGGCGCCGACCGACGAGCGCAGGGCCTCCGGGCTTCGCGCCCTGTCGGATTTCATGAAGTCGACTTTCAGGATGTCGGTAAGCTTCAGGATGAGCGCCTCGACCCGTTTCCGGAACGCCTTGGCCTTGAGCGCATGAACCGCATTCCAGGCATGGACGAGAACCTTGACCGGCGTCTCGGCGTCGCAACCGATCACCTCCCCGTCGACGGCGCGCATCTCGCGCGCCAGGTCCAGGTTGCTCGTGAGCGGGCCGCGCGCGGCGGCGTCGGTTCGGGCCAGCAGTTCGGCCTCGGCCAGGCGCCAGAGCTGCGACAGCGATCCCTCCGTTCCGCGCGAGACGAGCGCGCGGATCTCGCCTTCCAGGTTGAGAAGCTGCCGGCGCAGAGGCTCGCCGCCCGGGCCCGGGGGCGCGATCTCGCGCAGCAGGCCGTCGACGATGGCCGAAAGGGACTGCACGTAGGCGCCGCCGAGCTCGCCCGGGACCAGGACCAAAGGATAATCGTGGCGAAGCTTGCCCAGGTCCTCGTAGCGGGCGAACAGCGCCGGGCGCAGGTGCCACCGCGAGGCGCGGTCCGGGTCTGCCTCCAGGACCGTGTCCATCACGCGCGAGCTGGTCAGCTCCAGGGACATGCCGCCCATGACGCCGTCCGATGACCTTATCTCTCCGTCCCTTGCCAAGCGCTCCACCTCGGGCGCCCACCTCGATTGCGCCGGCGCGGCCGGACTCAACCGATCGGGGCCCCGTCTTCCTCCTCGGGCCAGATCGTGAACTTGTCGAACTCCTCATCGAGGACCGTTCTGATCAGCCCCGGCGTGTTCGGCCGTTCGCCTTCGCGCACGTCCTCGTAACAGGGCACCTCGCTGTTCCGGTAGAGGATGCCGACCGGTATCTCGTCGCTGAGCGAGGCCACCTCCCTGGCGCGGTGCAGGTCGCTCGGATCGTGCACCTCCTGGTTGCGGTAGGTCTTGGAGAGAGCGGCGCTCAGCTGGAGACCCTGCGGGTGTACGAGCAATCGCATCTTGGAAGGATCCCGCACCCAGGGATCGAAGGCGTGCGGCAGGTACTCCGGACATCTCTGCATGATGCGGACGAACGAGAAGCCCTTGTGGCGGTAGGCCTGCAGGATGATGTCGTAGAGCACCTCGGGGATCCAGTCCGCCGCCTGGGCGACGAAGGAGACGTTGGGCACGCCCAAGCGTGACCGTCAGGGGGTTGAGCGGATCCAGGTACGTACCGCGCGGCGTGGTGTTGCTCTTCAGGCCCCGCGGCGAGGTCGGCGAGGCCTGCATCTTGGTCAGGCCGTAGATCTGGTTGTCGTGCAGCAGCACGGTCATGTCCATGTTGTAGCGGATGGCGTGGATCCAGTGCGCGGCGCCGATGCTGCAGCAGTCGCCGTCGCCGGTGCTGACGAAGACGTGGAGGTCGGGCCGCCGCAGCTTGATGCCCTCGGCGACCGGCAGCGCCCGGCCGTGCAGGCCGTGAAACCCATAGGCGTTCATGTAATGCGGGAACCGGCTGGAACAGCCGATCCCCGAAACGAACACGGTTTTTTCGGGCGTAAGCTGTTCGTCCCGGCACAGCCGCTGCACGGCCGTCAGGATGCTGTTGTCGCCGCATCCGGTGCACCAGCGCGGCGGAATGTCGCTCTGGTAGTCGCCGAGGGTGTAGTCCTCGTCGATCAGCTTCAGGAGACATTCGGTCAAGGGAGCGGACATTGATGTCACCTCGCAGTGCTACAGCCTTTGCCGGGCAACCTGAACGATGCTGCCGGGCTTGATCGCCTGGCCGCGGGCCTCGCCCCAGCAGTCCACGTCGACGAGGTATCTGGCGCGCAGGAGCCACGCGAGCCCCGAATAGCGGCGGTTCTGCTCGTCGATCAGGCCGTCGCCAAGCCGGTCGCACCAGGCGCTCTCGATGGTCATGACCTTGCCGAAGCGCTGCAGCACCTCCCTGATGCCCGAGGCCATGGGCTGAAGGAACTTCAGGTGCATGGACGACACCTTGTGTCCCTCGGCCCGCAGGCGTTCGACCGCCTCCTCGATGGCGCCCCTGGTGCTGCCCCAGCCGACGAGCAGGAGGTCGCCCTCCTCGGCGCCGAACACCTCCGGCGTCTTCAGCGTCCTCTGGAAGGCGGCCAGCTTCTGGCTGCGACAGCGGATGCCCTCCTGGTTGAGGTCCGGGTCGTAGACGACGTGGCTTAACCGGTCGTGGGCGAGCCCGGTAAGACAGTGCATCCCGTTCGGCTGTCCCGGAATGAACCTGGTGGCCAGGCCCGTCCTCGGATCCCACTCGTAGGGCGCTAAGCCTTCCGGTACCGCGCTCTGGTCCACGGGCGGGGCGAGCCAGTCCTCGCGGAACCGCGGCCGCGGGAAGGGCTGCTGGGCCGTCGCCAGGCTGGCGTCGGTCAGCACCACGACGACCATGTTGAAGGTCTCGGCGATCTTGCGCGCGGTGATGACCGAGTAGAAGCAGTCCTCGATGGTCGCGGCGGCCATGACCACCTTCGGCGCGTCGCCGTGGCCGCCGAAGCAGGCCGACAGCAGGTCGCCCTGCTCGGCCTTGGTGGGCTGGCCCGTGCTGGGTCCGCCGCGCTGCACGTTGACGACGACGAGCGGGATCTCCCCCATCACCGCGAGGCCCAGGCCCTCCTGTTTCAAAGACAGGCCGGGGCCGGAGGTGATGGTCACCGCGCATTTGCCGGCGTAGGAGGCGCCGATGGCGAAGGCGCAGGCGGCGATCTCGTCCTCCGCCTGGTGCACCACGCAGCCCACCTTCTCGAAGATGTCGCTCAGGTAGTGCGAGGCGGAGGTGGCCGGCGTGATGGGATACATCGCGCAGACCTCCATGCCCGAGGCCACCACGCCGAGCGCCAGCGCCGTGTTGCCGTTCACGACGATCTGGGGCTCGTGCGGCCTGGACGACGAGATCGCGAACTTGAGATCGAGGTTGGCCTCGGCCCATTCGTAGCCCGCCTCCAGGAGCTCGATGTTCGCGTCGATGACNNCGCCCGCGCGGTATCCAGGCCGAGGCTGTAGATGCTGCAAAGCATGCCCAGCGCGAACATGTTCTTGCCTCGCCACGCATCCGGCATCCACTTCACGCATTCGAGCTCCATGGGGATCTCGTACAGGCGGTACCCGCTGGCCCTCAGCTCCTCGCACACGCGGGCATAGGATGCGGCGATCTGCGGATCGGGATCTGTCCGCCACTTGCTCTCCAGAAGGATGATGCAGCCGGGCTTGAGCTCGTTGGCGTGCACCCGGCTCAGCAGGACCTGTTCGTTGAAGGCGATCACCAGGTCGGCCTCGTCGCCGCCGTTCGTGACGCGCCGCGACGCGATGCGAATCCGGTTGCCGCTGGCCCCGGCGATGCTGCGCGCCGGCGGCTGGATCTCGGCGGGAATGATCTCCACGGTCCAGATGCCGTGTCCCATGCGCGCGGCGATCGAGCCGAAGGACTGGCCGCACCGCTGCGCGCCTTCGCCCGAGTCGCTGACGATCTCGACGATGTGCTCGTCGACGGCGAGCGCCTGTTTCCGCCCGGCCGCGGCGCCGCCTTTCCTGCCGACCGCGGAGGTCGCGCCCCGCCCCGAGGTCTCGTCGAGCATACGCCGGGGGCGATCCCGCTTCGGGTCTCGATAGAGTTCTGTGCGCATTCAAGGCTCCATTCGTCTCGACCTATGCAACGCGGAGCCGGGTGAAGTTCCTCTCGCCCAGGCTGATGCCGAACAGCGTGTCCTCGGTCCCGCTGTGTTCGGGCAGATAGACGACGTCGCTGTCGCGAATCGCGAGGTAGTCCTTGATGCTGCGCGCGGCCTTGCGGCCGGCGCCCATCGCCAGGATCACGGTGGCCGCGCCGGTCACGATGTCGCCGCCGGCGTAGACGCCGGCCATCGAGGTGGCCAGGTTCTCGTCGGTCTCGATGTAGCCCCACTTGTTCAGCTTGAGCCTGGACGTCTGGCCGAGGATCGGGTTGGCGTTGGTGCCGATGGCGTAGACCACCATGTCGGTCTCGAACTCGTACTCGCTGCCCTCGACCGGGACCGGGCGGCGCCGGCCCGACTCGTCCGGCTCGCCCAGCTCCATGCGGATGCAGCGCATCGCGCGCACGTTGCCCTCGCCGTCGTCCAGGATCTCGACCGGCGCGGTCAGCCAGTGGAACTCGATGCCCTCCTCCTCGGCGTGGTGGATCTCCTCCTCGCGTGCGGGGCTTTCGGCCTCGGTGCGGCGATACACGCAGTAAACCTTCTCCGCGCCGAGGCGCAGCGAGACGCGCATCGCGTCCATGGCCGTGTTGCCGGCGCCGATGACCGCGACTCGGCGGCCGAGGTGGAGCGGCGTGTCGTACTCGGGGAACTTGCCGGCCATCATCAGGTTGCTGCGCGTCAGGAGCTCGTTCGCGGACAGCACGCCGTTCAGGGATTCCCCGGGAATGCCCATGAACTTCGGCGAGCCGGCGCCGGTGCCGATGAAGACGGCGTCGTAGCCCATCTCGTCGAGCATCTGCTCGATGGTGAACAGGCGCCCGACCAGGGTGTTGCACTCGATTTCGACGCCCAGCTTCCTCAGGTTGGCGATCTCGGCGTCGATGACCTCGTTGGGCAGGCGGAACTCGGGGATGCCGTAGCGCAGCACGCCGCCCGGCTCGTGCAGGGCCTCGTAGATGGTGACCTCGCAGCCCGCCTTGGCCAGGTCCGCCGCGCAGGCCATGCCCGCCGGGCCGGAGCCGATGATGCCGACCTTGAAGCCGTTGGGCTCGATGTAGGGCCGCGTGCTCCAGCCTTCCGCGATCGCCTGGTCGCCGACCCAGCGCTCCAGCCGCCCGATCGCCACCGGCTCCAGGGTGTCGCCGACCGGGCAGACGCCCTCGCACTGGTCCTCCTGCGGGCAGACGCGCCCGCAGATGGCCGGCAGCAGGTTCGCCTCGGTGAGGATGTCGTAGGCGCCGCGGTAGTCCTTCTCGATGATCTTGCGGATGAAGCCGGGGAT
>JABAHS010114030.1_pt3 | contig 10963 bp, 16 predicted proteins | sample 7062111 | NCBI WGS metagenome assembly JABAHS01 (sample SAMN14534600, study PRJNA622989) | marine sediment metagenome | biome: marine biome [ENVO:00000428]; feature: marine pelagic biome [ENVO:01000023]; material: deep marine sediment [ENVO:00002113]; isolation source: pool of 4 deep marine... | reverse complement strand
AAGCGTTTGATGCGTCCCTGAACCGTCCTGACGACGTTCGGGCGCTCTTCAATCATAACGATATGGCTATCCTTGGGAGAACGTCAGCGGGCACTCTACGCCTTGAGAAGACGCGCAGGGGCTTGAAGTATGAAATTGACGTGCCTGACACCCAAACGGCAAAGGATGTTGCCGAATCCATCCGTCGTGGAGATGTCACTGGTAGTTCATTTGGGTTCCGGCCAACGGATATCACGTGGCGAGAAGAAGAGAAAACACTAATACGCGAGATTCGCGGAGTTGAGTTGTTTGACGTAGGTCCGGTGACGTTCCCGGCTTACGAAGCAACCACTACGGGTATCCGCTCAAAACTAAGGGATGAAGGCAACCAGTGGCGGGCGGAAAGTGCAAAATTCAAAATGCACCAAGAGCGAGATAAGAGATCAAAGAAAATGCGGGCAAGGCTGATTGAACTAGGGTTGACACGATCCTAGCTCCTAGCCTTAATGGACACTGACAACTGCCGCATGGTGAGTTGTTGACAGTTTGGAAGTTTTCCAGCCGCGTGGCGGAAGATTGCCAACGAATTGGTTTTAACCCATTCGCAGGTATCCTTCTGCCACGCGGTTTTTATTTTGCCCGTGGTTGATGGAGCAGCCACGAGGCAATAAAGATGACCCTTCAGCAGATGCTAGAAACGCGGGCACAAGCCGCGACTAAGATAAAGGAACTGGCGGACCGCAATAACAACGAAGATCACGAGTGGTCCGCAGAAGATGAGGAGCAGTGGGCGTCAGTCAATTCTGAATACGACTCCCTAAGTCAGAAAATTGAGCGGGCACAGCGCGCCGAATCGATCGAAAAGGCTCAAGAAGAGAAGTCAGAGATTGATCGTCGCGTCGGTCGTAAGGCACTTGATTCTGATGGTGGTAAGTCTAAGGGCACTGATGGTGCCGAAGAGATCCGCGACGAGCACCGCATTGCTGCTCTGCAGTCGTGGTTTCGGTATCACCAGGGTGAGGATCTGACGGACTTTCAGGAGGAATCGTGCCGGTTACTCAAATTCAAACCTTATCGGCTCAACCTTGATGTGCGGTCAAACGTCAACTATGACGAGATTCGCAGGTCATTTTTCGCTAACAAGAATGATCCTAGCATCGAGTTTCGTGCTCAGTCCGTAGGAACCGCTACCGCTGGTGGTCACACAGTCCCAGAAGGGTTTGTGAATGCTATTGAACGCTCGCTGTTGGCGTTTGGTGGTATGCGCCAGGTTTCTACTGTGTTCCGGACTCCTACCGGTAATGATCTGCCGTGGCCAACTGTCGACGACACGTCAAATGCTGGAGCGATTCTGACCGAAAACTCTGCGGTTAGCGAGCAAGACGTGACGTTCGGGCAGATCGTCTTCAATGCTTATAAGTACAGCTCGAAGCTGGTTCGGGTAAGTATTGAACTTCTCGAAGATGAGGCCATCCAGCCTTCGTTGCCCGACTTGCTTGGTTCGCTTCTCGGTGAACGTATCGCCAGGATCGAAAACACGCACTTCACCACGGGTACTGGGTCTTCACAGCCTAATGGCATCATCACGGCTGCAAGCGTTGGTAAGACCGCAGCTAGTGCTACGGCGATCGCGTCAGATGAGTTGTTCGACCTGATTCACTCTGTGGATCCTGCTTACCGTAGCCAGGCGGGTGCCGGGTTCATGATGCATGACAACGTTTTGTTGGTTGTGCGCAAACTCCAAGACGGCCAAAACCAATATCTTTGGCAACCAGGCTTGACCATGGGTCAGCCTGATCAGTTGCTGGGTTATCCCGTCACGATCAACCAGGACATGGCTTCCTCGGTTGCGACCACTAACAAGACGATTCTGTTTGGTGCGCTTCGTAAGTACCAGATCCGTGACGTTGCTGGGTTCCGGGTTCGCCGTCTGGTTGAGCGCTACGCTGACAACGACCAGGAAGGCTTCATGGCTTTCCATCGCGCTGATGGCGACATGCTCGATGCTGGAACTGATCCGTGCAAGGTGTTGCAGCAGGCATAAGGAGGTTTTGTGAAAGTTCGCATGCTACAGACCCAAGCGGGTGATCGCTTTGTTCGCTCGGTGGGTGATGTTGTTGAAGTGGACTCTGAAGAAGGCAAACGGCTGATTGAAGCCAGGCTTGCTGAGCCTGTGCGACAGCAGCGAAAGGAAACGGCAGTTTCACATGCCAGCGGTAGTAGTAAGCACAGCACCGACAATTGAGCCGATTCAGCTCACTGATGCAAAGGTGCATCTTCGCGTCGAGGATGATGAGGACAACACCTACATCGAAGGACTGATCAAGAAGGCTCGGTTGATATGCGAGCACGAAATACAGCGTGCTTTCATTACGCAAACTGTTGATTACTACCTTGATGGCTTCCCGGGTGGATCTGCCACACAGCTTTACAACCTGGGGGACAAGCGGGCGCTATACGTCCCTCGTCCCCCGTTAATTTCCGTAAGTTCGATCACTTACACAGACACAGACGGCAATAGTCAAACTCTGGCAACTACGGAATATACCGTTGACGCCAATATGGAACCGGGACGGATTGTTGAGGCTTGGGAAAAAACCTGGCCGTCAACGCGATCCGTTCCAAATGCGGTGAAGGTGACTTACACAGCAGGGTATGGAGCAAATAGGCGGAACGTTCCAGAGACAATCAAGCAGGCAATGCTGCTTCTAATTGAAGGTTGGTACAGCAACCGATCACACACAGTTGCCACGGGTGCAGTCCCGCAGGCACTGCCGTTTACGGTACGTGACTTGTTAGCCACAGAGGCGTGGCTGGTGGGTGTCTGATGGCGATGTCATGGCTGGAATCACCTGTTGAAGCTGGCGAGCTACGCCATCGGGTGGACATTGAGCGGCCAGCAATAGACGGATCAGGCAACCTGACGGGTGACTGGATCATCGTTAAGGCGGCAGCACTGGCAGCAATACGACCGTTATCCGGTCGTGAAGAGTATGTGGCAATGCAGGCTAGGCCGATGGTGACGCACAGGATCAAGATGCGGTGGGTCGATGGGCAACTAGTTGAGCCTGACTATCGGCTGACAATGGCACCATCGAAGTCAGGAAAGATCACGAAGAAGTTGCGTGTTTTTAATGTGGTTTCGGTCGTCAATATTCGTGAGTCAAACCACAGCGCGATGTTGAAGGTTGTTGAGAATCCCCAGGAACTGATATGAGTCTCGAGGATTCCATAGTTACAGCTTTGAAGGCACAGGCAACTGTCACGAAGTGGACGGGTAAGCGGATATACAAGGACAAAGCACCACAGAGAGCAGGTTTTCCACGAGTGGTGATTGAAAGACTGGACTCAGAGCGTCAATACGATTCGGGGGCGTTACCGTCTAATCAGCTTGTGCGAGGCGAGTTTGATGTGTTGTGCCAGGGTAGTGATTCAAAGGCTTATAGCCTGGCTGATGCTGTCCGCAAATACATGAACGGGTTAACTGGGACCATCCAGGGAACGGTGATCAGACGCACCACGATGGAAGACAAAACAAACTTCACACAGTTCAAAGATGGTTCAGAAGACGGACTGCACGAAGTGGCTCAGACTTATTCGATCTGGCACATGGAGGCAACCAGCTGAATGGGCAAAGGCTTATTCACAATGAAGCTCGAGGGTGATGCGGATCTCAAGAAACTGTTCCGGTCAGCACCCAAGAAGATAATCAACAGGATTGCACGGGTTGAGATTAAAGACGCGGTCAGACCCATGCAGCAAGATGCCAAGTCGCAGGCACCTGTTGATGAAGGAGACTTAAGGAAAGCCATCGTGGTAAGGGCTGGCAGACGCAGCCGGCGACGTATTTCCAGAGAGGTTCGGGTTGAAGCAAAGAAGTTGAAGCGAACTGGTGACCATCCCAAGAGAGTGGCGGGGCTGTTTCAGGAAGAGGGCACAAAACACCATAAGGAACAGCCATTCATGCGTCCAGCGTTCCGTAGGCATTGGAAAGCAGCTGCACGCAAAATCACGAGAGGTATCAAAGCCAAGCTAGCTCAGGAAGCGGCGAAGGCACACGTCAAAGTTCGGTAATGGAGAACAGAAATGGCACTTGGTGACGCTGATACTGGCTATGGCGTGACAGTCACTTTTCAGAGTGGCTTGCTCGCCAGCATAAGAAACATTGAGTTCACGAGTTCCCGCGGATCCGTGGATACCACGCACGCCGGAACCACAAACGGCTGGATGACATTTATTCCATCCGACCTAATCGATCCGGGTGAGGTATCAGGCACGCTGATATTTGATCCGCAAGGTGCTTGGAAAACGGCGATCGGCAATGCGGCTGAGACTGTAACGATCAACTATCCCAATGTAGGCACATCGGGTGCAACCGACGCAACCAGCGGTTTCCTAACCGAGATCAGCCGCGCGGTTCCCTATGACGATGTGATGACCGCAGAGTGCACGATCAAGCTCAGCGGTGAAACCACATATACGGCAGGAACGTGATGAAGGTTAAGTTTATCCGACAAGTCGTTACCCCAGAGCATCGAGCTGGCGNNAGTGTTTAGATGAGCTTGCTGGAGGAACTACTAAGTCAAACACAGAAGGCGGAGAAGCAGCCGATCCGGTTCTGTAATCGGGATCTCTTCATCAAGATTGCTAATGGTGAGGAGTATCAAGACATTATGACCGCTTCCGTGTCAAAGAATGGTTCTGTGCCAAGGTTTGCTTGGGCAACCATCGTATCGCGATGCATTGTCGATTCAGAGGGAAACCGAGTGTTCAGTGATGCTGATGTTCCCGACCTGAACAAGTTGCCCGGCAAAGATCTGCTGGATGCTGCCAATGCAATACTCACAGTGAATGGTATGACTGCTGGTGCGGCTGAGGAAATAGCAAAAAACTCGGAAGAGATACCGACGAACAATTCTGGATCAAATTAGGTTTTGAATTCGGGATTCCTCATCGGTATCTCAAGAAGATTCTACCCGCTAAGGATTTCGTTCAGTACCGCGAGCATTACAAGATTGCACCGTGGGGAGATGACTGGCATAGAACTGCAATGATTTGTTGCATTCTGGCCACGTGCCTAGGCGGCAAGAAAAATGTACAGATCGAAGACTTTCTACCATTTGGCAGGGATCCATCGAAATGGAAGTCAGTTGATGAAGATGTGAAGCTCATGCAGTCAATCGGGGCAATGATTCGGAACAATGCCAGCAGCTAGCCTTAACATCAATGTCGGTGTGAATCACGCCAAGTTCAACAAGAACATGGCGGCGATGTCCAGGAGCCTTAACAGGTTTACCCAGACCACTAGTGTTCTCAGCAGAACTTTAGGGACAGTGTTTGCTGTTGGGGCTATTGTTCGGGGTGCCAAAGCGTTGGGTGGTGCTCTAGCCGCTCCGATTTCCAAATTTGCTGAGTTCGAGCAAACCATCCAGGAAGCCAGCNNTGTTGATAATTTCAATAGCTTAAGTTCTGCCGCACTCAAGCTGGGTGAAACGACAAGTTTTACGGCGAATGAAGCTGGTCAGGCGATGCAGAACTTCGCCCGCGCTGGGTTCGAACTGAATGAGGTTCTTGCAGCAACTGGCCCAGCATTGAACTTAGCCACAGTTGGTGGCCTAGGCTTGGCGCAAGCTGCAGACTTCATGGCCAGTGCATTGAGGAGTTTTGGCTTTGACGCTGAAAATGCCCAGCGAGTCTCGGATGTTTTCGCAAAGTCTGCATCGATGGCTAATCAATCGGTTGAGGATATTGGGAACTCCATGAAGTTCGCAGCCCCAATTGCATCGAAAGTGGGAATTTTGTTTGAGGAGTTGGCTGCTGCTGTTGGTTTGTTGGCCGACCAGGGAATCAAAGGGGAGATGGCTGGAACCACGTTGCGGCAAGTAATGGTAAAGCTCGAGAATCCTTCGAAGAAAGCGGCGGCGGTTCTCGATAGGTTAGGAATTGTCGTTAATGACGCCAAGGGCAAGATGTTGCCTTTGGCTAACTTGATTGGACAGTTCGAGGACAAACTTGGCGGGCTGGGTGGTGGTGAACAACTTGGCATTTTGTCAAAGATATTTGAAGCGCGGGCCGCGAGTGGTTTTGCTGCGCTGCTAGGGCACAGTCAAGAATTGATAGATAACACCAAAATCCTAAAAGACAGCTTCGGGTTTGCTGGTGAGTTCGCCGCAACAAAGCTGGACACACTGAGTGGTGCCTTCATTAAGCTCAAGTCGTTGTTTGACAGTTTCTTGATTAGTGTCGGCGGAAGATTCGCAAAGGTGTTTGATCTGCAGAAGGTCATTGAAGGGTGGACTACGTTGGCATCGTTGCTCAAGGGGCCGATTTTTAAGGTTTTTGATTCGCTCAAGCTGAAGTTCGAAGCTATGGACAGGTTCGACTTCGCCGAGTCTGTGATCAATAGCTTGGAGTCTTTCGGGAAGGGCTTTCTTGCGTTTCTCGATCTGGTCGTTGGTGCATTTCAGAATATGAGTAATGAAATGCTCAAGACGATGGCGTCGATTAATGCTATGGCCGAGGCACCAAATACTATTGGTGGTTTCTTGGGTCGCAGGTTTGTTGATCCGTTTAACTTGACGGGTGCAAGCGGTCTACCTGAGACCGACGCGCCGCAAATCAACATCCCCAAGCCGTCAGAAACGTTGGGGAGTGCTTTTACTGCCATGATGGACGGTATTCGTAAGGATATAACAAGCCAGCGGGCTGTCGGAAACATTAGTGCCAAGATGCTGAAGGTAATTGAGAGCGGTATTTCTGTGGCAATGGGTGCAGCATTTTCACGTGGTCGGTTCAATCCACTCAGCAACTTAACTCCAGCCCAGCAATTGGCATTACTTGCTCCAGCACAGATGCTGGGGCTCGCTCCAATGGGGGTGATGGGAAGGGGAGTTCAGGAAATGCAACCACAACTAGCGCCGGCACTACTAGCCGGATCTAGTGAAGCTGAATCATTCATTTCCCGTGTTCTCGCAGGCAAGCCGAAGCAAAAGGAAGAGCAGAAGCAAACCAAGCAATTGGAGAAGTTAAACAAGAGTAACGATATCATCGCTAAAGCGATGCAGAATCCGAAGACTGTACTCAACGTGGCGAGTTTAACCTGAAATGGTGATTGTCCAGATGATGAAGAGCGATAGCACAACGGATGTTGCTGAGCAAAATGCAGCGACCGCAGAAAGGGCAATAATCATTTCCAAGCGTTTATCCATCAGGGCTCCAATTCTGCTGGCAACGTTTATTCGTAGCAACCTAGCAAATATTTGAGAAATGGCTATTACGGTAACAGAGGCCAGAACACCGAGACCTGCATCTCAAGAGATCCAGGATGGGCGGATTGTCCGTAACTATACGCGCACCTTGCTTGCCACAACCACGGATAACAATACGGGTCCAAAGTCTGTTATCGATGCCGGTCTGTCTCACCTAGGTATCAGCTTTGGTGATTTCTACGCCACGAGCACTGAAACCGATACGGGTGCAGTGCTCCACAAAGTCACGCCTGATCTGCGTTCCGATGATGGGATGAATTGGACGATCACTTGCGAATACACATCCGCACTCAAGGTAGATCCCGCCCAATTCAATGTCAATCCTCTTCTCAGGCCACCACGGATAAGCCTGGATTCACAGTTCCAGAATGAGACGAAACGCCACGACAGCACAGGCGCTGCTTGCGTGAACTCAGCTGGTGAAAATCTCGACCCGTTGCCGAATGTGTCTGTTGTGATTCCGACTATCTCTGTCACTCGCAACAAAGCTTTCGGGGATCACACGCTGGTCAAACGATATGTTGACAAATACAACGACGGGTCTTTCCTGGGATATGACACAGGTGAGCTTCGTTGTGTCAAGCTAAAGCAGGATGGTCCGAACTGGGAAAACGGGATCCTTTATTGGGTTTGGACCCTGGAACTACATGCAAAGGAAAACGTAACCAGACGAGTATCACAAGGCACACCACCAACTGGGGCAGGGCAGCAAACGGTTAAGGGTTGGCAGGATGCTTATGTGGATGCGGGAACTAGGAAAACAGACGGGGGAGTTGGGAACGAGAAAGCTAAGGACTCAGGGAATGTCGACTACACCGAACCCATTCCGTTGAATGGTTCGGGNNGGTTCGGGAACACCATTGACGGCTCAAGCAGCTACGGTAGCGGCCAACATCGTTTATCGGGTTTTCGATTTTCGGGGCAGTGAAGATTTTAGCGCATTAGGGATGATCTAACATGGCACAGTTTCGCATTTCTGGTGACGTGAATCTGACCCTGCCGAGTGGTTCAGTCACGAATGAATCGTATTCGAGCACATCAGGTGATGAGCTTGACGTCGATAAGCAGGAACATCTCTACAAGCCGGGAACAAACTTTGATTTGGCTATCGGGGGCACACCCGCAGCACTCGAAGAGATTGTTTTTGTGGCGTCCACCACGGGTGTGATCCGCAGCTTCCATGCATTNNAACCAGCACCGATGTGGATTTTGACTGCAAGAAAAACGGCACAACCATTCTCAGCTCGGTTGTGAATATCACGCACTCTGATGCGGATCGAGCGGTGAAGGATGGGACGCTAAGCGTTACCACAGTTGCGGCTGATGACGTGATATCGATATCGCTGGCGGTGACTAGCTCTACAGGTGCTCAAGGCCCATTTGCCTGGGTGGAGATCCAGGAGACAGCACAGTAATGGCAAACGTTCTTGATGATGCGTCGATTGAACTGCTTAGACGGGTTGTGCGTGAGGTTCTTGTTAACGAGTTCCCGCACCTCTCTGGTCCGAATCGATCCCGTGAACCGCGGCAGTTCATCGAGGGCATTCTAGACGTGCCGTTAAATACTGGCGGTTCCGCAAACATGAGCATTTACACAGGTCCGCAAGGAACCTGGACGGATACGACGGAAACGGTGGAAGTTGAATTCCCAGCTGGGCAAGGCGTGGATGTCGCTGTGAGTTCTTACTGCATAGCAGCCCGAATCAATGGTGCCTGGCGACCGATCGCAGCGGTGTGTTGATGGTATGCAACCCGTACGGATATTTTGGCCAGTGCTGTGTTCCGCCACCTGAACCATCAAGCGCGTTGGCAAGGGTGTTATGCAAGAGCAGCGAACCAACCTATACCGATTGGGACATTCTTGGTGGACCAGATCAACGTAGCACGAACTGGAGTGACACCACGAATGCGGTGTGGACTGCATGCCCTGGCTGTGATTGTGCAGCTACGACGAGCAATAAGACTAATACCAAATCGGTATATACCGCTGCTAATCGGCTGCTGAACTCACCCACATCACAGAGCGACACGCAAACACCCGGGGCATTTGGTAATGTTGACCGCGGCGGTACTGCTGATTGGTCTAATGTGTCAAACGCTGGTGCATCCGATGACACCTACGCCACAAGCTCACCTTCAGCTGGTCAGACCTGTGATTTCCTTCGTGGTGTCCAGTGCGGTTTTGCGATCGATTCAACCAACAACATTCTAGGCGTTGAAGTTGATGTAGAGCGCAAATCAAGCGGCGCATCTCAGATCGATGACAGCATGCGGTTGCAGGTCGATGGATCATGGGAAGGCGATGATAAAGCTGGCGTGATCAACTGGACCAATAGCGACCTAGTATTCACTTATGGTGGCTCATCTGATTTGTGGAATACCACAACGTCACTCACGCCGGCAATAGTCAACCAAGCAAACTTTGGTGCGGGTCTATCACCTCGAAATGATGGTGGCGGCGCTGCGACGCTCTCGATCGACCACATGCAGATCACAGTTTACCACGAAGGTGATGAACCTTGGCAAAACCTGGCACTGATAACCGCATCAGATAACCTTTACGCTACATCAACCAACCTGATGAATTCAGGTGAAAAAACCAACTATGCTTTGTGTCGTTTCATTCTGAAACCGGTTGGTGTGCACTTTGACGACTACTGTCGCTACAACATTACAGGCATCGAGGTGACAATAGAGCGGAAGTGTATAGCGGGTAACGTCAAAGACCACGAGGTAAAGATTGTTCTCGCTGATGTTGTGGGTGGAACATCGGACACGAACAAGGCATCAGCGAGCGCCTGGCCGACTAGCGACGGAACCGCAACTTATGGCGGCTCAACTGACTTGTGGGGCGAGACAAGTATCAGTGCGGCTGAAGTTTTCGATCAAAACGGTTTTGGCGTGGCGATATCAGCAACCGCGACCGGATCAAGTGAGCGACCGTCAATTGATCATGTTACATGTAAGGTGTATTACACTGAAGAGAGTGTGTCATGTTGGGAGATGCGGTCACTGTCAGCTGCACCAGTTCCAGACCGTGGCGATAGTGGTCTAGAAGCACCGATATTATCCACGACAAGCGAAAGCGAATCTGAGACAGTTCGCAACCATCATCACGCTTATACATATACTGTAGTGGCACAGAAAACCGGCACCTTTGTGGGCGACATCTTCCCAATTGATTGGCGTGGTCAAGTGCATTACGGACTGCAGGCCAAGGCAGAATGGGCTAATGGTATCTGGATGATCTGGTGGCCTGTTAGCGAAGGCCAGTCACTCAGTAGTGAGTACGGCATCTCAACCATTACGGTTAAATACAAGTTTAGTCACGCACTTGACAATAATGGTGCGCTATCCACGGCTAGTGCACTTAACGAATACGTCAATGAGGATTATCGAAGCGCCTACTGTACTACTGAACTGTTGAATGATCCGCCAAGCCCACCTGCACGGGTCACGAATTACACAACGTTCAGCAACGGAAACCTGGAACGGTGGTACGGAAAAGCTGAATGCCATTGGGATATATGGCAGGACATCATTGACAGTGTGGGGACATCGGAAGGCACTTTCAGCCCAAACGTTAACAATACGCAAAGTTCGTTTGACAGTACGGCAGCCTGCACGCTGGTGGCTGGTACCGGTGATGACATTATTTGGTATGCCATTGCGCCTGCTGCGATGTGTCCAGCTTCCGATCCGTTCCCGTCATCGCC
>JABAHS010001204.1_pt3 | contig 10964 bp, 9 predicted proteins | sample 7062111 | NCBI WGS metagenome assembly JABAHS01 (sample SAMN14534600, study PRJNA622989) | marine sediment metagenome | biome: marine biome [ENVO:00000428]; feature: marine pelagic biome [ENVO:01000023]; material: deep marine sediment [ENVO:00002113]; isolation source: pool of 4 deep marine... | reverse complement strand
GAGAGCATTGCTGAGGGCTCCGACTCCCAGCGTGTCTTCGAGGATCTGGCCGCCGCCGGGAACGATCTGATCTTCGGCACCTCGTTCGGCTACATGGATCCGATGCTGGCCGCCGCCGAGAGCTACCCGGAAACGGTGTTCATGCACGCCACCGGATTCAAATCGTCCGACAACATGGGCAACTACTTCGGTGCTGCCGAGGAGGGCCGGTACCTGAGCGGCATGGCCGCCGGAGCGGCCACCGAGTCCAACCTGATCGGCTACGTGGCTGCGTTCCCGATTCCCGAGGTCCTGCGCGGCATCAATGCCTTCACGCTCGGCGCACGGGAAGTCAATCCGGACGCCGAGGTGCAGGTCGTATGGACGTCGACGTGGTTTGATCCTCCGAAGGAAGGCACCGCCGCCCAGTCACTGCTCGATGCCGGCGCCGACGTCATCGCCATGCATCAGGACTCTGCAGCCCCGGGTCAGGCCGCCGACGGGGCCGGCGCCAAGTGGGTCGGCTACAACACGGATATGACCGAGTTCGCCCCCGGCGCATGGTTGACGGCCGCCGTCTGGGACTGGGGCCCGTTCTATTTGAAGACGGCCCAGGAAGTCGAGGCGGGAACCTGGCAATCGGAGGCCTACTACGGCAACATGGCCGACGGCATGGTGGACATCGCCCCCTTCGGGGAGTCGGTATCCGCAGACACCCGCGCCCTCATCGAGGAGCGCAAGGCGGAGATCATCGATGGCACCTTCTCGGTGTTCCCCGACCCGATCGTCGATCAGGACGGAGCCGAACGGGAACTCGGGAACATCTTCGAGATGAACTACTTCGTCGAAGGCGTGATCGGTAGCGCTTCCGGCTAGGCGCCGAGCGCATCTCGCAGGGTTGTTGTTGGGCCCCGCTACGGCGGGGCCCAAAACCTTGTCGGGAGAGGGCACGGTGGGACCCGACTGGCTAGTGTCGGCGCCATCATGATCGATGCCGCGACCAACGAACCGCTCGCCATCGAGTTGCGCAACATCGAGAAATCCTTCTACGGCGTCAAGGCCAATGATGCCGTCGACTTCGAGCTTCGAAAGGGGGAGGTGCACGCCCTCCTGGGCGAGAACGGAGCGGGCAAGTCCACCCTGTGCTCGATCCTGGCCGGCCTCTACCGCCCGGACGCCGGCGAGATGCTCCTCGATGGGAAGCCCGTCACCTTCAAGACCCCCAAGGATGCCTTCGCAGCGGGTGTCGGCATGGTGTATCAGCACTTCCGCCTGGTCGCCAACCTCACCGTGGCGGAGAACCTCGCGCTCGGACATCCCGACGTGACGTTCCGGCTGGACCAGGCGCAGCTTCGCCGCGAAGCCGAAGCGCTGGGAGAGCGGTACGACCTCGGGGTCGATCCGGCGGCGCGCATCTGGCAGCTGTCGGTGGGTGAGCAACAGCGAGTCGAGATCCTCAAATTGCTCTACCGCAACGTCAAGATCCTGATTCTCGACGAACCGACCGCCGTCCTCACCCCCCAGGAGAGCCAGTCGCTGTTCAGAACCATGCGACAGATGGCGGAGGAGGGCCGGTCGGTCATCTTCGTGTCGCACAAGCTGCACGAGGTGAAGCAGGTCTCCGACCGGGTGACCGTCTTGCGCGGCGGTCGCACCGTCGGCGGCGTACGCACCGAGGACGCCGAGCCCCGCGACCTGGCCCGGATGATGGTCGGACGGGATCTCGAACTCTCCCAGAGAGAGGAAGCGGCCAGCCCCGGCGATTCCGTGCTGTCGGTCAAGGATCTGCACGTCCTGAGCGACCGCGGTTTGGAGGCAGTGCGCGGAGTGAGCTTCGACCTCCGATCGGGTGAGGTAGTCGGCATCGCCGGCGTGTCGGGCAACGGCCAGCGCGAACTCGCCTACGGGCTCACCGGTCTTCGCATTCCTACCTCGGGTTCGGTGGTCCTGGGGGGCAAGGATGTGACGAAGAAGCCGGTGCTCGAACGGATCCGACAAGGCATCGCCTATGTTCCACAAAGCCGGCTCGGTATGGGCCTGGCACCCGGACTGACGACCGAGGAGAATCTCGCGCTCAAGGCTTTCCGCCGTCCGCCGTACTCGACGAAGTTCCGGCTCGTCGAATCGGCGTTCAAGCGAGAAGGGGCGCGGCAGATCGAGCAGTACGACATCCGCGGTGTGCGCCCGGGACTGCCAATCCGGCTTCTGTCGGGAGGGAACCTCCAGAAGGCGCTCGTCGCCCGCGAAGTCGAACTCGAACCACTTGCTCTCATCGCCAGATCCCCGACCCGGGGGTTGGACGTCGGCGCCACCGAAGCGGTGCGGCAGCTCATCCTGGCCGAGCGTGCCCGTGGTACCGGAGTGCTGCTGATCTCCGAGGATCTGGACGAGTTGCTGGCTCTGTCCGACCGCCTGCTCGTGATGTACGAAGGCGAGATCGTCGGGCAGTTGCCGGTGGAGGAGGCCACGAAGGAACGACTCGGCATGTTGATGGCCGGTCATCGCGAGGAGCAGACGGCATGACCACTCGTCGTTTCATCGTCGAACCACGCGGCCTCGCCTCATCGAGACTGCGACTTCTGGTTCCCCTGGCCTCGGTGCTGGCGGCGCTGATCGTGGGCGCGATCTTCCTGGCGCTGACCGGGGAGAACCCGTTCAGCGTCTACTCCCACATGGTGGACACTGCCTTCGGCAGCGCTCGCGGCATCAGCGAAACGCTCATCTCGGCCACCCCTCTCATGCTGACGGGATTGGCGGCGGCGGTTGCCTTCAAGATGCTCGTGTGGAACATCGGCGGCGAGGGGCAGTTTCTGCTCGGGGCGATCTTCTCCGCCGGCGTTGCCATCTGGATGGGCGACGGTATGCCCGCCGCCGTGGCGCTCCCCGTGGTCGTCATCGCCGGGGCGGTCGGCGGCGCACTCTGGGCGGCTGCCGCCGCCGTCCCCCGGGTCTATCTGGGCACCAACGAGATCATCGTCACACTGATGCTCAACTTCATCGCCATCAAGCTGGTGGAGTACCTCATCTTCAGCAGCAACAGCCCGTGGCGTGATCCGGAAGTCGTCACGTTCCCGGAAGGTCGGCCGATCCCGGATGCTGCCCGGTTCCCGGAGTTCTTCAACCGCCTGGACACCGGGATCTTCGTAGCCGCCGCCCTCGCCATCCTCGCCTGGTATCTGATCGACAAGACCCCATGGGGATTCCAGGTGCGCGTGGTCGGCGACTCGGCCGACACCGCCCGCTACGCCGGCATCAGCGTCCCGCGCAAGTTCCTCGCCGTTCTGCTCCTCTCCGGCGCCTTTGCCGGGATCGGCGGAGGTCTCTACGTCGCCGGGCCTGTCGGTGCCCTCGATCCGCGATCGCTGATCCTCAACCTCGGATTCACCGGAATCATCGTTGCCGCACTGGCCCGGCTGAGCCCACTCGCCATTGTTCCGGTGGCAGTGCTGATGGGGGCGCTCAACAACGCCGGACCGTCGCTCCAATCGATCGGAGTGCCGACCGCGACGGTCGAGATGCTCCAGGGTGCCATTCTGATCTTCGCCGTCGCCGGAGAGTTCTTCATCGCCAACCGGCTTCGCCGTCCGGAGGTGCGCGCCCTCGCTGCGAGCCCGGGTGAAGGGAGCGCCGCATGAACGAGTCCTGGGTGGTCGAACTGCTCTTCGCCGCCATGTTCCTCGGTACACCACTGATTCTGGCCACCGTCGGCGAGATCATCACCGAGCGGGCCGGGATCCTCAACCTGGGCGTGCAAGGGATGATGCTCGTTGGTGCCGTTGCCGCCTTCTGGGCGACGTTCAACACGGGGAGCCTCGCTCTCGGTCTGCTCGCCGGTCTGCTCGCCGCAGCGGCCCTGTCCATGATCCATGCCTTCACGTCGGTGACGTTGCGGGTCAGCCAGATCGTGTCCGGCCTGGCCCTGACGATCTTCGGCACCGGACTCGCCTCGTTCCTGGGGGAGGCGGGAAGTGATCCGCTGGTCGGCAACCCCTCGCCGGCGGTGTTCAAGCCCCTCATCACCGGCGGCATCGCGGAATGGCCGGTAGTCGGACCATTGCTGTTCGGGCACGACATCGTCGTATACATCGCCTGGATCGTCGCCGGCGCCGCCAGCTACTACCTCTTCCGCACGAAGGCCGGCCTTGCATTGCGGGCAGTGGGAGAGGATCCGGCCAGCGCCGAGGCGGCCGGCGTCAATGTCGCGCTGGTCCGGTATGCCCACGTGATGATCGGCGGCGCACTGGCCGGTGCCGGTGGTGCCTACTACTCCCTCAAGATCGTCCCCACCTGGCAGAACGATCCTCTCGGTCAGAACGGGTGGATCGCCATCGCGCTGGTCATCCTGGCCAGCTGGCGACCATGGCGCGCTATCTTCGCCGCCTACCTGTTCGGCGCCGCCGAGCGGGTGCAGTTCACCCTGCAGACGCTCGGCGAGCCGTGGAGCGACGTGCCGTCGACCATCCTGGCGATGATCCCGTTCGTCCTGGCGATCATCGCCATGATCGCCCTGACCAGCGGCAAACGGGCCCGCTTCCTCGGCGCGCCCGCCGCGCTCGGCATCCCCTACTTCCGAGAGCAACGCTGATCGGCCTATGGGTGCCTTGGCGCAGACCACCGCGATGCGACGCGGGCTGAGGGCCGGTCGGGACGGCGCCTGGCAATGAACATCTACCAACGATTCATTCGGTGGTGGGGCACCAAACGGTCCTTCACCTGGGTTGGCAGGCATCTCGTCACCCCGATCGACTCGGCCCGGCGCGGCCACGGTCGCTCGATCACCGACTTCGGCACCGACTTCCCGCTCTGCTATCTCACGACGACGGGTAGGACGTCGGGTCGAACTCATGTGGTTCCGCTGCTGTACGGAGGCAGACCGGCCTCACCGGTGGTCACCGGCACCAACTTCGGCGGCGCCGCCCACCCGGCTTGGGCGCTCAACCTCCTCCACGAGCCCCGGGCGATGCTGCAAATCGGGGCAGAAGAGGTGCCGGTCGTGGCCCGCCTGCTGGAGGGCGAGGAGTTGCGTTTGGCGTGGTCGGCGTTGACCGCGATCTGGCCCGGGTTCGAAGGCTACGTCGAGCGGTCGGGGCGTGCGCCGCTGACCTTCGCCCTGGAACCGGTTCGGTTCTGATCGGCGTCTACAAGAAGCTGCGGTCTCGGGCTTCTCGGTGCCACCGATGCGGTCCGCTACCGCCGCGTAGGTCTGAACGCAACGGTCTCCTCCGGGCTCCACACCCGCCCGGGATCTGCCGGCCGGGGCTCCAACGTGGGGTCATCGAAGAACTCTGGGATACCGCTGGTGTGCTGCAGCAGGTCAGGGACTGCGACATCCTCTGCACGTCCATGCCTGCGTTCATCAACAACCAGGCAACACAACACTCATTGCCGGACTTGGGCGATTGTGACTTCGGCCTCTTGCTCTCTCAGGTGAGGACCTGGAGAGTGGTTGGTGGTGTGTCGCTGCTCGTGAGAGCTTCTGAGATGAGGAGGTCATTGTGAGCTCAGAAACGTACGCAAGGCCGTGTAGTGCGGTGAGGCGCGACGATCTCGTGCCGGTCTGCCCATACTGTGAGACCGAGCTTCCCGAGATCTACCTCCGCAAGCCAAAGGGACCGTTCGGAATTGGGAGGGGTTTCGTCTTCTTCTGCCCGCATTGCCGGAAGGTGATGGGATTCGCCGCTCAGTGGTATCCATTCCCGGGGTAGCGACATCGAGGAACACCACGGGAATCCGTCGACAACGCCGGCCGGCCTGCGAGCGGACGCCGTCGAGGATGCCGCCTAGAGTCGCTTGTCAGCCGGCAAACACCGACCGGGCCGTCTCGATCTGGGTGGCGAATGCTCCGTCCAGTTCGCGGAGACGGTCGAGGATCTCGTTGAGTTCGGCCTCGATCGACGCATCGCCGGGGCGCTCGATGACCCGGACGAGCGCTTCGTACCCCTCGGCCAGGGCGGACTCGGCGTCCGAGCGACCCTCGTCCGCTGCCAGACGGGCGGCGAGGAACTCGGCAAGAGCATCCTGATAGCGGCCGAGCGCCAGCAGGCAGGCGCCGACCATCCAGTGACCACGACCGACGGCGATCGACCCCTTCTCGAGTTCCACTGCGAGGCGCACATTGGTGCGAGCGGCGTCGAGCGCCTCGAGGAGATGGCCCGGTTCGATCGCGATTCCCTCCTCATCCCAGCCGGGCCAAGCGAACGATGCCAGGTTGAACGCCAGCGCTTTGGCAGCACTCCGGAGCTCGTACGGCTCGTCGGAGTCGGCCGACAGAGCCAGGCCGATCGTGACGCCCGCCCGGGCGATACGAACCGCCCGGTCGAGATTGCGCTGCTCCCAATAGGCCTCCTTCGCCAGTGTCTGGAAATACTCCAGAGCCTCCGACGGCGCTGCTTCCTCGGTCAGCAACTCGACGAGCGCCCCGACGTCCTTCGATGTCGCCAGCTTGCGGGCACGATCGATGAGGGATTCCATGGGGCGTGAGCATACCCGGAGCCATCCGGTGATGCCGCCCAGGAATTAGGAGTCCGCACAGGGGCGTGAACGACCGACTCGCGACTCTATGGCCAGACACCCCGCTGCGTCACCGCGGCCCTGCACCTCGTGAGGGCCAGGACGTAGGCAGCCACGCGGAGGGTCGGCGGTTTCAGATCCGGAGCTTCGGGCTGCACCCGGCGCCACTCTCGCTGGTACCGCTCGAGTCCCTCGACAAGGCGTGAGCGCTCCATCACCACCCGTTCGGTTGCCTTGACGATCCTGGACTCCAACTTCTGAAGTGCCTCCCATCGGTCCCAGTCTTGATTCTCGAGGTTCTGCACCCACTCGAAGTAGCCGGCAACGATGCCACCCGCCGCAGCGACGACATCGGGCAGCACACGGATGCCACGGCGGCGAAGAATACGGTCCGCGCCGGGCGTGGTCGGATAGTTGGCACCTTCGACCACCAGTCGGGCCTTGATCCTGTCGGCGTTGGACTCCGTGATCTGATTCTCGAGTGCTGCCGGCACCACGATGTCGACGGGCAATTCGAGGACAGCCGCCGGGTCGACGTCGTCTGCCCCCGGAAACCCGACGAGATGACCTGTCTCGTTCCGATGCTGTTCGACACCATCTACGTCGAGCCCGGCTTCCCGGTAGATGCCGCCTGCTGAATCGGCCACGGCAACCACCGTCGCCCCGGCGCCCGAGAACAGGCGCGCGACACCCGCCCCGACGTCGCCAAACCCCTGGATCGAGACTCTCGCCCCTTCGAGACTTCCGAGCCCGTCCACGTATCCGAAGTCCAGAATTCGCCGCGTGGCTGCGAGCACGCCGTGCGCCGTCGCTTCCTTCCCCAACGGCGATCCGCCGAGATCGCGCGGCTTGCCGGTGACGACGGCGCGGTTGTTCTCCCCCGGATGCAGGATCGAGTAGGTGTCGTACACCCATGCCATCGTTCGCTCATTGGTACCGAGATCCGGTCCGAGAACATCCAGATGCGGACCAATCGTCTCTCCGAGGGCGGCCACGTACCGGCGCGTGACCTTGCGCGATTCCTCCTCGGACAGCATCGCCGGGTCACAGCGCACACCCCCGTGTGCACCACCGAACGGGATGCCCGTCACCGCCGACTTCCAGGTCATCAGCGATGCCAGCGCACGACAGTCGTCCTCGTCCACCGCCGGATGAAACCGAATGCCCCCCTTGGCGGGTCCTCTCGCCGAGGAGTGTCGCACACGGAATCCTTCGAAGACGTGGACGAAGCCGTCGTCCATCACCACCGGGACGGTGACCTTGAGCACGTGATCCGGTTCGTTGAGCCACTCGGATGTGCCGCGCCACCCGTGGAGTTCCGAGGAGAACGGTACGGCCGAGTCGAATCTGTGTTTGGAAGCTTCGATCAGTCCCATCTCACCTCTGGTTCTACACACGGGTCGCCCCGGTGCATAGAGTCGAAGGGCGCAAAGCTCCCCGTGCATGGACCCATGTGAGGTATCTAGGCTGAACCCGGCGCGGACGAGGAGCGGACAATGACGAACCATTCCATCGACAGTTCGAAGGAGAAGAAGTCCGGCAAGCTGAAGAAGAAGTACTACGAGAACGAGCTTGCCCGGCTGCAGGTCGAACTCGTGAAGCTCCAGGAGTGGATCAAGCACGAGGGCCTCAAGGTGGTGGTCATCTTCGAAGGGCGTGATGCGGCCGGGAAGGGCGGTGTCATCAAGCGGATCACCGAGCGTCTGAATCCCCGCGTCGTGCGAGTGGTGGCACTTCCGAAGCCGACCGACCGGGAAACCACCCAGTGGTACTTCCAGCGGTACATCGCGCATCTGCCGGCAGCGGGAGAGATGGTGCTCTTCGACCGCAGCTGGTACAACCGGGCGGGCGTCGAACGCGTGATGGGATTCTGCACCGAAGACGAGTACCGGGAGTTCCTTCGCTCATGCCCCGAGTTCGAGCGGATGCTGGTGCGGTCGGGCATCATCCTGCTCAAGTACTGGTTCTCCGTCAGCGACGACGAGCAAGAGCGCCGGTTCCAGTCACGGATCGAGGACCGCACCAAACGCTGGAAGTTCTCGCCGATGGACCTGGAGTCTCGCCGGCGGTGGGTCGAGTACTCGAAGGCCAAGGACGAGATGTTCGCGCACACCGACATCAAGCAGGCGCCCTGGTACGTCGTCAACGCCGACGACAAGAAGCGAGCCCGTCTCAACGCGATCAGTCACCTGCTGGAGAGCATCCCGTATGAGGACCTGACGCCCGAAGCGATCGAGTTGCCACCCCGGGAGGATCAGTTCGCCTACGTGCGGCCTCCAATGGACGATCAGACATTCGTGCCGGAGCGATACTGAGCCAGGCGCGGTTCGCCGGTGGCGAGTCGAAGGTCGCGGGACGCGAACACCGCACCCTGCTTCTCAGCCCAGGCCACCGATGTCGACGTCGTACGCCCGGTAGACCAGGTCGGCACCCTTTTGCCGGTGGCGTGACAGTGCGCCGAGCAACTCGAGGGTGACCTCGCGAATCTTTTCCGCTTCCTCCTCGACGTTCTCCAGGGGCATCGCACCGAGCATCTGCACGATCTCGCCGATCCTGGCATCCATGTCGCCATGCTCTTTCTTCATCAGCTTGACGCGATTCGACAGCCGGGGCGCAAGCCGAACGATATCGGAGAGCAGTCCGTTGTCGCCTTCGACCTCACGGGTATGTTCGGCGAGCGCAGCCCGCAGTCGGTGCAACTCCCCGTCGACGTGCTCGCGCCAGGCAACCCCCCTACCGACCGGTGAGGAGATGGCGAACTCCAGTCCGGCAGCCGCGTCGAGCAACACGGCCCGATGTCTTCCCGCGGCGCTCAAGGCATCGTTGTCGCCCACGCTGCACCTCCTTCTCCGACTCGTGGTACCTACAAGATGCCAGATGAAGCCCTCACCGGTCCAGGGCCAATTGTCACCGTATCGGGACGACCAGGTCGAGAACGGACGGCTCGAGCAGCGAAAGGGCGCCGGCGGTCCGGTCCCACGATGCTGCGAGTGATCGGTCCCCGGGTGTCGCCGCCGCCTCTTGCGGAATGGGAACGATTCGATAGGTCGCTCGTTCGACGATCGTTGGGACGAACTCGACGCCGGCCACGGCGAGACCGTCGGCGCCTTCAACGACGTCGAGGATGGCGATCACCCCGTCCTGGGTCCTATCGCTGAAGAACTGATTCGACACCAGGTTCCCGAGGCCGTACAGCACGTATTTGCCGTTGATCATCTCGACCGCCTGCACGACATGAGCGTGGTGGCCGATGATCAGATCGACGTGCGGCGAGGAGAGCAGGGTCCCGGCGAGTTCGCGCTGGATCCCGGTGGGTTGCGGCTGGTACTCATTCCCCCAGTGGAGACTGACGATCACGAACTCGGCACCCAGAGCACGCACCGCCTCCGCATCGGTGACTATTCGTTCTTCGTCGATCAGATTGACCAACCACGGCTGATCAGGCGGGAGCCGGAAACCGTTGAGGCCGTAGGTATAGGAGAGGTGCGCGACGGCCACGCCACCCACGTCGTACATCCACCATGCGGGCTCGACTTCCTCGTCGGTGGTCCCGGCACGCCCGATGCCCGCATCATCGATCACCGACAGCGTGCTCAGGACTCCTGCCGTCCTCTTGTCGAACGAGTGATTCGAGGCCGTCGAGCAGCCGTCGTAACCGGCGGCCACGACGGCATCCACCACCTCGCGGGGAGAGAAGAAGATCGGATACGAAGACAGGGCCGAGTTGTCGGCAGACAGCGGCGTCTCGAGGTGGCAGAGCGCCAGATCCACCGAGGAGATGATCGGTTCGATATCGGCGAACATCGGGCCGAAGTCGAACCCGTCGCCGCCGGCGTTGGCGGCGGCGCTGCGCATCACCGGAGTGTGCGGGAGGATGTCGCCGGTGGCCGCCAGCCGGAATCTGCGCCGCTCGGGCACTTCCGGCAACTCCAGGTCGGCCGCAACCGAGACTGCCACGGCGAGCGTCGCCCGATCGATGGGAACCGCTCCCGCTCTTGCTCCGAAGAGCAGCCGGGCCGAGACGTTGAGACTCGACGACACCACCGCCGGGGGCACCGACAATGCCGAGCAGAAACCGCCTGCACAGGACAGCGGCACCGACCGCCCCGTGACCCGATCGACCGCTCGTTGCAGGTCGAACCAGGAAGCACGCGCCGTCGGACAGAACCGATCGGGCGCCGCTGGATCGCACCCGGCGAGGAAGCCCGCATCAACGGCAGCCTCGATGAAGGGCTCGGATGGATGCCCGTCGTCGTCGATGAACGTTCCCCCGGGAGGAAGTTCGTCGACCGCGATCGCCCGCCCCGCCGGGAGAACCGGAACAAAGAGCGAGACGAGAAAAAACAGTGCCAGAACCCGGCGCCACATACACCTTCACGATAACGCCCCGGCGCATCTCCGTGGCAGACTCATGCACAGAGAGGAAGGTCAATGCCGTACCGCACCATCATCGAACCGTTCAAGATCCACAGCAC
>JABAHS010068808.1_pt3 | contig 10970 bp, 7 predicted proteins | sample 7062111 | NCBI WGS metagenome assembly JABAHS01 (sample SAMN14534600, study PRJNA622989) | marine sediment metagenome | biome: marine biome [ENVO:00000428]; feature: marine pelagic biome [ENVO:01000023]; material: deep marine sediment [ENVO:00002113]; isolation source: pool of 4 deep marine... | reverse complement strand
GGGGATCCCGCTGATCCGGGGGCGCGACTTCGATTGGCTGGATGGATGGGGCGAGAGGCCGCCGGTGGTGATCATCGACGAGGTGATGGCCGAGCGCTACTGGCCGAACGAGGATCCGATCGGCAAGCGGCTGAAGTTCGGAAACTACGCATCCGACAACCCCTGGATGGAGGTGATCGCGATCGTCGGACATGTGAAGGTGGACGGGGTGGTCGAGGAATCGCTACAGCAGTTTTACATGCCGCACCTGCAGGACAACGACTACGGCTACTTCGTGATGGTAAAAACCGCCGGCGATCCGACATCGCTCGTGGAACCGATCCGCCGCGCGGTTCTCGACATCGATCCCAGTCAGCCGCTGGGCGCGGTGCGGCACGATGCGCGAGTACCTGCGGGCCACCACCGAGGACGGCCGCTTCCTGGCCGCCCTGCTGGCCCTTTTCGCCGGCGCGGCGTTGACCCTCGCCGCCGTCGGTATCTACGGTGTCATGGCGCAGGCCACCGCCGAGCGCCGCCACGAGATCGGGGTGCGGATCGCCGTCGGCGCCACCGGCGGCGCCGTGCTGCGTCTGGTCGTTCGGCAGGGGATGGTCCGGGTCGTGGTCGGGATGGTTCTCGGACTGCTGCTCGCNNCGTTCATCACCGGGGTGGCGCTGGTTGCCACCCTGATCCCGGCCCGGCGCGCGCTGAAGATCGACCCGGTCCGGGCGCTGCAGGCGCAGTAGCGCCGGGATGGACGAACCCCGCCGGAGCGGATAGATTCGCGGGCGCGGGGCGTGGCGCAGTCCGGTAGCGCGCCTGCTTTGGGAGCAGGAGGTCCCGGGTTCAAATCCCGGCGCCCCGACTTCGCAACTCGTTGCACCACCGAACTTTACGCTAGCCACCAAGAACCTGCCCGAGGCGAATGGAGTAGAAATGGAGTAGAATTTCAGCGCCTCTTGAGCTTCGGCGCGTCCAGCACCACCGACATGAGCGTCGCATCGTCCGCGTGTTGATAGGACTTGAGCAACCCGACGGCCCCGTTCAGCTACTCGACCTTCGTCAGGAAGAGCCGTATCACGAAGAGCACCTCAAAGGCTCTGGCAAGTTCGGCCAGAGGCATGGGGGATCGATGCTCACGGATGACTCCCGTTCGCTCATCGACTACGCGGCGGGCGGGTGCCCACAGTGCGCGCGCTATCTATATCATTAACTAAATAGTCAGTATGATAGAAAGCAGAGATGGTCAACCCGCGTCGCACCGGCGTGCAACCAAACGGGCGATGGGGGCCATCCAACCATATGAGACCTCCGGTCCCCCAGCGGTCGACCGCGAAGCAGGATTCGCCGAGAATGCCAATGCCCCCGAAGATCCGCGCCCTAGCCCCCTTCGGACTCGTCGTCCTCGCCGTTCTGGCCACCATCGGCTGCGAGCCCCGCGCGAGAGAGGCGGAAGCGATGTGGAAAGGCTCCGTGGACACCCTCGCCACGGGGAAGATCATCGTGCACAACACGGACGATCCGATCTGGCCGGAGGGGCGGGAGTGGCGCGTCATCGAGGAGCTGCGCATCGGCACAGTCGAGGGCGCGGGCCCGGACCTGTTCGGTGCCATCACCTGGCTTGAGCTCGATCCACTAGGGCGGATCTGGGTGCTGGAGGGACAGGCCCAGGAGGTTCGCGTGTTCGAGGCGGACGGAAGCCACGTGCGGACCATCGGACGCAAGGGGGGAGGCCCAGGCGAGTTCGCACAGGCGCTTCACATCCAGCTCGGACCGGACGGCCACATGTGGGTGGCGGATCCTCAGAACAACCGGTTCTCCGTGATCGACACAGCAGGGGTCTTCGTGGAAGGGAAGCGCGCCCCTGGCGGGTTCACGATCCAGCCGTGGCCGGGCGGGTTCGACGCGGCCGGCTTCTACTACAGCCCGGTCCCGCGCTTCGGCCAGGACGATCCGTTTCGCCTCGGCCTCGTTCGGCTGGATGCGGGATTCGAGCCGGTCGACACCCTGGTGACGCCCAGTCTGCTGGAGCCAGAGCGGTTCGAACTCCGCACCGAGGACAGGTACGCCGCCATGGGAGTGCCGTTCACCGGCTCGTTTCGCTGGAGGCTCGCGCCCTCCGGCAGATTCTGGGGGCTGTTCACGGCCGACTATCGGCTGGTCGAGCTCTCGCCCGACGGGGACACGCTGCGGACGATCACCCGCGACTTCTCGCCGGTTCCCGTTACCGGGGCGGACCGGGAGGACGCCCGGGAGGAGCTGGAATGGTTCATCCAGGAGGGCGGCAAGGTGGACTGGTCGCGGATTCCCGACACGAAGCCGGCGGCGGAGGACTTCTACCTCGACGACCGGGGCAACGTGTGGGTTCTGCCGGTGATGCCGCGTGACCAGGAGTGGCGCGCGCTCGATGTGTTCGATCCGGAGGGTCGCTACCTCGGGCGCGTCGAGCTGCCCTTCCCGCTCCACGGTCGCCCGGTCATTCGGGGTGACGTGCTGCTCGCCGTGACCCAGGATGAGCTGGAAGTCCCGTACGTCGTGCGCGCCCGCATTGAGAGGCTGTAGCTGCTGACCATGCACAGTTCCTATGCGCGGGTGCTCCAGCCTTCCGACTGCAGTCCAACTACGAGAACACCACGCACCACACCAACCGGGACACCTACGACAAGATCATCTTCGAGGACCTGAGGGAGAACGCCGTACTGACCGCGATGCTGGCGTATGCGGCGTCGGAGGATCCTGAACGGATGCCTCGAGATCGAGCCATCCTGCCCATCGACCCGGAGACAGGAAGACCCAAAGAATGGGAAACATGTCTGCCGGCCATGCGCAGCCCCACCGAGTCGCTTTGGCGAGGTCGTTAGGAAATGGCACCGGCTCCCGATGCTGACCCCTGAGCAGCGTTTGCTGCTGACGCGGTGAACGTTCTCATTGGAGCGTCTGGAAGATAAGCGCTGCTGCCAGCCGCCGTCGTACACGAACAGCGCACGTCCCGCAGGGGAGTTATTCTCCGCCACCGACCTCACGCTTATCAGACGTACGCCTAGCATGCTAACAGCCTGAGCCGGTGTGGCATCCCCTCGGCTCGTAGTGTCAAACGTAGTGCCAACACAGTCAGCGCTGGTGTCCAACAGTCAGCGCAGAATCGTCGAAATCAGCGCCCATCAGCGCTGGTGAGCGCTGGTTTTCGGCTTTGGGAGCAGGAGGTCCCCGGTTCGAATCCGGGCGCCCCGATTGACCGACAAGATGGGGTGTCGCCAGCATTTGGGGCGGGTCTGAGCCGGGCCGCGCGCCGTTCGAGAGGAGCTTCGGGCCGAGCGGCGCCGCGGGGAATGCGCGCGTCCGGTCACCCTTCACCGCTTTGTTCCACTAGGTTTAGAGAAGGTGGCCTCCCGCCACTTGGAGGACCTGGCCCGTAATCCACCGCGCCTGCCCTGACGCGAAGAAAACGACGGCGTCCGCGATGTCGGCAGGCGTTCCGATCCGACCAAGTGGAATTGCGGGAAGCAAGCTCTCCTCGAGCTCCGCTGTCATCCAGCCGGTTTGAACTGGGCCCGGTGCCACAGCGTTCACGGTGATTCCCATGGGGCCGAGCTCGAGCGCAGCGCTCCGCGTGAACGCTTCGAGGGCGGCCTTGCTCGCTCCATATCCGATCTGGGTCGCGAACGCCCGGGAGGCGTCCGTACTGATGTTGATGATACTTCCGTCGGAGTCGCGTCGATATTGATGACGCCTGGCGAATTCCCGCGTAAGAAGAACCGGTGCGCGGGCATTAACCGCAAAGTGCCGGTCGATCCCTCCGGCCGTCGCACTCAGAACGATGTCCGGGCGTTCGCAGTGAGCCGCGTTGTTCACCAAGACGCTGACCGGTCCGAGCGTCTCCGCAAGATCGAAGAGAGGTGGAATCTGCTCCGGGATACTCAGGTCGGCAGCCACGATCGCCGCTTCGCTACCCATCCCGCGGACCTCATCAAGAAGTTCTTCTGCCGCCTTCCGGCCTGGAACCTCATGTTGGACGGACACGGCGGAATCCGCGAGCGGCGTGGCGCTCTCGAGGTAGTGGATCGCCACACGCGCGCCGAGGGCGGCGAATTTCCGCACAGTCTCAAGACCGATCCCCGAGTTTGCGCCGGTGACCAGAACAACTCGGCCTTCGAGGCCCGGGTCGATCATCTGCGAGTCGCTCTCAAAGTGTAACACAGGCCGCGGCTAAAACCTGTCTGCCCCACCATCTGAGTGCCCGAGCAACCTGCCTGCCAGCTCATCGCCGCCCTCAGTCCCTCGCGAGCGCGCGGCCCCTGCATCACCGATACAGCACCGTCATAGGATCGACGCGGGCCGCTCGTCTCGCCGGCACGTAACACGCCACGAGCGCAATGAACAGCAGGCCCCCGGAAGTGGCAAGGATGTTCGTGAGATCCGAGGCCGAGACTCGGAACAGGAGCGCGGACACCGTCTGGGAGAGCCAGAGGGCGCCCACGATGCCTGCGGCCAGACCGGGGATCGCCAGCGAAATCCCTTGACGAAGGATCATCAACACCAGCCCTCTGGAGGAAGCGCCGAGCGCGATGCGCACCCCGATCTCGTGTGTGCGCCGCGCAACGGAGTATGTCATGAGCCCATAGATCCCGACAGCCGCGAGGATGAGGGCAATGGCCGAAAAGAATCCCAAGAGAAAGGTGCGGAAGCGCCGATGAACGAGGTAATCGTCGAGCGCATCCGCAACGGTGGTCACCTGGTAGAGGGGCACCGTCTTGTCGATCGAGGCGATTCTCTCGCGGATCGTCGAAGTCAGTCGAGTGACGGGCACCGCACCATGCACCAGAAGGTTCATGTTGCGCGACGGTGCCTGGGCATAGGGTACGAACAGCTGGGCGATCGGCTCGCTCTCGAGCCCCTGTCGGCGCATGTCGCCGACCACGCCGACGACCTCGATCCATGGAGCGTCCGAGTCCGGACCTCCGGGCTTGAAGCGCTTGCCGACCGGAGACTCGCCGGGCCAGAAACGCCGTCCCATCGTCTCGTTGATGATCGCGACCGGCGCGGCCTCGGCGCCGTCACTCGGGGAGAAGCCGCGCCCCTCCCGAAACGGCACTCCCATGGCATGAAAGAACTCGCCGGCAATCGCATCGCTCGAGATCGGCTCGAACCCCGTCTCCTCCGTAGCTCGGCCCTCGATCGTGATCGCGGCACTGGGTGCACCGCTGATGAAGAGGTCTTCGATGAGGCCGACGGTCCGGACCCCGGGGATCGCCTCCACTTCCCGAAGAACCCGCTCATAGAATACCATTCTCTGGGCCGCGGACGGGACGGAGAGATTCGCTAACAGGACGTTCTCGGAGACGAAACCGGTGTCCACGCTCCGAGCCGCGATCAGGCTGCGTATCAGCAGGTTGGCGCCGAAGACCAGGATGATGGCGAGCGCGAACTGGAACACGATCAACAGGCTGTGGGCGCGATGGCCGCCTTCTCGTTGCCTGGACCCACGGCCGGCCCTCACTAGGCCCAGGGAGCGGCGACGCGAAGCCCGGAGTGCGGGCGCCGTCCCGAACAGGACCCCTGTAGTCAACGACAGGGCGGCCGTATAGATGAGCACCGAGGAGTCGATCCCGACCTCATGGATCCGGGGCAGGCTGGGGGGCGCGAGGGCGATCAACAGGTGGATTCCCCCCTTGGCGAGCAGAAAACCCACGATCCCCGCGACGAGAGCGATCACCAGGTTCTCCGTCATCGCCTGTCGGATGAGCCGGACCGTCGGGGCACCGAGTGCTTGACGAAGGGCGAGCTCCTCGCTGCGGTCCATTCCACGCGCGAGGATCAGATGGGCCGCATTCGCGCACGCGATCAGAAGCACGAGTCCGACGGCCCCGAAGAGCATCCAGAGTGCAACGCGGAAAGAGTGACCGGTCACCTGCTCGTGCAGGGGCACTACGTTGATCCCCAACCCCGCGTTCTCGTCGGGATACCTCCGCTCGAGGCCAGCAGCGATCGTCCTCATCTCTGAGCGCGCTTGCTCGAGGGAGACGCCCGCGCGCAGGCGTCCGATCACACGCCAGGCGCCGGTACCGCGCTGCGCGGCGGTCGCATTCCAGTCGGTGAACAGCGTGTGGGGAAGCCAGAGCTGTGTGAAGCGCTGCGGGAATCCGAAGTTCTCCGGCATCACACCCACCACCTCGAACGGACTGCCGGCGATCTGTATGGTGCGACCGATCGCGTCGAGGGACGCACCGAATCGGCGCTGCCAGAGCTGGTGGCTCAGCACTACCACCGGCGCACGCCTGCGCCCTTCCTCCGGCGAGAAAGCCCGACCGATCGCCGGAGCGACCCCGAGGAGGGAAAAGAGATTCGCCGACACCAGAGCGGCCGAAATCTGCTCCGGCCACTCTCCGTCCGTCAGTGTCAGCGAGGTGGGATCGAAGGTGGCCAGATCCTCGAATACCCGATTCTGCGCCTCCCAATCCCGGATGTTGGCATAGGCGGACCTCGCCTCGTGCACGCCCTGGGCGGGGAGGGCCGTCCAGATCATCGCGAGCCGATCGGGAGCCGCGTAGGGCAGCGGCTGCAGCAGGGTCGATCGGACCAGGCTGAAGACGGCGGTGTTGACGCCGATCCCGACAGCCAGCGTTACAACGATGACGAGCGTGAACCGAACATCCCGGCGGAAGCGTCTCAGCGCGTGTCGCAGATCCTGCCAGAGCACGTCCATGATCGCTCCCCCGTCTCGATCTCAGGTTGCCGCCGCCCCCGGCGACGGCGCATCTACTCGACGACCCCCACAGGCACAATGCAGTATGGCCTGGGGTGGATCTCCGCGCCAACGCCCGTCAGCATGTGCGAACAGTGGTGAGGATACCGGCGTCGTCGGTGGTCGGAATGCATGGGATCGGACATCTACTACGTTCACTACGTTGTCGGTCGCTACTCCGTGCGGAGGAGTGTCCGGGGGTCGACCCGTGCGGCGCGTTCGGCGGGGATCCAGCCGGCAGCCAGGGCCACGACCGAAAGACCCCCGACAGCGATCCCCAGCACGGCGAGGTCCGTATGTGGCACCTGGTAGAGCGTTTCGCGGAGCAGCCGTCCCAGCAGGATCGCTCCGAAGGCTCCCAGGAGGAGGCCGGGGACGAGAATGCGCAGGTGCCGAGCCAGCACGAGGGTGCGGAGTTCACCTTCGGTGGCTCCCAGCGCCTTCCGGACCCCGAACTCGGCGGATCGGCGCCTCACCATGTTGGAAAGTGCCCCGTAGGTTCCCACGACCGAAAGCAGGAGAGCAAGGCCGCCGAAGCTCGACATGAGGACGGCGATCAACCGCTCACGGGCCGTGGCGGTTCTAATGCGTTCCGCCAACAGCTGGACGTTGGCAACAGGAATATCGCTGTCGACCTCCCGAACGGCACGCCGGAGGGGGGCCACGAGTTCCGCGGGCTCTCTCTGTGACCGGACGACCACGGTGATGTTGCCCCACGGGTCCAACCCGTGGGGCACGTACACCTTCGGACGCGCCGCTTCCCGGGGGCTGTCTTTCGTGTTCCCCACGACACCCAGAACTTCGGCGGAGAACACCTCGCCGCGCCGCTCGCTCGGCGGTACCGGGTTCGTGATCCTCACATGCCTGCCGACGGCGCCACCGCCCGGCCACAGCATGTCGGCGAGCCGTTCGTTCACGACCACCGCGGCCGCGCCGCTCTCCGACGCTCCAAACACCCTCCCCCGCAGCACCCGAATGCCCGCGACCGAGAAGAAGTCGGGGCTGACCGTCCGATACGCGGCGCCCGTGAACGATTCGCTCGCAGCCGCGTCCCTAGGGACGATCGTCGTGGTCACGAGTCCACCTGCCAGGGGCATGTGGTTGACCAGGGCAGCGCCGGCGGCGCCGGGCAGCGCGGCCGCCGCCTCGGCCAGTCGGTCGAACAACGCGAGCCGCGCGTCCGATGACTCGTATCCGTCAGGAGGGAAGATGCGAAGCACCAGTAGTCGATCGGGACGAAGGCCGAAGTCCTGCTCTCTGAGCTCTCCGAGCGTGCGAACGAGGAGCCCGGTTCCCGTCAGCAACGCCACGGCGACCGTCACCTGGGCGATCGCGAGAACGGACTGCCACCGCACGTTCCCGGCCCCGATCGTTCCACCGTGCCCCGAACCGCTAAGTCGCGCTCCCGGACGGAGTCCGGACACGGAGAGCGCCGGCAGGACCCCGAACAGAACAGCCGCAGACAGGGTCACCGCGGACGCCAGCCCCAGGGCGCGCGGATCGACGCCCAGCTCTTCTAGACGCGGCAGCGGAGCGCCGGCGAGGCGCGTGGCTTCGGCCGCGTGAGCGGACAGGAGGTCCACGCCCACCATCGCGAAGACCACGCCGACGCCGCCACCGACCCCGGCAAGCACTGCGCTCTCCGTGAGGATCTGTCGGATCAGGCGGAGACGACTGGCGCCCAGCACGTTTCTCAGCGCCATCTCCCTCGATCGGTCGGATGCCTGTCCCAACATGAGGGACGCGATGTTGGCGCAGGCGAGAACGAGCACGAGGGCCGCCGCGAAGAGCATCGCAAGGAGCGTACTGCGGACGTTCCCGACGACCTCCTCGCGAAGAGGGGAGAGCCGGAGCGAAAGTCCTTCGTTGCTGTCCGGGTACAGCTCCGCGAGTCGCGCCGAGACCGCCCGCAGCCGCCCGGCGGCTTGAGCCTCGGTCACGTGACCCGGGACGCGGGCGAGGGCCCGGGTGTCGACACGAGCGTCGCGCTGTTCCAGCTCCGGATACGCTCCGACCGCCCGCTGCACGGGCACCCACACGTCGGCCCACCGCGGCCACGAGAAGCCCGGCGGCATGACGCCCACCACCGTGTGGGGCACTTGGTGCAGGGTCAGGACCTGGCCGATCGGTCTCGGATCCGCTCCCATGCGGCGTACCCAGAAGCCGTGGGAAAGGACGACGACCGGGCTCCCCGTCTCCTCCTCCTCGGGAGCGAACGTCCGACCCATCGCCGGCTTCGTCCGCATGATGTCGAAGAATCCCTTCGACACGAATGCGGTCGGCACGAGCTCGAGTCCTTCGGCCCCCCGGAGAGGAACGGCATCGCCCAGCGCGAACGCCAGGCCGATGGAAGCGACGGCATCGCGCCAGTCCAGAAAATCCGGATACGACGGCTGCAGTCTCTGCTGCGACCTCCGCTCCGATTCACCCCGCACCCCCCAGACCGAGTACACGCGTTCGGAGTCACCGTAGACCAGCGGCCGAACCAGGACATGGTCGACCAGGGTGAGGAGCGCGGTCGTGACCCCGATGCCCAGGGCCAGGGTAAGCGCAGCGCTGGCGGCCGGACCCGGCCGACGCCGGAAGACGCGGAGCGCATGACGAATGTCAGCCGCCATGTCCTCCACAGACCGGGTCCAACGGACCTCTCTCACTTGTTCCTTGAAGCGCTCGACCCCGCCGAAAGAGGCGATGGCCCGGCGCCGGGCCTCCTCCGTCGACAGACGCTCCTCTCGGGCGAGTCGCTCCGTCTCCATCTCGATGTGGAAGCGCATCTCCTCGTTCAGCTCGCGCTCCACCGCTTCCTTCCGGAAGAGCGCCCGGAGCTGCTTCGCCCATCCCTTCAAACGGTTCATGATCACGCGACTCTCAGGTCGCCCCGAGGATCAGGTCGACTGCCCGTACGTATTGCCGCCAACTCTCGGTCTCAACGCCCAGGGCGCGACGACCGGAAGCCGTCAGCTGGTAATACTTCGCCCGACGGTTCTCCGGGGTGGTGCTCCATTCGCTGTGGATCCATCCGCGCTGCTCGAGCCTCTGGAGCGCCGGATAGATTGATCCCTGTCCGATTTGGAGTGCGTCCCGTGACAGTTGCTGGATTCGTTGAGTGATGCCCCAGCCGTGCATGGGCCGGAGCGAGAGGGTCTTCAAGATCAGAAGGTCCAACGTCCCGCGAAGCACATCTGTCGAGTCGTCAGGCACGATCCTCTCTCCAGTGATGTGTCGGCTTTCGACACCAAAATGCGAATGCTTTTGTCGGAAGTCAACAAGACCCTTCTGACAGGCCCCACCGCCCGAGCACCTCTCGGAGCTCGCCGCGCGGCCCCTGAGGCTCACGATCAGCATCCCGGGCCTCGGTGATGTGCTGTTCTGTATGCGAGGCCGCGTGACGACAGCGAGCTTTTCACCCGTCTCACACCCGAACATCGGCACGGGCCGATCTTCGAGCCGACTAATGCCGCTAGACCCGCCAGGCGTAGCCGATCTTGAAGAAGAAGGTGCGATCCATCTGCCTGAGAGGCAGCTCGCGCAGTCCAAGACGGTTGTCGGAATAGCCCAGGAAAAGGACGGTTCGCGGGTTGAGCTTGTATGTGAAGAGTAACTGAGTGAAGAGCCGCTCCGTCTCCGGTTCGACGGGCTGGAGATAAAGATCCGTGTTGCGGGAGATGTTCCGATACTGGAGGGTCAGGCGCGCGAAGGTGCGAACGCTCAGGTGGTACAATAGGCGCGCTTGAACGAGGCTCTCCGCAGAGATCTTCTCGCCCTCGAGAGACAGCCGCTCGAGACTGTGGCCGAACTCCACTCTCAAGTGCCGGCCGACGCTCAGCTGGATGTCGGGGCTCAGGCGCAGGATGTCCGCCTTCCGCGAGTTGTCGTAGTCGATGGCTTCTCCCAGCGTAGCTGAGAGCGACAGATAGAACTGACCGGACGGACGAACGCTGAACCAAACCTCGCCGGTCTTCAGGTCGTAGGTGACACCGTCAAAGAGCTCTTTGTTTGTCTCCAGCTGGAATCCGAGGTTGGACTGCAGGGGGCCGCCATACTCGCCGACCAGCCCTACCGATTGGTCGGTGAGGTTACCGTCGTGGTCTTCTGTCCGCGATCCCCACATCAGGAAGAGAAGTTGGGAGAGCCAGCTGTCCGGGCGGCCCCAGATTATCCGTGCGAGGCCGACGTCGATGGAGCGGGTGTCGACGCGAGGCACGAAACCGAAGTCGGCGCGGAAGTCGGCGTCCAGATCTCTATACGT
>JABAHS010117425.1_pt1 | contig 10972 bp, 12 predicted proteins | sample 7062111 | NCBI WGS metagenome assembly JABAHS01 (sample SAMN14534600, study PRJNA622989) | marine sediment metagenome | biome: marine biome [ENVO:00000428]; feature: marine pelagic biome [ENVO:01000023]; material: deep marine sediment [ENVO:00002113]; isolation source: pool of 4 deep marine... | reverse complement strand
GCTTGGAGCCTTCTTGCGCCGGGAGTCATAATGGCTGTGATGTTGGGCACGATAATTATTGGCGAGGAGGGTGGGTCTGTATGGCTTTTCTTTTCTTCACCCATTACTGCGCGCAGCCTTGTCAAGTGTAAGTACGCCTTTGTAACCATCTTTTCGTTAATAGTGATGGTGGTGTGTGGGGCTATTGGAATTCTAATCTCCCGTCCTTCACCAGACATTACAATAGCATTGTTAATAGAATCCGTGCTGCTAATCTTCGCTTTAGGCGCTGTTTCCCTCGGAGCAGGAATAAAGGGAGCCGACTTCACCGAAGTTCCAAGGCCTAAAATGGTTAGGCCGTTAACGGTTATCGTCTACGGTCTCTTATGCCTACTCTTAGCGTTAGCAATACTCTCTCCCCTCATCCCATACGCAGTTACGATGATGAACCTAGAAGTTACGATAATGAACGTACCCGTTCCCGTGTCCCTACCAAAAATAGACCTCTACGTCGCAGTTTCCATAAGCGCAGTTATAGCCCTTGTCGTAACCTTCGTGTTCTATAAGATAGCTCTCAAAAATGCGGAGGAATTCTTGATAAAGGCTGAGATTTAGACGTAGCGATTGAATGCACGCGCGAACGGTCTGAGGTTAAAGCGAAGTGGAGTGCACGCTTGATGAAAAGAAGGTGTACGTTTCCATAGAATATTTGCGAAGGTTGAACGGTCTACTTTCATGTTCATTCTGTTACTTGAGCGCGCCTGAAAACGTACCAAGAGATCACAGCAAAGACGATAAAGTAGACTAATGCTACAGCAATTGACGTTAAGATGACGTTGGACAAAGGCTCTGAGTAGAGCTTAACCCATAGAGTCTGCCCAGGAGTGATTTCTCCTATGTTTATCTTGTAGTAGGTAACTTCCCATGATGGGTGTAAAATGTAATTTATGAGGTTTGGACCTATGCTGTCGGTGCCTGTTGAAACGCTAGTGCCCGCTGGAGCAAACTGCGAAGGTGGAGCCCCATTAGCATACCCAAGGTTGCCAGTGCCAGGAATATAGGTAAAAACCCATCCTTGACCGGCAAGCGCCCCAACTATTTGACCAATTATAGTTGTCACCACCCAGACACCTAAGGCTCCAAGAGCAGCCATTAAGGAACTCCTAGAGAGCGTCCCGAACAAAAGAACAATTGATATCCATATTAAAGTGCTGAAAAGGGCTCCGAGAAGAGATAGCGGAACAAGATGCAGGTTATTTTGAGGCCCATACACGACAAAGCCACCTATTGCCATGTAAATCATCAGAAAACAGTATGTTGCCAAAAGCGTTAGGAAGGCTGCAAACAGTTTGCCAAAAAACACTGTGGTCCTTGACACGGGTTTGGCTAGTAACGGAACAATGGTTCCACTCTCAAACTCTGCTGAAATCGTGTTCATTGCAATTACTACCGCAAACAAGAAAAACCCAAACCCGCCTAAGCCTACATTAGAGCCGATAACAAAATCCGGGTTCGGTTCTACGGACGGGCCACCCAACGCGCTTACGATGTGGCCTAAAGCCAACGATAAGGTGGCGAGAGCAAACGCAACAACAAAGATCCCAAGGAACTTTTTCTTTCGGATGTTCCAGAGTATCTCATACCTAACCACTGCAAGAAACTTCGCTGCCCAACTCGTGTGAGTGACACTCATTTTACAACCTCCTTTTTTTTGCGTTTGTGTTCAACAAGAAGATCCATAAAAACGTCCTCTAGGCTTTCTCCTTTTAAGTTCATAGATATGACTACGCCTCCTCCAGCCGTAATGGCCTCAGAAACTTGAGACCTGACGTCGTCACGAGTTTTCACCTCGACCAAGAGCTTTTTTCCGTCTTCGGAAACATCCGTCACGAAAGGTAGTTCTTTCACTTTTTTAATAACAGCTTTTGAGAGTTTATCAACTTCAGCCTCTATTGTCACGGGTCCCCTGACCTTGGCAGATATCTGCTTAAGCGTGCCCGAAGCCAACTCAACTCCCTTGTTAATTATTGTAACATGGCTACAAACCTGTTCAACCTCATGCAGAAGGTGCGACGAAAGAAAGACGTTGACACCTTCCTTTGCAATTTCCTTCGTTATCTCCCGGACCTCAACCATTCCAACAGGGTCTAAACCAAGACCCGGCTCATCTAGGATAACCAATTCTGGCTCGTTCAACAGCGCCTGTGCCATGCCTAAGCGCTGTTGCATACCCTTGCTGTACTTGCCGATGAGATCGTTTCCTCGTTCCCTTAAACCAACCATGTCGAGAAGTTTAGGTATCTGTTTTTCACGCTCTTCTTTGGTCATGCCGTACATTCTTCCGTATACGTCGAGGAGCTCCGTTCCCTTCAGATGCTTAGGCAACTTTGGGAGTTCAGGCATGTAGCCTACTCTCGATCGTACGTCTGGCTTGTCCCAACCTAGTTCTTGACCTAGAACACTCACTGATCCGCCGTCAGGTTTCAACAACCCGACCAGTATCTTGATTGTTGTGGTTTTCCCAGCGCCATTGGGGCCCAAGAAGCCGTGAATAGTGCCTGCTTTAACCTTGAGGTCTAGCTTATCCACAGCGACTAAAGGCCCGTATTTCTTTGTGAGATCTGTGGTTTCAATAACAAACTCCAAGGAGTATCCTCCATGCCTTTATAGTATGCCAGCATTATTTTAATTCTGCGCGCGACTTTTCCCACGCTCCCCATAAACCAAGCAAATTTCTTTTGAAGTATTTAAAGCTATGTTACTGTGGCATCACAGTGACATACACCTAAAAGTTTCCACTGTTCCAAATTATAACCCGCGCGCATTCTCAGTTTGAGCGCCCTCCGAATGGCGGTGGACAGGGGACTCTGGCTAATTGCTGTCATCTTCTTCAATTTCTATCTGCAAATCCATATGAGCCATGCCAAGGAGAACCCGTTTAACCCAACGGATTACAGACTTCAAAGACATATTGATAATCCCGTGTAATAGAATTCTACGTTGCGCTGACTATTAAAGATTCCAAATGTTTCTCGAGGCTGGCACTATCAACGCGGCTGCAGACTCTTCAAGTTTCAACTAGAAGCATTGCGCGCCAACTACAAATCTTATTTTAGAGTCCTTTTTCTAATAGGCATTAAGTGATAAAGTGGACGCAAAAGTCACTGAGAGCTGATTGAGGCTGATCGAAAAAGAATCATTTGAAAGGTGGATATCGGTTGAAAATCTTACGAAGGGACTTCAAACACGGCAAAGTTGTGGTAGTCCCGGAAACGTTAGACGATCTTTGGCACCTCTATAACATTATGGTGTCAAATGACGAGGTGTATGCGCAGACCACCCGGGCAGTGAGGGTTGATGAGCGCTACGCTCGTCCCAAAAAGGGTAAGAGATTCTCGGTTTTTCTGGGCGTAAAAGTGGAAAAAGTGCTCTGGGACAGAACCCTAAACCGACTGAGAGTACACGGAATCGTCTGCGAAGCACCTGAGGAAATAAACGTGAAGGGGTCTCATCACACCATCAACGTGACCGTGAACAAGCCGATAACCATCGTAAAATCTAGGTGGCCGAAGCACCATGTTGATCGGCTTGAGAGAGCCAGCAGAGTCACAGTGACGCCCATCACCGTACTATCCATGGACGACGAAGAATACTGCGTGGCCGTCTTAAGGCAATACGGCATCGACGTAAGGGTGGAGGAGAGAACAAGGCTTCCGGGAAAACTTGAAGTGGAAAAAAGGACAAAGGCAAAGCGAGAATTCTTCAAAAAAGCCCTACAGTCCCTCAGAGAGACTTGGAAGAACAGCCGCAACCCAATTGTGGTCATAGGTCCAGGATTTGTAAAGAACGACTTTGTGAGATACATAAACAGAGAGGCCTCGGACATCGCGGGCGCTGTCATCGATGTGAAAGGCGTGAACAGCAGCGGCTTGGCTGGAATAAAGGAAGCACTTCGCTCCGGAGTTTTAGCTAAGGCGTTGAAACACGTGCGAATAGCTGAAGAAACAAAGGTTATGGAAGAAATCCTTGAACGGCTGGGTAAAGGAAGACTAGACGTAACCTATGGACTCGCCGATGTGGAAAAGGCGAGCTTGTTCGGCGCGGTTGAAAAGCTTCTCTTGGCAGACGTTACGTTGAGGGAGACAACCAACGAAAAGAGAACAGCGCTGGAAAAGCTCATGAGGGAAACCGAAGAAAAGGGCGGACGAATCATCGTTATCAGCACAGAGCATGAGGCAGGAGCAAAACTGCTCGCACTCGGAGGAATAGCAGCGCTTCTCCGCTTTCCACTTGGCTAAACTTAACATTGAGCCAAAACGCCAGGTTTCTGGATGTCGATTATTTTCCGTAGAGTTTGAGGCGTCTACGGACCGCTGGATTCTGATCTGCAAGCTTCTTCAGAACCATTTCGAACGTTTCGTCGGGTGAAAGCTCTCTTTCGATGAAGACTCCGGTTCTTCCAACCTCGTCGCGGCGTAGCAGAGCGTGAACTCGGTCCAGCACAGTGTTAAGGGAAACTCCTAGGAGATGGGCAACAGTTTCCTCGCGGTCCACAATGCTGCTTTCAATGTGACCCCTCAACGTGGGTTCGATCAGCATTAGCCTCTTGTCCACGCCTGATACGCGTTTATCCTTCTTGAGCGTTGAAAGAGACGCTTCTCCGCTGAACTTGTAGAAGTCTCTCTCTACGTGGCGAAGCTTTACGAGAGGAAAGGAGACACACCGCTGTTCATCGAGTTCGATGTACCCCTTAACAGCATAGAAGGGCGTAGCTTGCACTACGATTCTCCGATTAACAGGGATGTGAGCACGTTCAAGGGCTGTTTCTATGGTGAAGGAGGAGGGCGGATTCGGCACAAAAACGTCGATGTCGCTCTTCTCAGATATGTCGCCTCGAGCGATGCTCCCGTGCACAATGGATGGCAGGTGGGAACGATCCAGAACCTCCATTATCTGAACTGCTTTAGACCTCAGCTCCCTCAACAGTTTCCAGTGTTTCTCGTCGTAGACAACCTCTACGCGTTCGGCGTGGGTCACTGGTTTCTTAGCCACTATTCCTCACCGTGAAGGGAGGCGCTCAGCCACTCTAAGTAGGACGGCAAACCTTCTGTTACGGGGAGTTCAATGATCTCTGGCACCTCATAGCTGTGGGTTTCCTTCACCCTTTCAGAAAGCCTCTTGAAAAGGCGCTTCTTTGACTTCATGATTACCAAAAACTCGCTTGCCTCGTCGATTTTCCCCTCCCACCAAAAGAGGGAGGAAACGGGACCAACAATATTGGCGCAGGCAATCAGCCTCTCATCAAGTAAACAGCGAACAATTTTTGACGCCTCTTTCTTGTCCGAGGTTGTCATGAAGACGACGACATAGGACGACACTTTTCTCCCCAGCAAGAACTACACAAAGGTATTATTAGTTGATTTCCTTACCGAAACGCAAGGGAAAGCAGAGACAATGTCGACGTGCACGCTGTGCGAGAGGAGAGAAGCCGTTTTTATGCGCCCCTACTCAGGAGAGAAACTCTGCGGGCGATGCTTCTGCAAGTCCATAGAAAAAAAGGTTAGGGCAACCATTTCTAGCTATGAGATGCTTCAACCCAAAGACAAGATCATGGTGGCAGTTTCAGGTGGAAAAGACAGCGTAACTCTTCTGCACATACTAGCCAAGATTGAAAAGAGCTTTCCAGAGGCAACGCTTTGCGCAGTCACCGTTGACGAGGGCATAAGAGGCTACCGAGATGAGGCGTTGAAGTTCGCTGTGAAAAACTGTAGAAGGCTGGGTGTGGAGCACATTGTAACCTCGTTTAAGGAAATGTACGGGTACAAACTGGACGAACTCGTAAGCATGATTCGAGAAAAGGGTGAAGTGGAGTTAACGCCTTGCTCTTACTGCGGGGTGCTGAGGAGACGAGCTCTGAACACAGCGGCTCGAGAGGCGGGTGGGGACAAGCTGGCTACAGCTCACAATCTGGACGATGAAACTCAAACCATGATTTTGAACATCCTTCACGGCGATGCCCTGCGAATAGCCCGTGTGAAGCCCGTCTTGACGGTGGTTCACCCCAAGCTGATACAGCGCGTAAAGCCCTTCTGCGAGGTTCCGGAGAGAGAAATCGCCTTCTACGCGTACATGAAGAAAATCGAGTTTCAAAGCATTCCCTGTCCATACGCAAGAACCGCGCTGAGAAACGACATACGAACCATGCTGAACAGGATGGAGGAAAAACACGCAGGAACAAAATTCACCATCTTCAAGTCGATGGAAAGGATTAGACCAGCGCTGGAAGCAATGGCAGAAGAGGTGAAATTACAGGAATGCAAGAGATGCGGAGAACCTACCGTGGGAGAACTCTGCAGGCCTTGTCAGATGCTGGAGAAGCTTTCTGTTCTATAGGCGGCGGGTCACCAAGGCTGGACATCCAGTTTTCGCCGAGCCCTCTAGCCTCTTTGCTCATACCCGCACCTCCCTGAGCGCTAAACGTTCAAGCTTAGGTTGCTCCCTCCCGGGCCTGGCCAGGTTCGCCTGGTAAACGCGGTCTACGACTTCCCTACGAAAGCCGCTCCACGACCGTCAGCCCCAGGGAACGGATACTCATAGTTAGAGAGCCAGAGGAACCTGACGATCTTTGACGCCTCACCTAGGCTGTCAGCCCGTCGTATAGAGGGTTTACGGTCGAAGCGTAAGCTTCTCAAGGGACCCCTAGCCCCCCGCCTAAGGCCCGCCGCCAAGAAAACTTGACGCTTTCAAAGGTATAAAAGTTTGTTAAAGCACCATGACTTTCTGGGTTTAGAAAAGTTATAAACTTAGAAATTCATTTAGATCTTGAGGTTGTTCGTTATGACTTGCTATTTCAGGCACATTCAACACGTTTTCAAGAAGGCTGGAGTAGAGATTACCAGTGAAAACAAAAGGGAAATTGATAGGGTCATCCATGATATTGTTGGTGTTGAGTACAAGAATTGCCCAGCTGCTTGGAGAGAAGTAAAGAAGCTGATAGCAGAGGATGAGGAAGGTTTCGTTTCTAAGCTGAAGGAAGCACTGGCCAAGCCTGTATAGACTAGCTTAGAGCATAGCTCGGGCCTTGATGGATAGTCTTCTTGTGGTTCGTTTCTTGACTAACGGTGGCTGGTTGTTTCTTAACCGTCAAAATCGCGTAGACTATTATGCATGAGATTAAAAAGTACACAAGGAGATTAAGAGCCAGCCCGTCTGGCAATATCTCATATTCCATCGGTGATTCAGGAAAGACGTAAGTCACGATTCTTAGCCATTCGAAAGGAAAGCCGTGAAATGAAACGCGAACTCCAATGATTGCCGGCACTGCTCTGGAATAGAGTAAGGAAAGTAAGAGGAGTAACAACGTCAAGATGGGAATCAACAGGACTTCTTTTCTCATAACCCTTCATCTCCCCCTAAAGCGCACGTTAATTGTTTGAATTCCTTCTTTCACCATTTTAAAGCCCAAAACTATAGACCACGCTGATGCTGAAAGCGCGGAAAGGGTTTCTGGAATGGCAACGCCTTCGCCGAATGGGATAGTCCAGACAATCGCTGCAAATATAGCGACTATAAACGTGAAGAATCCCAATTTCATCCTATGCATTCGCAAGAAAGCGGCGCCGAGAAAAAACATCGATATCGGAAAGAGCACGAAGAACGCCACCGAAGCGTAAAAGTGTATGGGTTTAACGTTTTCTGGGAAAACACCTATAGCGGTTAAGGCAAACGCGTCAACGACAAAAACAAAGGCTCCGATTCCGCCTAATGCATTTTTTTGGAGAAACTTGAACAGTCCAGTGGCGAAAAAGACGGCAAGAACTCCACTAGTTATGAGACCCGTATTAAATAGAACAGCGGTAACTCCTTCTTGGACGCCTAGATCACTTAGGGCATTTTCTGTCCAGCTGAAGCTCGGAGAATACGCTATGGCGAGCATTGTTAATGCAAAGGCTATAGGAGGCGCGATTATGCCGCTGATCCCGGATATTTTTAGCCAATTCATAGCAAAACAACTGCCATCTTTTAAGACACTCAAAAGACTATAAAACCATTCTTTAAAATAGACTAGCAATTCTTTAACGTTTTGTGCGCATACAAAATGCTTATTAGGGTAAGTTTAAATCCGCTTTGGACGCGTGATTAATTATGTTGATTGCTCAAATTTCAGATGTTCACTGCGGACCCTTATTCAACGAGAGGACTTTCCGCAGAGCTATAAAAGAGATCAATGCCCTGTCGCCGAACTTGGTGGTCATAACCGGAGACGTAACGGAAAATGGTATACTCTCTGAATTCAAGACGGCTGCAGAGAAATTCAAAAGGTTGAAGACTGAAAACGTCATTTATGTAAGCGGAAACCACGACTACCGCTCGACAGGTTATCTACTCTTCAAACAGTTTTTCCCATTCAATCAGGTCACAGAAATCGACAACGCAGTAGTAATAGTTCTAAGCTCGGCCAGACCAGACAGAGACGACGGAGAAGTAGGACATAGACAAAACCTATGGTTAGAGGACACACTAGCAAAATACAAGAATAGAGTGAAAATGGTGGCGATCCACCACCACATAATTCCAGTGCCAGACACAGGAGCAGACCAGATCACAATCGTGGATGCAGGCGATGTCCTAAGAAGCCTCATAAAATCAAATGTAAATCTAGTCCTATGTGGACATCGCCACAGACCATGGAGATGGCGAATAGAAAAGATGCAGGTGGTTCATGCCGGAAGCGTCTCATGCGAAAAGCTGAGAGGATTCTTCTGCAACTCCTATAACGTCATAGAAGTCAGAAAAAAGAGAGTCAACGCTAGACTAAAAATTGTCGGCGGAGGCTACGTAGACTTCAAAGAGATAGTGAAACATAGAGAAATTCTCCAAGCCTCAGACATAACACAATAACCTCAATCGCAACTCTGTCTCAAACGTAAAAACCTTGCGCGCGCATGGCGTCAATCGCCAACCGAGAAACTATGTCTGACATTACCGCTAATGTCTATCATGCCAACATTCACAGCTGTGCTTGTAACATTTACAACTAGATAGTGGTATTCCCTAAAACTTATCCCCACCGCCCATGTCGAATTATCGCGAAGAGGTGCTCCAGCGCCTCCTGTGATAACATATGTTTGGTTTGATTGAGTAGTATTATAACAGTAATAATGGTCGTGACCGCAAAACGCTACTGACACGTTGTTTTCGGAAAACATCTGGTCTAGTTGCGTTGCGTCTGAAGGGAAATCTTTAGATACGGTGCCTGTTCTGTTTGAACCGCATATTGGCTTGTGAAAGAAAATGAATTTGTGTGCGTATCCCTGTTTTTGCAAAGTGTTGTTCAACCAAACCAGCTGATTTGAAGCGATTCTCGGTGAATAGGAAGGCTCTTCGGTGTTCACAAAAATGAACAGTGACTTTCCAAACTCGAACCAGTATGTTAGTTCATCATAGTATCCGCTTTCGCCCTCTCCGTTATGTGAATGCATCCAAACCTCACGGTATCTTAGTAAAGCATTTGGATTTCTTATGTTTTCATGATTTCCTATCGCGCTAAAAATTGGTATATGGTCTGAAATGTTCTCTACCTCGTCTGTATATGTTTTCCAAGCGTTTCTTATCTCATCATATTCGTTTCCGCTTGTTGTTACCACGTCACCTGTGAAAATTATGAATCTTGGATTGAAATTGTTAACAGCATCGTTTATTAGAGTTGGAAACTGGTCTGTATCTACACCATCACCAGAATCCGCCCTCGAGTCGCCTAAAACAACAAACGTAAAATTCAAGCGCTCATTAGTAGCGGTTCTAAAGGTTGATGAAAAGTCATCATTGCATTCGCCCTTTGAATCGGTGACAGTGACCTTATAGTAGTACAAAGTGTTGGGCTGCAGTCCAGCAATTTTTATTTCATGCATTGTACCGAAGGTGCTGTTGCTTATACTCTGCCCATACGCCAGAGTTGTCCCATATTCGATCATGAAATTTACATTCTCAGTTGTTTCAAACCTTATCATTTCCGTCGTTGGGTTGGCAAAAGTTACATAAGGTTTGAGGTAATACTGTGGCTTACCTTTCTCATCCGTTTGAATGTTAAATACCAGTATTAGTGTGCCTATTACAAGCATTAATACGCCTATTAACAGCAGTGCTGGTATTATCCCCGATGGTGTTTTCAACTTCATTTTTCTATTTGACTCATCTACGTATGCTATATTTGTAATTTTTCAATAATTCTACTAGAAGTCTAAAGATGGGGCGCGTGAAATCAAGTTTTTGAAATGTTTAAATGGGGGTTGTGCTCAAGATTGGCTCAAGGGATCGACTTGCCAGTGGACAAGCAAGAGTTTGAGGGGATGATTGGGGAACAGATTGAAAACGAGAGAAACGCGACTGAGCTTCTGTACGAGTCAGCTAAGAAAACGGAAAACACGGTTATTCGGCTTCTGCTTTATCAGCTTGCTTTGGACTCGGTAAAGCATGAATACATGTTGAAGGCTATTTTACAGCTGCTCGAATCTCCTTCAAAAGAGCAGTTTAAGAGCGAAAGTGAAGAATTCCGTAGAGCCATCGAGAAGCATGTTGAAATTGAACGCAAAATGCTTGAGGACTTCGAAAGAATCGTTGACGTAACCGAAGATAAGCGCATGAGATTCATCCTCCAGAATATAATTGGTGATGAAAAAAGGCATCACGCAATAGTTAAGCGTGTACATCAGCTTGTTTGTGAAAGCGAGAAAGTCCGAGATGAAAAGTGGTGGGATTTTCTTTTCAGATACTCCCGCCTAACCGGCTAAACTTAAAATAGAGTGCGTATGTCTATTGAAAAGACCGCAATTAACACCACACCTGACCATGTGCATGACTGGTTTCAGCTACGTAGCTTCTTCCTCAGTTATTGCACCTATATTAGCGATTTATGTCAAAGACGTGATAAACGCGCCAGTCGAAATGGTCGGCCTTGTAACAGCCATGTTTTTTATCGCTTCTGCACTAACGA
>JABAHS010065845.1_pt3 | contig 10974 bp, 10 predicted proteins | sample 7062111 | NCBI WGS metagenome assembly JABAHS01 (sample SAMN14534600, study PRJNA622989) | marine sediment metagenome | biome: marine biome [ENVO:00000428]; feature: marine pelagic biome [ENVO:01000023]; material: deep marine sediment [ENVO:00002113]; isolation source: pool of 4 deep marine... | reverse complement strand
GATCTACCGCTAACAAGAACTACTCCGTTTTGACCAACCGTGATCTGGCAGTTCGTTTCCTGCTTCAACATGGTTACCATCGAACCCTTCCTTCCAATAACCCTAGGAATCTTTGTGGAAGTGATCTCAACAATCTGTCCACGCTCAACCTTTCCTAGGTCAGGCTCACGAATGCTTAACAGGGGGGCACGTGTTCGGTCGTAAGCAACTATTTTAGCCATGACGAGGTCGCCCACATCGAGTATTGAAGGCATGTCGTCTCTCTGGGGCTTAAACGGTCGGTTAAGGGCGTCTGACGCCCGAAGCAACGCTGGGTACGGAGCCCTGATATCTATTATCCATGAACCAAGACCGACTTCGACCACTTTTCCGATGACTATGTCTCCAACAGAGGGAACATAAAACGCCTTTAAAGCAACCACAAAGACTATACGATCCTCGTACCCGACGAGCCCAACCCTCGTAGCGTAAATCTTGCCGTCCTCTTTGTACGTGTTATCGCCAGCCACGTAATCGCCTTCTGCAAGCAGGTCTCCGGGCGTTACAATCTCTCTTCTTTCGTAGAAAGTAGGCAAATCAATCACCTCACACGCAAAGACTTACTCAACCATTTTCGCTTCAAGGTCGCCCCGAGTCATCTCTCCTAGCTTTTCCAGAAACGAGCCGTAAACGCCAGCGGGCAGTTCCACAACCGCAAACCATGATCCGTCAGCTCGCCACTCCTCACGTTTTATGGTGCCGAATCCTTTAACGGTTCCGTAAACCCTGCTTGCGTGTTCGGGTGAGATGCGGATAGCCACGGAGACCCTTTCCATTTTGAGGGGTAAGATTGGACGCAGGAGTTTTACAACTTCTTTTGCTTGTTCCTCAGCATTGTTAAAGGGGTCGATCGAAAAGTGAATCTGTTCCATCGCTTGTTCTACGCGTATGGGAGGATGGGGAAGGTTCGTTTTCGGGTCAACGCATTGACGTGATATGAAGGAGACAATCTGTTTTCTTTTGTCCTCGATCATTTGTTTCCGTTGCTCGGCGGTCAACTGCAAAGCCCCCTTCTTCAGGACTACACTAGCTATCTTGAGAGGGTTCGTAGTTCCGAAAGCTTTAAGCAACTTGTCTTCTGAGGGTTTCAGCCCTTTGTTAGCGTCCGTGAAAACAGTGTTGGTGACCAGCACTTCGGACACTGACTCAATTTTTCCAAGTTTGTAGGAAAGGGCAGGTTGCGGTTTGACTAGGATCTCGAAGTGTTCTCCTTCACGGGTTAGGCGCGCAACCGTGTAACGCGCGCTCATTGGGCTCCACTGCCTTGGAGACCCTTCTGGTAGCCTTCGATCTCCTCATCGGTGAACATTTGAAGTCTTTTTGTTGCAGTTCGGATCACGGCTATTTTGAGTCGTGGCGCTTCTCCTCTGGCCTCAAGCGCCTTCACAAGGCATTTTACGGCGAGTTTAATGGCTGAATCGAGCGTCAAGTCCTCTTTATACTCTGCCTTTAGGATGTTTTCTACCGTTTCGCGGCCAATACCTACCGCAACAGCCTTGTAGCCTCTATAAGATCCGCTTGGATCGGTTGAGAACAATTTGTTTCCCCTTTTGTCTACGCCACCAAAGATTATGGAGACCCCGAAGGGTCTGACCCCTGCGTGTTGAGTGTAAAGTTGTTTTATGTCTCCAATGCGCTTTGTCATGATCTCCACATCTATGGGTTCATCGTACATCAATCGGTTGCTCTGGGAGAAAACCCTTGCTTGGTCTATAAGAATGCGAGCGTCAGATCCTAAGCCGACAACAGCTGCACCTAAGTGATCATCTATTTCGTAAAGTTTCCACGTGAAACTCGGGTCCTGCAGTTTTGTTTCAATTTTTTCTTCCGCCCCCAAAACTATCCCTTCGGAGCAAGTGATTCCCAATATGGTTGCTCCACGATTCACCGTTTCGAGGGCGTATTCAACCTGAAAGAGGCGCCCGTCTGGGGAAAACACTGTTATGGCACGATCATAAGCCCCGGGCACCGCAAATACGCTCATTTAATCACCTCACACATCGAAACACATTTGCTTCTTCAGTTGTGGAGAAGGCGATATAAAACAGTTGTGCAGAAGACTTAAGCAAAAGAAAATGTTCCATACATGAAGGAAAGAGCGCTGCAAGAGGCGTGGAAAATGGGTTATGGACAAGCATGGAAGGTGCTGGCTGATCTGATCACCGAACTCCGAAGGAGGGGAGAGACCATTTCACCTCACGTAATGAACGACTTGCGCTCTGCTAAGACTATGATAAAAATCCTGAAAGCTGATCCCACCCACCTTGAAAACCTCCCAAGGATCGAGACGTACATGGAAAGCGTGGAATCATCCCTCATCTTCATGATGCAAGAAAAATTCGGCTCGGACCATGTGGAACAGTGGATCAAAAAGCTGGAAGACGCTAGAAGAGCTCCTGAGGGGGAAGAGGAAGCCACCCCTAGGTTTGTCCCAGGACTCCCACGAGGCAAACACTGGGTGCGAGTTCAGGTTTCAAAAGATATGCCAAAGAACGATATAAAAAGATTGGCAAAGGAGAACAAACTTTCAAGCAAAATGCAAAAAAACGGGTATATGCTCGTTTACGGCGATGTTGAAAAAGTCAAGCTTTTTGTAAAAAAGATGGCGGAAAAGCTTCGGGTCGAAAGAAAACGATAGAAAATGTAACGCTTCGCTTACACAAGAGTTAAAACGACTTTCTATAATATTTTTCTAGAAAAAGCCCAAAAATGGTTGGGTATGCCTCCCAAAGCCAGTATCACGAAGGGCAGGCTCAAAAATGCCGTACATCAAAAAAATCGAGATGAAGGGCTTCAAATCTTTCAATCCGAAAGCTGTTACCATCCTCCTAGACAAGGGTTTCACCGTGCTCACAGGGCCAAACGGCAGTGGAAAAACAAACATCGTGGACGCTATTCTATTCGGGTTAGGGGAGCTGAGCGCCAGAAAACTCAGAGCTGAAAGTCTCTCAAAACTCATATTTCACGGAAGCCCAGAAGCAGAGGTGGAGAAGGCAAAGGTTGCGAAGGTTGTTATTCAGTTTGACAACTCTGACAATCGCATACCCGTAGACACCAGCACAGTAACCATTTCCCGCGAAGTCCACAAGAACGGACAAAGCATCTATCGACTTAACGGAAGAAGAAATCCCAGAACACGCATTGTCGACATACTGTCCATGGCTGGAATTAGCTCCACGGGGCACAACGTGATTGTGCAGGGAACAATCACTCGCATGGCTGAGATATCTTCCTATGAACGCAGGAAGATTATAGACGACATGGTTGGCATAGCTCAGTATGACGCTGAAAAGGCTGAGGCCGAAGAGAGATTTCGAGCCGCCGAGATATCTATTCGAACCGCCATGGGTCGGATAGACGAGGTGCAGAAGAGGGTGGACGATTTAGAGAGGGAACGCAATGAGCTGCTTCGCCACCGTTTCATTCAAGAGGAAATCAAACGATTCGAAGCAATGAAAGTCTCCCACGAAATTTCGGAAACTGAAAGAAAAACTGACGGCCTTTCATCAAAGATCGAGGAGGTCAGAGGCAAGGTTGACAACTTAAAGCGGTTAAGAGAAGAGCATAGAACTCAACGCCGTGAAATCGAAACTGAGTGGAGAAAACTCAGTTCAGAAAAAGTTGAAGAGGGCGGAACACGCGTTCTCGAAGTTCAAATCAACATAGGCGAAATCAGATCCGAGTTAACCGAACTCACAACAAAAATTGGGGCGGGGACAGCAAGCCTTGAAGGGCTCAGAAAAGTGAGAGAAAACAACCTTCAACAACTTGAAGCAATCAAAAATGAAATTGCTGAAAACCGTAAAAGAATTCGAAAACTGAAACGGGTGCATGATCGTCTATCCAAAACGATTGGGACTAAACAATCCCAACACGATGCTATCCAAAACGAGACCACACAGCTTTGGGCAAGCTTAGGTGAAAACAGTGAAAAAATTAGGCACGTTGAGCAGCAGTTAGACAGGCTTTACCAAAACCTCATGGACCTTCGAAGCGATCGCACTAAAAGCCAAACGACAATCAGAGTTCTCTCAGGCAGGCTACACGATCTTAATGCTCGCAAAGATAGATTTGCATCTACACTTAACGAGTTGAAAACGTCCCTCAAAGATCTACGGAACGTTCAGAGTGAACAAAAGACTCGACTCAAGAGCTTACAAAGAACTCTAGACCAAAGGATCATCCAGAAAGGCTCTATAGAGAAAGAAATCACCCAAGCAGGAAAGATCGCGGAGTCAGCTCGAGAGGCGGTTGTCGAATTTATCACTCAGCGGGAACTCGCCGACACCGTTGCGGGCGAGGAAAAAGCTTTGAGAAACATCGAGGAACTCGGAGAACTCGGTGTTATCCCTGGGGTGTACGGTCGGTTTAGAAGCTTGATTAAGATAGAAAGAACTTACAGACAAGCTATAGAAGCAGCAGCAGCCGGTTGGCTGAACTCCATTGTTGTTCAAGATTTTGACACAGCCTTTACGTGCGCCGAAACGCTGAAACGCTTGAAACTCGGCAGAGTGAAGATCATTCCTCTTAAGGAATTGCCAGTTAAATCTGTTAATCCCGCGAAAATCAGAGGGGTGAAGGGGGTTGCCTCTAGGTTTGTTAAGTGTGGAAAACAGTATGAACCCGCCGTAGTTTTCGTTTTTGGAGACACTTTGATAGCAGGGAATAATGAGGCGGCTCTTGCCGCTTCTCGTGACGGCTATCGAGCAGTCACTGTTAATGGAGATCTTTATGAAACTGGCGGAGGAATAGAGAGCGGATACTACCGTTCTCCAATTGATTTTTCCTCCGTCATCCCAAGCGAGTCCGCTGTGAAAAGCTTAGACGAAGCGGTGAGGACCCTCCGAGAGCATCTGACGAGGAGAGAGGGCGAAATGACCAATTTCGAGGAGGAAATCGACAATACTCGATTGCAGATCGCCAGACTAGCCGAAGCCATCACCGCCCTTGAAGGTGAAATCACGCGAATACGCAGGAGCATAAAGCGAACTAAGCGCAATACAAGGCGGGTTGAAAAACTCATTCAACACGTTCAAAGGCAACTTGAAAAGGAAAGGGCGCAGGTAAAACTCCGAAAAGCACAACGCGGAACTCTAAAAAAAGAGATGCAGAACCTAAACAACGAATTGGCCGTACTACGACAGAAAACAGATCCCGGCAGAATCCAAGAAATGGAAATCCAGCGAGAAAAACTGGGCGAAGAAGTCATAGAGGCGAGGCAGAAGCTTATCAGCGTGGAAACCGAACTGTCAACCCTCCGGTCTAAACTCAAAAATGTTCTCGTAACAGCTTCTGGTAACATCAGGATTCAGTTCAGAAAGGTAGACGAACAGCTCTCTATTGTAGAGAGGGAGGTTGAGGACGCACTTCAACAGAAAGAGGAACTTGGACAGGAACTCTCAAAACTTGAAACCGCTAAGGAGGAGCTTTCCCGTTCCGTTTTGACCGCTAGGAAAGAGGCAAAAAAGTTCACATCCCACATTGATGGCATCGACAAGCAACTGCACCGACTAGACGCTGAGTACGAGCGGGCTGACGAATTATACAACCGACTTCAGCTTGAACTCCAAACACTTCAGTTGCGGATGGATCAACATTATTATCTGCTGAAGGAAATTGGTTACGAGGAACCTCTAAAAGTTTCGCCAGATCAGGTATTGGTAGCTGAATCATCTCTCAAACTGATGCGATTTGAGTTGGAGCGCCTCGGAGCCGTTAATCAATTAGCCCACTCGCACTACGCTGAACAAATCTCACGATACAAGGAGTTATCCCTTCGCATGAACGAGCTGGAGAGGGAAAAGCAAGCCATAATCTCTTTCATGGATGAAATTGAACGGAAAAAACGCGAGGTTTTCATGAACGCTTTTAGTCAAATAAACAAAAAATTCGGCGGGTACTTCTCTAAACTCACGGGTGGTGGAGAAGCCGCCCTCAAATTGGAGAAGCCTGACGAACCGTTTGCTGGCGGAGTAGACATGGTTGTCCAGTTCCCTGGCAAGCCTCCGATCCTTGTAAGTGGAGCCAGCAGCGGGGAGAGATCAGTGGCCGCCGTTGCCTACATATTCGCTCTGCAAGACTTTTCACCAGCAGCCTTCTATCTTTTCGACGAAGTTGACGCACATCTGGACGCCTTTCACGTGAGCAGACTGGGAGAGCTGTTGACTGAGGAGTCGGCGAAGTCCCAGTTTCTGGTCATCACTCTCAAGCCCGAGATGGTTAGCAAGGCTGAGAAGGTCTACGGCGTATATGAGCGCAACGGAGTCTCCCACGTGATTTCAACCACTCTGAAGGAGGCTGCCTAGTGTCCTCGTCTGTTACAAAACCTTTCTACTTTCAGCCTCCTTGGAACATACTCTTTGAGCTTCACAAGCTGAGAAGGGTGAGGCCGTGGGACGTGAACATCGCTTTTCTGTTGACTTCCTTTCTCGAGGAAATGAAGAAGAGGGGAGATATTGATTTTAGGGCCTCAGGGGTGGCGCTTGAGTCATCCTCCCTCATATATCTCGTGAAGTCTAAGCTCCTGCTAAAACTGGAGGAGCCCCCAGCTCCCCCTAAACCCCCGCCTGACTTTCTTCCTCCGCCGCTCTTTCTTCCTCTTCGCTACGAATTGACTTCCACAACCATCCAACACCTGTTAGAAGCTTTGGATGAAGTGCTCAAGGGTGAACGATCGCTTGCATTGAAACCTCATCTCGAACCGGTCCTGCCGCCTCCACCAGAATTTCTTCCTCCTATCGATCTATATCTGATGGAGGTCGAGAAAAAAATGGAGACGCTGTATCGCTCTCTCCTCCGGTTCGCTGATAAGGGGAGACTGATTGTCTTCTCTAAGGTTGTAGCCGGAATGGAAAAACTGGAGACCGTTAAAACTTTCATTGTCCTTCTCTTTCTCGCCCAGGCTGGCAAGGTAAGTCTGTGGCAGGAAGAAAACTTCAGCGAGATTTACGTAACCCTCCGCGAGGTCCCGCCCATTGGAGGTCAAGGAGCAGGAATCATCTGAACGGTTTGGACGGGAAAAAGTGAGGCGCAAGTTAGCCTTGATAGAGGCTGCTCTCTACGTGGCTGGTCGCCCCCTAGATTTGAAAACTTTGGGATCGGTGATCAAAACCCGTTCTAAGACGAAAATTAAGATGCTCACAAGCGAACTTAAGAAGGAGTATGAAAATCGTGATACGGCTCTTCAGATCATTGAGCTTGAGGATGAACGGTTTGTTATGCAGCTAAAGGCGGAGTACACGCCGAGGGTTCGAAGGCTGACTATAAGGCCTCTCCTCAGCGTGGGTCCGCTGAAAACACTATCATATATTGCCTATCGCCAGCCAGTGACTCAAACCCAAGTCATCGACGTGAGGGGTCATCACGCCTATAATCACCTCAAAAAGCTGGAAGAACTGGGTTTGATCCACCGAGAAAAGACCGGACGAACCAAAGTGATAGAAACCACCGAATTTTTCGTCGACTACTTCGGCCTGAGTCGTGATGTGCGAACCATGAAGAAACAACTCAAAAGCATATTCGAAGATTCCACTAAGCCTGAATCGTCAACATAAGGGCAATCAATTTTTCTATGCTATATGGGTGAGGAGCTATAGAAAACAATAGCGGAGTCTATAAAGAAAGAGAAGAAAAAAACGCAAAAACCAACGTAGAGTCCACTCGAAGCCAATAAACTTATATTTTGAATTCTTGTAGTCCCAGTCAAGACCAGACAGGAAGAATAGCAAGCTTGTCGGTTTGGCACGGAAACCTACACAAGAAGAAAACCTCAGGCGGCAGGAAGAGAGCGTATCGAATGAAAAGAAGGTTTGAGAAGGGCTCCTTTCCCGCAGAAACCACCTTGGGCAAGCTCAAAAAGAAGACCAGACGCGCACGCGGAGGCGGAGTTAAACCCCGCTTGTTGAAAGCTACCCACGCAAGCCTTTCTGACTCATCCACTGGAAAAACAGAGAAAGTAGAAATTCTCCGTGTCATCAGAAACTCAGCTAACGTGGACTACGACCGTCGAGGAGTGATTACGAAAGGAACCATAATAGAGACCCCTTTAGGCACAGCACGCGTAACCTCTCGCCCAGGACAAAACGGCTCTGTAAATGCCGTGCTTGTTCCCAAAAAGGGCTAGCGCTCCAATTAAAGCGATTCGAAACTTCTAACACCCCACAACAATTAAAACGTCGAAAGTCCAACAAAAGTTGGTGTCGACTTGAGGAAGAGAGACAAGTTTGTCTTGTGGCCCGTTTACTTCGACTCCATCAAAACCAGGTTAGAGGGGCGAAGAGTCCCAAAGAGCCTCGCGGTGCCCGCACCAAAACTTGAAGAACTTCAGAAGGCCGTAAAGCAAGCGGGCCTTCAACACGAAGTTATTGCGGACGCTGGACATCCAAGTTCCCCGTGGCAGAAAACTGGCCTAGTTGTGGTTCCCAAAAGGGATTCAAAAACTCAAATCCTACGAAGAGTTGCTGAGGAGCTTTTCAAAGCTCGCAAGCAAAGCTGAGTTGTGCCAAGATTTTAGAAAGGTTTAAATAAAGCGGTCAGTGCAAACCATTGGCTTTTGTGGGGGGAGGGCTTGCAGAGAATAGGCTGTGTACTACACGTAAGCTCTAGCAAAAACATGATTATTAAGGCGGAAAACCTCCCGCGAATCGGCGATAAAGTGGTGGACAAACACCTTAAGTCTGTGGGAACAGTTTTCGATGTATTTGGACCCACATCCTCTCCATATGTGACAGTGAAACCTAATGTAGGACAACCGCATCATCTCGTTAACCACGTTCTTTATGCCGTCCCCTCCCCTAAGATGAAGAAAAGAAGGAAAAGAAGATGAGTCGAGAAGCTTTCCCTGTACAACCCGCAAAGGTTCGACAATGCCCAGAGTGCGGGAGCAGCCGACTTATGCGTGACTACGAGTGCGCCGAAATCGTATGCATGAACTGTGGGTTCGTCGTCGCCGCCAAACTCACTGACCGAGGACCAGAGTGGCGTGCGTTCGACACTGAACAACGAGAAAAACGAACCCGTGTCGGCGCCCCCCTTACGTTCACAATTCACGACAAAGGGCTTTCCACCATGATTGACTGGCATGATCGCGACATCTATGGAAAGAGGCTTAGTCCTGGCCAAAAAGCTCAGATCTATAGGCTTCGAAAGTGGCAACGTCGCATCCGAGTCTCCGATGCTACGGAGCGAAACCTTGCCTTTGCCTTGTCCGAGATCTCCAAGATAGCTAACGCGCTTAACCTGCCCAAAAACATCCTTGAAACCGCCTCCGTTATCTATCGGAAGGCCGTTAAGGAGCGCCTCATCCGAGGAAGATCTATTCAGGGCGTTACAGCCGCGGCCATATACGTGGCTTGTCGACAGTGTGGACTCGCTAGAACCCTCGAGGAGATCGCCCAGGCATCAAACATTAACAAGAAAGAGGTGGGACGCAGCTACAGATTCCTCGTCAAGGAGCTCAACTACTTTATTCCACCCTTAAAACCCAGCCAGTACATCACCAAGTTCTCAAATCAACTCACCATGCAGGGAAAGGTGGAGGAAATCGCCCACAAAATCCTCGCCACTGCAAAAGAACTTAAACTCACGTCTGGTAGAGGACCCACTGGTATAGCCGCAGCCGCCAGCTACATCGCATCTGTGCTCACCGGCGAACGGAAAACCCAGAGAGAGATCGCTGAAATAGCCCAAGTAACGGAGGTCACGATTCGGAACCGCTACAAAGAGCTAGTTGAGCGTCTCCTATTCGTCATCACCCTCTAACCTTCTTTTTCTCCTCTACCGCTTCTCGAATTATGTACTGAGACTTATGAAGAATTGTATCTCCAAGTTCTGGATCGATGATCATGCTTGCTAGACAGGGGTAAGCGTGATGGGCATTGGCTATCTTGTCTCGAACCCTCTTCTGAGAGGTTTCTAGTTCAATTAGCTTTTCTGCGATGAACCGTGTGGACCCGCAGGGGGCACCTCGTTTGACCTGAACCGTACTAATCAATCCTTTGTTTATCTCTATCTCAAGTTTTGGTCGCCCAAAATGCTCTGCAAACGTGTCTATGTGTAGGTTGCCTGTCTCTTCGAATGAACAGAATGGTTTGGGAAACGCTGATGCAATGCTGATTTCCGCGAGTTCCTTCTGGATCTGTCTCTTTAACCCCGGGCGAATCCAGTTGGGATTGTCGATGGGCGCTATGACAGCTTTGGCCTTCGTTTTCTTTGCAATTATAGGCAGGGTGTACTGCAGGTCCGAGGGCAGCCCCAGGGACAAAATCAGGTCGCACTCTGGCATGCTCTTCGGTAGATACTTCTCAGGGTTATCGAGGACGTCTGCGGGCGGGGACTCAAATTCGTGCACCCAATGGATCCAGTGGGCGAATCCTCTTTTGCAGATGTTTTCTATGATGCGACGTCCGTACACGTCGTCTTTCACGGTCAGAATACACATGCGCATTCGTCGCTTACACCTTGCACAAGTCTACGAGTGGAATAGAGACAGCCATGGAAGCTATTTTCCGTATCGCTTTTATCTATTGTTGAAGCATGAAACGTGTTCCAAGATTACCTTCACAAGATTCTCTTGGAGGTGACGCCGTCAAATTCTAGCGCCTTCACCTCTCCAGTCTTTATGTTTTGAAATAGTACCTTATAGACAGGAGTATAGATTACAGCGCGTTCTGTGACCTCGAAAAGTTCCCGAACAATCCGCTTTATATCCGTTGGCCTCTTAATGATCTTGGATCTGAGGATGCCTACATCTGCGTCAGAAACGATTTCGAGCGTCTTAGCATTCTCGCCGAGCTCAGCTAACATTTTCCTTGGATGTTCTTCAGAGGGAGCGGAGGGTAACTGTTTGAGCGGAACCTCGCGCCCAGTTCTGTCTAGAATGAGAGATGCCTTGTCCTCGTATAGCAGGTGTTCGTCGCCATCAAGTTTAATCACCTT
>JABAHS010003852.1_pt2 | contig 10981 bp, 10 predicted proteins | sample 7062111 | NCBI WGS metagenome assembly JABAHS01 (sample SAMN14534600, study PRJNA622989) | marine sediment metagenome | biome: marine biome [ENVO:00000428]; feature: marine pelagic biome [ENVO:01000023]; material: deep marine sediment [ENVO:00002113]; isolation source: pool of 4 deep marine... | reverse complement strand
GCGGCGAGGTCGCCGAGGGCGACGCCCGCCTGCCGCGTCACGAACTCGATCTGCGGCGCGAGCGACTCCGCGTGGCGCCGGCCCCGAGCCGACCACGCGGCGGCCAGCGCGCCGCCGGCACCGCCGACCGCGCATCCCACCACGGAGGTGGCCGACTCGAGGGCGAGCACGATCGGTTCGTCGCTCATGAGCCGCCCCATTCTCCCAGCCTGGCCGAGAGCTCTTCCCGTCGTTGCGCCCAGGCCTCCCCGACCGCCGTGATCTCGAAGCACCGGTCGTCGTCGCCGGCCCCGAAGATGACCCGGATCTCGAGTCGGTCGGGGGGCAGGGCCGGCAGGATCGTGTCGCCCCACTCGATCAGGGTCACACCCTCCTCCAGGAGCTCCGGCAGTGCGAGATGCTCCACCTCCGCNNGTGAAGGTGGGGCTGGTGACGGGGGCGACGACGTCGAGCGCCCCGGCCAGGCCCTGGGTGAAGGCGGTCTTGCCCGCTCCCAGGTCGCCGACGAGCAGGATCAGATCGCCGAGGTCGACCAGATCGGCCACCGATGCGGCGAGCGCCTTGGTCTCCGCCACGCCGTGCGTCGTGCACACGATCGGGGCGGTGTCGGGCGCGGGACTCACCCCTCGATGCTAGCGACGCACCGGCGGACGGCCTGCTCCACCGCCACCACGGCCATGAACCGGACCTCGTCGTCGACCGCGTCGACGGCGCCGGTCGCGGCCGCGACGAACCCGTCCCCGTCGCTGCGCATGTGCGGCGGCACGATGACCCGGGCGAGGCCGTCATGGGCACCCTGCGCCACCACCAGGCAGCCGGTCGCGTCGAGCCGGGCGTTGGTCACGACGACGCCGATGGTCGTGTTCGTGAACGGGTCCGGGCGCTCGGGCCACGCCAGCGACCCGTCGGCCACCGAGGGGGCGACCGCCCCGTCGTCGATCTCCCCGGCGGCGTTGCAGGCGACGATCGCGGTCACGACGAGGCCGTCGCGCCGCACGACCGAGATCCCCAGTCCGCCCGGGGTGGCCCGGTCGGGTCCCCGCCACTTCCCGACGGTGGCCCCGGTGCCCGCGCCGACCGCGCCCACCGCGGGCGTCGCCGTGGCGGCGTCGAAGGCGGCCCGCCCCGCGGCGGCATCGGGACGCACCTCCGCCGATCCGACACCGAGGTCGTACAGGCCGAGCGCGACCACGATGGGGACCGGCGCGTGACGGGTCGGCACCCCCCGCCCCTCCGCCTCCAGGGCCGCCACCACGCCGTCGGCCGACGCCAGGCCGAACGCCGAACCGCCGGTCAGCACCACGGCGTCGACCGTCGACACCAGCCGCTGCGGGTCGAGCAGCGCGAACTCGCGGCTCGCCGGCGCCCCGCCGCGGATCTCTCCCGCAGCGACCGTCGCCGGCGGCAGGCGCACGACCGTGCATCCGGTGCGGGCCACGGCGTCGGTCCAGTGCCCGACCGTGACCCCGTCGACGCCGATCGCAGGTTCAGCCGACATGGACCCGGCGCACCCTCGGCCCGATCGCGGTGACCACCTCGTAACCGATGGTCCCGAGCCGGCCCGCGATCTCCTCGACGGTGATCTCGTGGTCACCCTGCTCCCCGATCAGGACCACCTCGTCGCCCACCGTCACGTCGTCGTCGACCGCGATCATGAGCTGGTCCATCGTCACCACGCCCAGCACCGGTGCCCGGTGTCCCCGCACGAGCACCTCCACCCCGCACGACGCGCTGGCCCGGCGGATCCCGTCGGCGTACCCGACTGCGACCGTGGCGACCCGGGTGGGGCCCTCCGCGAACCACCGACGGCCGTAGCTCACACTCTCCCCGGCCTCGACGACGCGGACGGCGGTGACGGGAGCCGTCAGGCGGAGCGCCGGCCGGAGCGGGACCGCCCCCTCGAGCGCCGCCGAGGGCGGGATGCCGTAGATCGAGATCCCGACCCGGACCAGGTCGCGACGGCTCGCAGGGTGGGCGATCGTGCCGGCCGAGTTGGCCAGGTGCACGATCCCGGGGTCGACACCCTCGGCCCGCAGCCCCGCCAGGGCGTCGTCGAAGCGGGCCGTCTGGGTCGCGGTGAAGGGATCGTCCGGTTCGTCGGCCACGGCGAAGTGGGTCCAGGTTCCCTCCAGGGTCAGGGCCGGCGACGCCTCCACTGCTCGGGCCAGCGCCGGCGCCGCGGTGGGAGTCTCCCCGACCCGGTGCATCCCGGTGTCGACCTTGAGGTGGACCGGCCACGGACCCGCTCCCGGATGGACCGATTCGAGAACCTCCACACCACCCGCGCTCGCCACGGTGAAGCGCACGCCGGCCGGCAGGTCCGGCCCGGCCCCCGCGAGCTCGGCCGCGTCGGGCTCCGAGAGGAGCAGGATCGGAACGGCCGGGTCGATACCGGCATCGCAGAGCTCGATCGCCTCCCGGGGGGACGCCACCGCCAGCCAGGTCGCACCGCCGTCGAGCGCAGCCCGGGCCGCCGCGGCGGACCCGTGTCCGTAGCCGTCGGCCTTCACGACCGCGCACACGATCGCGCCCCCCGCCAGCCCGTGCAGGGTGGCGACGTTGTCCCGGATCGCCGACCGGTCGACGGTCGCGGTCGCCGTCACCGTCTCTCCCGCACCGCAGCCAGGGTCGGGCCGATCGCGTCGACGAGTTCCCCTGCCAGCAAGCCCTCTCCGAGCTCCCGGCCGGCCCGACCGTGCACGTGGGCCGCGACCGTCGCCGCGTCGAAGGCCGGGAGGCCCCTGGCCAGCAGGGCCACGGTCATCCCGGCCAGGACGTCGCCGGTCCCCGCCGAGGCCAGCGCGGCCGATCCGGAGGTCACCACCCGAGCCTCACCGGTCGGGTCGGCCACGATCGACGTCGATCCCTTGCGGATGACGGTCACACCGAGGGTGCCGGCGAAGGAAGCCGTGGCACCGATTCGATCGGCATCGTCGGACCCGCCGAGACGGGCCCACTCCCCGTCGTGGGGAGTGAGGACCGTCGGCTGTGGGCGCTCCCGGAGCGCGTCGACGATCTCCGGAACGAGTGCGTCGCCGTCGAGCACCAGCGGGATCCCGACGCCGAGCAGGGTCACGACCGAGGCCGGCTCGTCCCGCCCCAGGCCGGGGCCGACCAGCATGGCCCGGACCCGGCCGTCGAGCCCCTTGGCCGCCTCGGTGGCCCAGTCGTGGCGGGGAAGCGGCCGGCCGACCGCCTCCGTCGGACCCTCGCTGCCGGACCCACCCGGCATGCACAGTTCGACGATGCCGGCGCCGGTGCGCAGCGCCGCCCGGGCCGCGAGCGACGCGGCACCGGTCATCCCGGGTGAGCCTCCGACGATCCGGAGACCCGCCCGCCACTTGTGTGCGTCGGGGTCGCGGCGCGGGACGAGCGGGGCCATGTCGGCATCGGTCACCGCGTGGACACGGACCTCGCCCACGTCGAGACCGATGTCGACCACGGTGACCTCTCCGGCGAGGCTCCGGCCCGGCTCGAGCACGAGCCCGGGTTTCAGCGCGGCGAAGGTCACCGTCCGCTCCGCGGCCCAGGGGCTCCCCCGGAGTTGCCCGCTCAGCCCGTCGACCCCGGAGGGGATGTCGACCGCGAGCACCCGGGCGCCCGCGGGGAGGGCCGGCGGATCGTAGGGCCGGGCCAACCCGGTCCCGAACGCCGCGTCGATCACCAGATCGGCGGCGGGAAGCGTGGCCGGCGGGTCCACCGCGTCGACCACCCGGCAACGGATCCCCCGGCGTTCGAGGTGACGGGCTGCGACCCGGCCGTCGGCGCCGTTGTTGCCCGGCCCCGCGAGCACCGTCACCCGACGGCCGTAGGTGCCCCCGAGCATCTGCACCGCGATGCGGGCCACGGCCCGGGCCGCCCGGTCGACGAGGACCTCGACCGGTTCGGGTGCCGCCGCGTCGACCGCGGCCATCTCGGAGGGGGTGACGACGGGGATCATGATGCGAGCGCCACCACCACGGCCTGGGCCACGTGGTCGGTGTGGCTGAGACTGACGAGGAAGCGGGTCGCGCCGAGGGCATCCGCCTTCGCCGCGGCGGAGTCGTGCAACCGGAGCTCGGGACGGCCGTCGTCGTGGCGCACCACCTCGATGTCGACCAGCTTCATCGACCCCAGCCCGCACCCCATCGCCTTGAGCGTCGCCTCCTTGGCCGCGAACCGGGCCGCCAGCCGAGGGGCCGGGTCGGCGGCCTGCGCCGCGTACTCCTGTTCCCCGGCACGGAAGAGACGCTCCACCATGCCCGGCGTGCGGTCGAGCACGGCGCGGAATCGGTCGATGTCGACCAGGTCGGTTCCGATGCCGAGCACGACCCGGAGGCTACCGGCCTCGGGGGATCACCCGCCGTCGACCCGCCACCGGTCGGCCAGGTCGTTGATGGGCAGCGTCAGCAGGTCGCCGACGTCCTGGTCGGCGAGGAGGTCCTCCCGGAAGGTCTCCTCGGTCTCCATCACCGCGTCGCGCACCGCCGAGTAGCGGTTGCGGTAGCCCTGGAGCACCCCCCGCGCCGCGGCAGCCGAGAGCCGGTCGGCGAAGCGGACCTGGAGCAGCGTGAGGCCCGTGGTGACGTTGTCCTTCAGCTCGGGGACGATGATGATCGAGCGTCCGTCGCTGCGGCCCCGGGCCACGAAGACCCGCCGCTCGAGCGCCACCTGGTTCTTGGTTCCCCGCAGGGTCGGGGTCCGATCGGTACGGGTGGGGATGTTGAGCGAGATGCCACCCCGATCGACCACCACCACGGTCGCCTCACCCGTGCCGTCGTCGGACATGCCCTCGACCCGGTAGCGGGTGTGGCCGAGGACCTCGGCCACCGCCGGATCGAGATCGGCGAGCGTGCGCAGGGAGGCGTAGCTGAGCCGGTCCCGTGGCGCCCCGGCCTCGAGCACCGCGGCCGCGAGGGGGACCTCGAGCAGCGTCTCGTCGGACCGGGAGATCCCGACCGTCACCGTCTTCGCCTGGTGCTTGATCGCATCGATCGGCCGCGTCAGCTCCTCGATCCCGAGCGTCAGCGCCGCCGCGAGGTCGTCGAGCACGACCGCCGGCGTGCCCACCTTGCCGTAGTCGATCTGGTAGGTCTCGAGGGGCGAGACGCCGAGGGCGAACCGGAGCAGCGTGGCGATACGGACCGCGGTCGACGCCTCCAGATGCCCGTTGAGCTCGCCGGCCCGGGTCATGTCGAAGAAGGATGTCGCCGACCGCTCGAGGACGGGCCGCACCGTCGCCAGGGCCTCGTCGCCGGCGTAGCCGTCGGCCGCGGCCTGTTCGATGGCACTGCGGGCCTCCCGGAGGGGCTGGGCCTGGCTGTCGATCGCCAGGGCCGCCTCGTACCCGAAGAGGTGGCCGGCCATGGCGGACAGGACGAACCCGAGCCGGGGATCGACCGGAGGGACGGGGAGCACCGCGAGCGCGGCGTCGAAGCGCTGCTCGTCGTCGTCGGCGATCACGATCGGCGCCGCCTTGTGGGCCCGGAAGATCGCCACCTCCTTGGCGACGTCGTCGGCCGTCGACCCGTCCAGCCCGGCCGCGCACACGAGGATCATCGGCTCGGTGGAGAGGTCGATGTGCTTCTTGTCCTCGGTGGCGTCGCAGGCGATCGACTTGTAGCAGAGCTCCGACAGCTTGATCCGCACCTCGCTGGCCGCGATGCGGTTGCTGCCGTTGCCGACCAGCGCCCAGTAGCGACGACCGGGCGCGAACTGGCGGGCCGCGGCGCCGATCGTGGCCCGCCGCTGGATCACCTGGTCCATGGCAGCCGGGAGCGCCTCGATGCTTGCGAGCAGGCCCCGCCGGTCGGCGGCGCCGTCGTCCCCCCTGACCAGGTCGGCCAGCGCCACCGCGAGCAGGAATCCGGCCGCGATCTGCGAGTAGAAGGCCTTGGTCGAGGCGACGCTCATCTCGACGTCGCGGCCGTCGGAGGTGTAGAGCACGCCGTCGGCCCGGTCGGTGAGGTCGCTGTTGCGGCGGTTGACGATGGCGATGACCCGGGCCCCCCTGGCCCTGACCAGATCGACGGTGCGGTTGGTGTCGGTCGTGGTACCCGACTGGCTGACCGCGACGACCAGCGTGCGGGACATGTCGCGACGCAGCCCGAAACCGGACAGCTCCGTCGCCAGCACCGCCTCGCTGCGGATGCGGCCGTCGGGCACCAGGGCGGCGATCGACGCGGCCACGCTCCGGGCCGCCACCGCAGCCGTTCCCTGCCCGATGACCAACACCTCCCGGATCGTGCCGTCCTGTACGTCGGCCACCACGTCGGGGGGAAGGATCTCGGGACCGAGCGTCACCGCCAGGCCGTCGTCGGTCTCCGCGATCTTGCCCCGCAGGGTCTTGCGGAACGAGGCGGGTGCCTCCCCGATCTCCTTCAGCAGGTAGTGGGGGGAATCGCCCCGGTCGATGTCTCGGGTCGTGATCTGCGCGACCACGACGTCGTGGTCGGCGACCGGCAGATCGGTGCCGTCGTAGGCCCGCCTCAGCACGCCGTCGAGGCTCCCGGCCGCGGTGCTGTCGAGCTCGATGATCTGGCCCCGGCTGGCGTTGGCGTTCTCCGGGTTGCCGGGGGTCTCACCGTCCATGCGGATGTAGCGGGCCGTCTCCTCGACCACGCCGTAGGGCTCGCTCGCCACGACGAAGGCGTCCTCGGCCAGCCCCACGTAGAGCGCCTGCCCGCTGCCCCGCAGGGCGAGCTGGAGGCGATCGGGGGCGGCGGCGGTGCAGGCGCCGATCGCGACCGAGCCCTCGAAGGTGGCGACGGTGCGGCGGAACGCCTCGGCCGAGTCGTGGCCCTCGGCGAGCCGCCGGCTCATGAGACTCGGGATCACCTTGGCGTCGGTGGTGACCGAGGGGGGGATGCTCACCGCCTCGTCGGCGATGAGGTCGGCGAAGTTGTCGACGTCGCCGTTGAGCGCGCCGACCACGTACGGTCCGTCGAAGTCGAGCAGGTCGCTGTTGAGCGGATGGGCGTTGGGCTCGGAGATGATGCCGATCGACGCCCACCGCGTGTGGCCGAGCACGAGCGTGCGGGCGTCGTCGCCCCGCAACGCGGCCCGCAACAGCTCGTCGGCGGCGAAGGCGGCCCGCAGCACGGCGGTGTTGTCACCCAACTCGCCGATCTCGGCCGCCGTCTTGTGGACGATGCTCAGCGTCCCGTCGACCAGACGGGCACTGCCCGATCGGAACGACTCATCGGCCGCGCGACGGGCGATCTCCGCCTTCACGGCGGGATCGTCGACGTCGAGGGCGTGGCGGCGCACGAGCACGTGGATACCGGCGGAGTCACGGCCCCGGACCTCGAGGCGGTCGAGGGCGGACAGTGCCTGGTGGACGGAGAGATAGGCCTCCAGGGCACTCTCCGTCGTGAGCCCGTCGCTCAACTCGGCGACGGCCTCGGCGGCCCGGATGCGGTCCCGGGTGATGGCCCAGAGGCCGTCCCGGACCCGGACCAGTTCGTGGTTGCGTCGCTCCAACTCGACGGTCGGCAGGGTGGCGTCGCGCTCCATCGCCGTCTCGAGGTCCTCCACCACCTCGAGGATCTCGCCGCAGTCGTGGCGGAGCCGAGAGGCGACGGTGGGGTCGGCGGTCAGCAGGCGCACGCCGGGCACACCCCGGAGCAGGGCGTCGGTGGCGAGGAGGTGATCGGCCGCGTCGCGAAGCGCGGCGGTCGGGTCGGAGCCGAGGCGGAGTTCAGCGGCGAGCCCGGCCAGCGGGTCGAGGATCTCCGAGGCCTCGGGTGTGGGTCGTGTCGACGGGCGCCGGGCGACGGCGATGATCCCGCACATGCGTCCTCCAGGCGGTCAGGGTGTCAAGTGTAGAGCGGCGATTCAGGCCAACAGCGCGGCCACCGCGGCGCACAATGCGTCGGCCTCCATGCGGGCCTCGGCGTCGGTCTCGGCCTCCACCATCACCCGCACCAGCGGCTCGGTACCCGACGGGCGGACGAGCACCCGCCCCCGTCCCGCGATGCGGGCCGACGCCGCGTCCACCAGCGGGGCCAGGAGGGTGTCGAGATCCGCGGGCCGGGTCGACAGGGACACGTTGCGCAGGACCTGTGGCAGACGCCGCATGGCCGCGTCGCTCAGGTCGGCCAACGATCGCCCGGTGCGCTGCACCACGTCGAGCAGCTGCACGGCGGTGAGCACACCGTCGCCGGTGGGGGCGAGATCACGGAAGATCACGTGGCCCGACTGCTCCCCGCCCAGGTTCAAGCCACGAGCGTCGAGCGCCTCGAGCACGTAGCGGTCACCGACCTGTGTCTCGACCACCTCGATCCCGGCTGCCTCCATCGACCGCCGGAAGCCGAGATTCGTCATCACCGTGACCACCACCGCGTCGCCGGCGAGCCGACCCCGGTGGTGACGGTCCAGGGCACACACCGCGATGATGTGATCACCGTCGATCAGCACGCCCTTCCCGTCCACCGCCACGAGCCGGTCGGCATCCCCGTCGAGGGCCACGCCGGCATCGGCGGTGAGCTCGACCACCGCCGCCTGCAGACCCGACGGGTCGGTCGAGCCACACCCGTCGTTGATGTTGCGGCCGTTCGGCGTGTCGTTGAGCACGGTCACATCGGCGTCGAGCGCGGCGAGCGCCGGACCGGCGACGGTCATCGCGGCGCCGTTGGCCGTGTCGGCCACGACCCGCAGCCCGGCGAGCGTGCGACCCTCGAGGCTCTCGACGACGGCGTGCACATGGCGTTCGACCGCCTCCCGGTGCCGGTCCGGGGCCGTCGCCTCCGCCGCCGTCCCCCCGGTCGCCAAGAGTTCGTCGAGCCGCGCCTGGATCCGGACCTGCACGTCGTCGCCGAGCTTGGCGCCGCCGGGCGCGAAGAACTTCACCCCGTTGTCGTGCCAGGGATTGTGGGAGGCCGACACCATCGCCCCGGCCACCCCCTCGTCCCGGCACCACAGCGCCACCGCAGGGGTCGGCACGACGCCGAGGTCGACCGAGGTCCCACCCGCGGCGGCCACACCGGCGTGGAGCGCGGCGGACAGTTCAGGGCCGGACTCGCGGGTGTCGCGCCCGACCGCCACCGAATCGGCTCCGAGGAGCTCGGCTCCGGCCCGGCCGATGGCCGCGACGGCTGCGGGGGTCAACAGGTCTCGCGCGTCGCCGCGTACCCCGTCGGTTCCGAAGTGCAGGCTCACGCCCGACCCGCTCGGAATCAGCGCTTGCTGTACTGCGGCGCCTTGCGGGCCTTCTTGAGGCCGTACTTCTTCGACTCCTTCTTCCGCGGATCGCGGGTGAGGAATCCGCCCCTCTTCAGGGTGTCACGGTGCTCGGCGTCGAGCGCCACCAGGCCTCGGGCGATGCCGAGCCGGAGCGCCCCCGCCTGGCCGCTGGTGCCGCCGCCGTGGATCGTGGCGTCGACGTCGTAGCTCTGCGTCATCTCGGTGGCCTCGAGCGGTTCGACCGAGTGCATGCGGTGCGTGCGCGAGGGGAAGTAGTCGTCGAGGGGACGGCCGTTGATGGTGACGACGCCGGACCCCGGGCGGATGCGGACCCGGGCGACGGAGCGCTTGCGGCGACCGGTGGCTTGGACGAGCGGGCTGGTCATCGGTTCGTTCCTCGTCAGACGCGGGCCCGCGCCTTGGCGTGGGCGATCTCGAGCGGCTGCGGTTTCTGCGCCGCGTGTGGATGGGTGGGGCCCGCGTAGACCTTGAGCTTGCGGATCTGGGCCCGGCCGAGGCGGGTCTTCGGCAGCATGCCGCGGATGGTGTCGATCAGGGCCTGCTCGGGCTTGCGGGCGAGTTTGGCGCCGTAGGTCTCGGTCTTGATGCCCCCGGGGTACCCGGAGTGCCGGTGGAGGAGCTTCTTGTCGGCCTTGCCCCCGGTGAGCACGACCTTCTCGGCGTTGACGACGATCACGTGGTCGCCGGTGTCGAGGTGGGGGGTGAAGATCGGCTTGTGCTTGCCGCGCAGGATGGTGGCGACCTCGGTGGCGAGCCGGCCCAGCACCAGGCCGTCGGCGTCGACGACGTGCCAGCTGCGTTCGATCTCGCTGGCCTTGGGTGAGGTGGTGGACACGGAGTTCTCCGGGACTCGAAAGGACCGTTCAAGGCTACGGGCGCCACCCCGGAACGACAAACGACGCAATGCCGGTTTTGCTCAGTCGTAGTGGGCGTTCCACAGGATGAGGCCCCGGCCCGGGGCGGGGCTCGGGGCGGCGGCACGGTCTCTCGCCCGCAGCGCCTCCCCCATCTCGGCCGCCCGGCGCCGGCCCCGGCCGATCTCGACGAAAAGCCCCACCAGGCTGCGCACCATCTGGTGGGTGAAGGCGCCGGCGGTCACCTCGAAACGGGCCACCGGACCGGTCCTGGTCCACCCGGCCCGGCGTACCTCGCGCACGAACGACTCGTCGGGTCGGGACTTGTTCCGCTTGCTGAACGTCGTGAAGTCGTGGCTCCCGATGATCTCGTCGCTCGCGACGTTCATGGCCGCCAGGTCGAGGGGCTCGCGGACATGCCAGGTGACATGGCCGATGAGCGGATCCGGGGTCGGCCGATCGAGGACGTGGTAGCGGTAGGTGCGCCCGGTGCAGCTGAACCTGGCATCGAAGTCGGGGGAGACCTCCTGCACGAGGTCGACGGCGATCTCGGGCGCGAGCATCCGGTTGAGGGCCCGCGCCAGGCCCTCCGCGTCGAAGCGGGCCGCGTCGGCGTCGAAGGACACGACCTGGCCCCGGGCGTGCACACCGCGGTCGGTGCGGCCCGCACAGCTCAGCGTCACGGGATGGCGCAGGACCTCCGCAAGGGCCGTTTCGAGGTCGCCCTGCACCGTGCGCACGTCGGGGTTGCGGGCGAACCCGTGGAAGGGGCCACCGTCGTAGGCGACCCGCATCCTCACCCTGACGGAGCCCGATGACTCACTCACGAGACGAGCATCGACCCGGCTCCGCCCATCGGAGCATGAAGGAGCATCGATCCGGCTTCGCCGGTCGATGCGGTCACGAGTAGCGAGTTTCGTTCGGCTTCGCCGGACGAAACGGGC
>JABAHS010114637.1_pt3 | contig 10983 bp, 7 predicted proteins | sample 7062111 | NCBI WGS metagenome assembly JABAHS01 (sample SAMN14534600, study PRJNA622989) | marine sediment metagenome | biome: marine biome [ENVO:00000428]; feature: marine pelagic biome [ENVO:01000023]; material: deep marine sediment [ENVO:00002113]; isolation source: pool of 4 deep marine... | reverse complement strand
TCCCTCTGCTGCACCGGCACCGACTACAGTGTGAATTTCGTCTATGAATAGAATTATCTCGCCATCAGAATCAGTGACTTCCTTTAGAACTGCTTTTAATCTTTCCTCAAACTGCCCCCTGAACTTAGCTCCTGCAATAATAGAACCAATATCAAGCGCTATTAGCTTTTTACCTTTAAGTCCCTCAGGCACATCACCGTTTACTATCCTTTGGGCAAGCCCCTCAGCAATGGCAGTTTTACCAACACCGGGCTCGCCGATAAGCACAGGGTTGTTTTTTGTTCTTCTGGATAGCACCTGTATAACTCTTCTGATTTCCTCGTCCCTTCCAATCACGGGATCGATTTTTCCTGATCTTGCAAGCTCTGTGAAATCCTTACCAAACTGTTTTAATGACTGCATGGTGTCTTCAGGGTTTTGGCTTGTGACAGGGTCTGATCCCCTTACATCTTTTAAAGTTTTTAATATATTGTCTCTTGTGATATCTAATCTTTTAAATTCATTTTTTAAATTGCCCGTAGCATTTTGAACTATTCCAATTAGAAGATGTTCGGTGCTTATGTATTCATCACTTAAAGACTTTGCCTCTTTCTCAGCAGTTCTTAGTGCCTGGCTAAGTTCTTTGCTTACATAAATCTGGTCCCCCGCACCTTCCACTTTAGGAAGAGCATTGTACTGCTGCTCGGATATGTTTTTAATAGAATCTGCGCTTGCACCTAGCTTGGATATTATTTCACTGGGTATACCCTGCTCGGATAACATTACATAAAGAACATGGGGGATATCAATTACCTGATTACCCGCGTCCTGTGCTATCGACTGAGCTTCGCTAAGAGCTTCCTGCGCTTTTATTGTTAATTTATCAAATTTCATTTTATTCTCCCTTTCTTAACTCTTATAAAGTTAAAATATTAATCCTTTTTGTTATTTCAAGGTCTTAATTGGGATAAATTTATCATCTAAGCTACAATAATAAGACATCGATATTTGAAGCATATGACTTTGACTAATGATAAATTAATTGTATATTCTCGCCTTACTTTTTTTATGTAAAATTGCATTAATTTGAGAGGCAATATTGGCAAGTTTAGGACAGCATTACTTATTCGAACTTTATGGCTGTAATACCGAAACATTGGATGATCTGGATACCATCAGGCAGATAATGCTTAGCGCTGCAAAAAAATCAGGGGCAACAATCCTTAATGACTGCTTACACAAGTTTTCTCCGCAGGGAGTAAGCGGAGTTGTGATAATTGCCGAATCTCATCTTGCCATACACACATGGCCAGAAAATGGATATGCAGGGGTAGATTTTTTTACTTGTGGTACAACTGTAGACCCTCTGATAGCTTACGAATATATAAAAGAAAAGCTGGAGTCGGAATATAGCACTCACACCAAGCTTGATAGGGGCATTATAGAAAAGATAGATAATGCTTCCGGCGGTATTAAATCCAAATCCTGAGTGTTAGCCCATTACTTTTGTAACAACTCTTTCAATCTCAGATTTTGGTACAGCACCTATAATTTGCTCGGCCACTTCTCCATCTTTAAAAACAAGCAGAGTGGGAATACTTCTAATTCCAAACTTCATGCTTACCTGCTGATTGTCGTCAACGTTTAATTTGCCTACTTTTAGTTTCCCTGCAAGAGATTCAGATAGTTCTTCTACTACAGGTGCAATGATTCTGCATGGGCCGCACCAGGGAGCCCAGAAATCTACCAATACCGGAAGATCGCTGTTGATTACCTCGCTTTCAAAATTGTCGTCACTAAATTCATTTACATTACCGCTTGCCATTAAATTCTCCTTATTCTGTAGATTGAATACTTAGTATGCTAACTAATATACCAATTTTCAAGATTGATTGTTATATTTATTTGCCATCTGATTAATAAGATAATATTAAAGAGATTTGGATTCTGAATTAACTGATTTTAGTTTTGTATGTTTCTCTTACAAGCAGTGAAGAAATAAGCGATATTATGCAGCATATAACTAAATAATAACCGGGTGCCCCGGGGTCTTCTGTCTGTTTGATCAGATAAGTAGCAACAAGAGGTGCACTTCCGCCAAATATTGAAAAACCGATCACATGTCCTAGCGATAGTCCTGACATCCGTATTCTTGTCGGAAGTGACTCCACCATGTAGGGTGCCGCTGCACCTGCAACAGTAGACATGGCAATGCCGGCGATTATCTGAATAGAAATTTTGTAAATAATCGCATCATTAGAGAATACTGGGAAAAACAGATATGAAGTGATTACCGATAAAAAGCAGCCTATGATAAGCACAGGTTTTCTGCCAACTCTGTCCGAGATATATCCGAATACGGCTATAAAAAGCGTTATCAAGAACAGATCGATAGTATTTATTTTGAGTATCTCGGATATTGGCAGGTTTTCGAATGCCACGGCATGTCTTATTATATAAATAAAAATAATGTAAAAAGGAACGGCAATTGCTATTGTAATTCCAAGGATCAGGCATAGCTCTTTCCAATAATTGCTTATTGCTTCATGTATGGGTGCCTTTGCAATGTTGCCTGATTCTTTAAGATTTGTGAAAGTCTTAGATTCATGAACATTTCTTTTCAGATAGTAGGCAACTATCCCGTTTACAATTCCAAGTAGAAAAGGAATTCTCCATCCCCATGAAATAAATTGCTCGTGGCTTAATATTGAGCTGATAAAGGAAATTACAGCAGAGGCAAGCACTATTCCCATACATGTGCTAAAGAGGGAGATGCTGCCAAAAACCCCTCTACGGTTATCAGGCGCATTTTCTACAAGAAATGAAAGGGATGCAGACCTCTCTCCACCTATGGAAAATCCTTGAGCGATTCTTAAAATAATAAGCATGATAGTGGCTGATATTCCAATCTGATCGTATGTTGGCAATAGTCCAATTAGTACTGTAGGTATGGTGATAATGATTATAGATAGTAATAGAGTATTTTTCCTGCCGACCTTATCACCAATACTGCCGAGTATGAGACCACCAAGGGGTCTGAAAATAAAGCTTACGGCAAATACAGAATAGGTTAGGATAACGGATAAAGTCTCATTCTCTGCAGGAAAGTAGAGCTTTGCAAGCACTACTGCAAGAAATCCAAATAATGAAAAATCATACCATTCAATAATGNNTTTTAGTACTATATAGTAATTCGACAATATTAAGTCAAAATATATAAATTAAAAGGGATTATCACTTAAGTGAAATGAAAAACATTATTAGCTTTTTAATATTTATACTAACTGTATCTTATTCGTTTGCACAGGCACCTCCGCCAACACCTGTAGAAGTAGCCGTCGTAGAGGAAAAAGTACTGAATAGACCAGTGAGTTTTGTTGGAAATGTACAACCCTTCAAAAGGAGCGTAATCGCAAGTGAGGTTGAGGGATTGGTGAGTAACTTTCCTGCATTTGAAGGGAAGTTTGCAATGGAAGGTGAGGTGTTAGTCGAGTTTAAAACAAGCACACTCAAGCTTAATTTAAAAGAGGCTAAGGCATCAAAACAGGAAGCTGCCTCCAGATATACGCTTGCAAGGAACAATCTAAAACGCATACAGAATCTGCATGATAAGGGTGTAGCGTCCATCCAGGAACTTCAGGATGCGCAGTCTGAAAAAAACGCCTGGTATGCAAGGCTTGTTCAGCTAAAATCGCAGATTGAGCAGGATGAATACGACCTGAATGTTTCGAGTATTAAGGCGCCCTTTACAGGATATGTTGTAGCAAAACACACAGAGGTAGGGCAGTGGGTTGAAGAAGGTGGGGCGGTGCTTGAGCTGATAGAGATAGACAGGCTTAAAATTGTAATTAATATCCCGGAAAACTATGTAGGGAAGATTAAGCGTGAAGATAGAGTAATAGTTAAACTAGATGCGTTTGCAGACAGAGACTTCGAGGCGACGGTTGATGCGATTGTACCTCAGGCAGACAGAGAATCGCGTACATTTCCAGTGATTATAGTGCTCGAAAATAAGGACTATTTAATAAAGAGCGGTATGGTTGCCAGGGCATCATTTCTAATTGGTAATGAAGAGCCTGTAACACTAGTTCCAAAAGACGCTATAGTGGAATTCAACAAGAACAAGATGGTCTATGTGGTAAACAACGGCTCGGTACAGCCTGTGCCTGTTAGTCCCGGCTTTGCATTTGAGGATATGATTCAGGTTGAAGGGAATCTTATAAAAGGACAGCAGGTTGTGATAAGAGGCAATGAGCGTCTAAGGCCAAATCAGGCCGTAAAAGTTATAAATGGAAACGGTGATCCTGTAGAACCCTCATGAAATTAGTTGAAACTTCCATCCTAAAACCTGTAAGCGTTGCTGTGGGTGTGATCTTTGTTGTTCTTTTTGGATTAATCTCTCTATTCAAGATCCCTGTTCAGCTTACCCCCGATGTAGAAAAGCCAAGGATTACTGTGGAAACAAGGTGGATAGGGGGAAGCCCCACTGAGGTAGAGACTGAAATTGTAAGGGAACAGGAAGATGAGCTTAAGACTGTTCAGGGCCTTACCGAGATGACAAGTGAAAGTTCTGATGGCAGCGGAAAAGTGATTTTGGAGTTTGCTGTGGGCACCGATATTGATGCGGCTCTTGTGGATGTATCAAATAAGCTTGAGCAGGTAAAAGAATACCCAAGTGATGCAGACAGGCCTGTTATTAGCAATGTGGATGTAAGATCAAGCGCCATAGCGTGGTTTATTCTAAAACCCCTTGCCGGAAATGAAACGGATATAAACACTTATCATGATTTTACCGAGGATTTTATAAAACCCAGATTTGAAAGAGTTCCCGGAGTAGGTTCATCAAATGTCTTTGGCGGAAGGGAAAGAGAGATGCAGATTATCTTTGATCCCAACTCTCTTGCCGCAAGGGGAATAACTCTGCTTGATATGGCAAGGGCCATAGATGCGGAGAACGATAATTACAGTGGTGGGGCATTTGATGAAGGGAAGAGAAGATACGTTGTAAGAACAATCGGGCAGTATAAATCAGTAAAAGATATTGAAAATGTAGTAATAACCAGAAGAGGCGGCTCGCCTGTATATGTAAAAGATGTGGCAAAGGTAAAACTTGGGTACAAAGACCCGGATTTTGCTGTGAGGCAAAATGGAGCAGCCGCAATAGCAGTAAATGCGGTAAAGGAATCAGGTGCTAACACGATTGATGTTATGGATGGTCTGCTCGAAGCTGTAGATGAGCTTAATGCGGGGCTTCTAAAGGACAAGGGGCTATATATAACAAATGTATACAGAGAGACCAGTTATATCGTAGGAGCTATCGATCTTGTTAAACAGAACCTCATTATAGGCGGTATGCTTGCAATTGCGGTACTTTTACTGTTCCTAAGAAGTTCCAGCAGTACGATAGTTGTAGCAACCGCAATTCCAATTAGCATCATCGGAACGTTTATTGTGATGGCTTTATTGGGCAGGACTATCAATGTAATAAGCCTTGCCGGAATGAGCTTTGCCGTAGGCATGGTGATAGATAACTCCATTGTTGTACTTGAAAACATCTACCGCCATATGCAGATGGGTAAAACACGTATTCAGGCAGCTTATGATGGAGCAACGGAAGTTTGGGGGGCTGTGCTTGCAAGCACACTTACGACTGCGGCTGTGTTCCTTCCCGTAATATTCGTACAGGAACAGGCAGGACAGCTTTTTAAAGACATTGCGATAGCTATAAGTGTGTCTGTAGTTTTAAGCCTTATCATAGCAATTACTGTTATACCTACTTTTTCATCAAAGATTTTACAGATTGCAAAGAAGCAGGAGGGGAACACCTTCTTTAATTTATGGGGACGTGATACCTTTGCTAAGAACATAGCCGGATACATTTCTGGTACTGTCGATAAAATTTTGTCTGATAATAAATTGAGGCTAACGGTTGTAGGAGCATTTACTTTTGGAGCAATATTTCTTAGCTTTTTAATGTTTCCAAAAACTGAATATTTGCCTTCGGGCAATAGAAATCTCATTTTTGGAATATTGATTCCTCCTCCTGGTTACAATATTGCGGAGTTTACTACAATAGGTAAGAAGATTGAAAAGGATTTGAAACCATATTGGGAGGCCGAAGTGGGCTCAAAAGAAGCGAGAAAACTAAAAGGGCCTCCGATCAAAAACTTCTTTTATGTTGCTAGGGGAAGGAGTGTGTTTATGGGGGCAGTTGCCAAGGAGCCGGGAAGAATCAAGGAGTTGCAGCCGGTTATGCAGGGGATACTTAAAAAGATCCCAGGCATGATTGCTATTGTAAGTCAAACGAGCCTGTTTAGAAGAGGTCTTGCTGAGGGAAGAAATGTGAACATACAGATTACGGGTCCTGATCTTGAAAAACTGGTCGGTCTTGGACAAAGAATATTCTTCTCTGTTATGAAAAAGTTTCCAGATGGCCAGTGGCGTCCAATTCCAAGCCTCGACCTTGGAAACCCCGAGGTACAGGTAATTACAAACAGGGAGCGCGCGGCTGATGTGGGGATAACTAATGAGGAGCTTGGCTTTAGTGTAAATGCGCTTGTGGACGGAGTGCAGGTGAGTGATTTCTTAATAGGCGGAGACGAGATTGATCTGGTAATACGCGGTGAGGATAGATTTTCGAACAGGACGCATGAAATAGAGAACCTGTATATTAACTCCAGCACGGGAGAGCTTTTTACAATAGGTTCTGTAGCAAAAGTGCAGGTTACAAACGGTCCCGAGCAGATAAACCATTATGAGAGGCAGAGGACGATAGCGATTCAGGTTACTCCGTCTGAGCAGATGCCGCTTGAGACTGCAATAGACATAGTGAATAATGATATTCTGGCTCCACTTAAAGCTTCGGGTGAGCTTGGCGGGGAGTATAATGTACAGCTTACAGGAACTGCCGATGATTTGACTACGACAAGAAGGGCGCTTCAGTGGAACTTTGTTCTTGCCGCTGTAATAGCTTTTCTTCTCATGGCCTCACTTTTCGAGAGCTTTATCTATCCGTTTGTTATAATGTTCAGCGTGCCACTTGCGGCCTTTGGAGGTTTTTTGGGTCTTGGCATACTTAACTTATTCACAAATCAGGCCCTTGATGTACTCACGATGCTTGGGTTTGTGATTTTAATAGGAATCGTTGTAAATAACGCAATCCTTATTGTCCATCAAGCCCTAAATAATATGAAAGAGAAGGGCATGACAAACAGGGATGCAATATCTGCATCAGTAAAAACCAGAATCCGCCCGATTTTTATGAGCACCACGACAAGCGTATTCGGTATGCTTCCACTTGTGCTTTTTCCGGGCTCAGGGTCTGAGCTTTACCGAGGCTTAGGAAGCGTGGTTGTAGGAGGACTCATAGTATCAACCATCTTTACACTATTCCTAGTCCCTTCAGTGTTTAGTATGGTTTTGGATTTTAGGGAAAGGCTATCCATACCATCCCTTAATAAAATTAAATCGAAAGTCGTTAGTGAATAGCAATTTCCATCTATTTTTAACTGACCCTCTGGAAAAGTCTGAAATAATGATTATATAGATAGTATTATGGATGCTAAATCTATTTTGCTGCCGTTTATACTATCTCTTTTTCTTTCCTGTTCAAATGAACCTGTAGAATTAAAACTTAAACCTGAAAAGCTTTATCCAATAAGTGTTAATGAGAAGTGGGGATTTATAGACAAGACCGGGAAAGTTGTTATTGAACCGAAATACCAGTATGCATGGCCCTTTTCTGAAGGGCTTGCGGCTGTGCAGATTGATAACAAATGGGGATTTATAGACAGGTCTGAAAAAATAGTAATTCCACTTATTTATGATTCGGCTTATGGATTTCTAGGTGGTGTGGCTTATGTGGTACAAGGTGATGATAAATTCTATATAAATAGAAAGGGCAAGTATATAAGAGATGAAAATATTGATGATAAGGAAAAATATAAAAATAATAAATTAACGAAATTAGTTGATAAGAATTACGAAAAATACAATTCTGCAAATTCATTAATACCTTTCAAGAAGGATAAAAAATATGGATATAAAAATATACAAGGTCAGATCATAATTGAGCCAAAGTTTGAATTCACATCTGGCTTCCATAAAGGTCTTGCCAGCATCTGGATTGACAACAATGTTGGCAAGATAAACACTAAAGGTGAAATTGTAATTGAACCGAAATATGAGTCAATCTATCCTATGATCAATGGATTAGCCCCGGTTCAGATAAACGGACTCTGGGGATATTTGAACAAGAAAGGCGAAATTATTATTCAACCCAAATTTAGCAATGCTTTTATCTTTGATGAAAACGGAGTTGCTGAGGTAGTTGCAGATAAGAAAATGGGTTTTATAAATATAGACGGTGAATTGCAATTTCTACTAAGTCCAAAATACAGTTGTCATATCACATTATCAAAATTTAGCGAAGGATTGTCAATAATTGATGGCCCACGTTTAAGCGGATATGGATTTGTTGATAGAAATGGAATTGTTGTTGTTGAGCCTGATAACCAATTTGTGAAACATTTCTCTGAAGGATTAGCGTCAGTGAAAAAAGATGGGAAAGTAGGTTTTATTGATACGAGTGGAAACTTTGTAATAGAACCTAAATATGATCATGCTTACATTTTTTCTGAAGGTCTGGCATTTATGAAGCTGGGTGATAGATATGGATATATAAATAATAAAGGTGAAATGTTTATTGAACCCAAATTTCTAAAAGCAAGAGAATTTTCAGAAGGATATGCCAGTGTTGAGATAGAAAAAGATAAATATTGTTACATAGATAAAGATGGAGATTTTATTACTGAAGACAGATTTAAATCTGCTAGAAAATTTTCAGAAGGCTTGGCAGCTGTTGCCTTTGAATGGGGAAAATATGGATATATTGATACATTAGGGGAAATAGTTATTGAGCCACAGTTTCAGAGGGCAAGAGATTTCTCAGACGGCTATGCACAGGTCTGGATTGATAATAAATGTGGTTTTATAAATAAAAAAGGTGAGCTCATAATAGATGCCATTTATAAAGATTGCAGAGAATTCTCTAGTGGAGCTGCTGCCGTTAATTATGATGGAAAACGTATTTATATTAATAAAAAAGACCAAAAAATAGCGGATATAAAATACATAGTTCCTTCTAAATATAACGAGGGGCTAGTTCCTTTTGCAAATAGTGACTTTATCTATAACCATAAAATGGGATATATGGATACGGAAGGTAATGTCGTAATACAACCTCAATATTATCAGGCTTACGAATTCTCAGAAGGACTTGCCTGCGTGGAAACCTGGGGCAAATCCGGCTACATCAACACCAAGGGTGAGTGGATTTGGGAGCCGACTCGGTAAGATTTTAAAATTTCTGCTCTAAAAACCGATAAATTGCAATACTGCACTGGATTTTTGCGTTTTCTAGTAAATTTTTACCTAGAATTACAAATTATTTTCATAAAATCCTTTATTAACAATATTTTATGTGGTAAAGTGAGAATTAAGCTATAGTACCTAGAAAAAAACGACCTATTTTTAACCCGGAGGCGGAAAAAAGTAATATGTTAAGTAAAAAAATTGAGAATGCACTCAACGAACAGATAAAATATGAGTATTTTTCTTCTTACCTTTATCTGGCAATGTCTGCATACTGTGATTCTCAAAATCTGCAGGGGTTTGCAAACTGGATGAGAACTCAGAGCACCGAAGAGATGACGCATGCTCTAAAGCTCTATGATTTTGTCTTAAACAGAGACGGGAACATAAAGCTCAGATCAATACCGGAACCTCCGCAAAAATATACATCTATTGAAAAGATTTTTAAACAGGTTTATGAGCACGAAATTCATGTAACAGGATTAATAAATAAACTCTATGAGCTTGCGCTTAAAGAGAATGACCACGCGACAGCAGTCGAGCTGCAGTGGTTTATTCAGGAGCAGGTTGAAGAGGAAAGAAGTTCTAAAGATATTTGGGAAAAATTAAAACTTGCCGGCTCTAACAGCTCGGCATTACTCATACTCGACCGGGAATTATCGGAAAGACAAGTCTAACACAACTGTATTTACCTCCTTTAATAAATTTTTATAAAAAAGAGGCTTTTTTAAGCCTCTTTTTTTTTGTATATACTATCTAAGATATTTAAATGAATTCCAAACTAGTACGTGACAACAGCTGTAAGGAAATTGAGGACCGCTACAGGGTCCTTCTTGAGATAAACAATGCAATCATAACCTATGTGGATTTGGACCAGCTGCTTCCGGTGGTTGCTGAAAAGCTGGATGAAATATTTTCCTACGATGTTTCCACGATCACTCTTTACGATCCTGAAAAGAATAAGCTTATCATGACAGCGTTTGGCAAGGTGATAGGATCTGACATTATAGGACCCGGTACAGAGCTACACTTAGATAAAAGCCATGCGGGCTGGGTATACAAGAACAATAAACCTCTTATAGTTAACGACCTATCTAAAAAGAAGAAGTTTGATTTTGATAAAGATCTATATTCAGAGGGAGTTAGGTCGTATGTGGTTGTGCCCCTTGTAGCAATGGATACGATAATTGGCACCCTTCACCTTGGAAGTATGAGTCCGGGTAGTTTCAAAGATGTGGACAGGGAATTTCTCTTACTTGTTTCAAAACAGGTTGCGCTTGCAATTAATAACGCTAACTGCATAAAGGAGATCGAAGATCTAAAAGAAAAGATAGAGGGTGAAAATGTTTATCTGCAGGAAGAAATAAAACTCGAGCACAACTTTGAAGAGATTGTAGGACAGAGCAAGAAACTAAAAGAAGTATTGAAACAAATTGAGCTTGTGGCGGAGACTGATAGCACGGTTCTCATAAGAGGAGAAACAGGAACCGGTAAAGAGCTGATAGCAAGAGCAATTCATAATCTCAGCAAAAGAAAAGACAGGCCGCTAATTAAAGTGAACTGCCCGGCAATTCCGGCGGGATTAATAGAGAGTGAACTATTTGGTCATGAAAAAGGAGCATTTACCACTGC
>JABAHS010017469.1_pt1 | contig 10988 bp, 8 predicted proteins | sample 7062111 | NCBI WGS metagenome assembly JABAHS01 (sample SAMN14534600, study PRJNA622989) | marine sediment metagenome | biome: marine biome [ENVO:00000428]; feature: marine pelagic biome [ENVO:01000023]; material: deep marine sediment [ENVO:00002113]; isolation source: pool of 4 deep marine... | reverse complement strand
AACCCCAGCCAGCATATTTTTGCAATTTCCTCGGTTTCATTGTCATAATATTCCAGGCACGCACGAACGGCCATGCACCGCGACCATCACCTTTATGGTTGTGCCCGAAAATGGAAATTTCGATTGCAGCACGGATTAAAAAATTCAACTCGGACCATGAAGGAAACTTTCTATGAAGCATTGCGTTTGAGAATAAACTAAGACCCGTGAAGATATTTTGCCTGTAATGCTGTGCTCGGCGATACCATCTCGGTCGTTTGAAAAGAAGCAAAAACCAGAGATTGTCTCTGGCCGGATTAAGGTCCTTGCCAATGTAATATCCAAAATGGTCAATGATCTCTGCTACAACCCGTGTTCCACTTCCGCCGACGCCTCCAATAGTAACGGGTCCAGAGAGTTCATCATGAGTTTGCATCTATTGTCTCCACTTTTACGCCAATTTTTTCCGTATGCACTAAGAAAAGCAGATAATTGTTGGAACTGGAGATATTAAAAGATAATTATACACCAGTCATTTTGGATCGCAGGTATCTGTAATGCCAAGATCCGGAGGTCGAATATTTTTTTGAGGTCGTTTTTTGAGCGTTACTCGGGATGCTTTTTTTTTAAATCCTGCCACCCTCCCAGATACCCTTATAACTGGTCCACATCATTGCGGTATCTTTTGCTCCCAAACCTTGCGCCTGGGATATTTCATTGATAAGCTCCACGGTTCGGCCAAGAATCGGAGGGGCATTTTTTTCTCTGGCCATTCGGACCGCCAGTTTTATATCTTTTACTAGCAGATCCACGGTAAATGTTGGATTATTGTAATCTCCCGCAGCAACTCTACCGCCCAGTTCTTTAAAAAGGTTGCTTACCGTCCCAGCCTGGCTAGCGGTAATGATCTCAAACAACTGACGCGGAGGAATGCCGATTTTCTCGGCGATGGCCATCATCTCAGCGGTCATGGCGTTAATGGCACCAAACATCAATTGATTTAACAGCTTGACTTTATGACCGGTGCCTGAAGGACCTATATGAAAAATTCTGGCAGCAAAAATTTCAAAAAGCGGCCGACAGCGCTCAAGATCCTCCGGTTGGCCTCCCACGGGCAGCGCCCATTGCCCAACGGTAGAGGGACGGCCAAGAATCGGGGCGTCTAAATAACCCACGTTTTTTTCCCGGGCCTCTGTTGCCATTTGTTCGGAGGTTCCCGGATCGGTGGTTCCCATGTCAACAATTACACTTCCCGGTTTTAAGGCTGTCAGAAGACCATCTGGAGCAATCACACAATCAACTACCTCTGTGGGGCCAGGTAAAAACAGAAGAATAATATTTGCCTGGAGGGCAACTTCAGCGGGCGTTTGACCCAGTCGCGCACCAATGTGCTTAGCTTTTTCGGCTGCAATAGATGAGATATCATAAACCGTCAGGGGGTGACCGGCAGCAAGTAGCTTTTCGGCTACTGTAAGTCCCATGACCCCGGCTCCTACAATTCCGATATTTTNNCCTCCATAAGATCCACCTTACCTGTTTGCAGATATCAAGCTAACTGAAAGAAAAGTGACTGTTTCGCCAATCTTTGAGAAGCGCTATTATGTCTAATTATAAAACCGGTTAATCCTGTTTTATTCTAATTTGCGACATGATTCTCGAATTATCAAACTTGTATCTATGCAGTATTGTTGAATCTGGCTACTTTTATGGTTGATCATATCCAACAGAATTCTAAATGCGATTTGGCCGATTTCATAAGCCGGCACCCTTACAGTCGTCAGAGGTGGGTTACAATAACTGGAAAGTTCAATATCATCAAAGCCCGCCAGAGAGATATCCTCCGGTACGCGAACACCCATTTCGCGTGCAGCGGCAAGCGCACCAACGGCCAGCGTATCGCTGGCGGCCAGCACCGCCGTCGGTCTAACGGAAAATGATAGAAGCCTGTTCATGGCCTCTTTGCCATCGATAAGCGTCGGTTCCTTTTCGACCACCAGAGAGGAATCGTAAGTGATGCCATGATCTTTCAAGGCGGCCTTGAAACCTTCTAGTCGCTTTTTTACTCTTTCAACTTTGGTATACGGCCCGATTATCAAACCAATGTGTTTGTGCTTGAGACTTATTAAATACTCGGTTACTTTGTAAGTTGCATTGAAATTGTCAAAACCCACATAACTTAAATCTGAGTNNNNTTGACTAAATCTTTGACTAAATCCTTTTGGCCGAATACAAATCCAGTTAGGATAATGCCCGCCAATCGCCGCTCCTTAAACTGCTGCAAGAGACTAAGTTCAGTTTCAATATCATACTTACTGCTGCCGGTAATCAGCGAAAAATTGTTCTGCTGAGCGGCTTCCTGTATCGCGAAAAGGGTATTGGAAAACACCAAACTTTTTGCAGTCGGAATAATTACGCCGATGATTGAAGAGCGTTTTCGAGATAGATCTCCAGCAGTCGCATGATAAACATAATTAACTCTCTCCATTGCATGGTTTATGCGGTCACGGGTCTCTTTACGAACTAAATGCGGAGAATGGATGGTTCTGGATACCGTGGCCATGGAAACACCGGCTATTTTTGATATCTCCTCCATTGTTATTTTAGCCATCGATTTCTCCGTAATTAAATCTCAAATGATTCTATTGTCGATTAGATCGAGAGTTTTGTCTTTAAAGGACTCATATGTTTGATCTCGATAAAACATCTCAAATCGCTAAAACGAATAAAATCCCTTTTAGGACAATCGCGCTTTAAAAAATAGTATTTCCAGTTTCTATATCAAAAAGATGCGCCGATTCCATCCGCGCGATAAAATCAACCTCATCTCCGATCTTCAGTTGCACATGGGGATCCAATCGAGCTACCAAGGTGACTGATTCGTTTCGAATATGGACGAGTTTCTCGGATCCGGCGCTTTCGATCACCTTTACTGAAGCACGAAAGCTGCCGCCGGGATCGGGGTGTTGAGAGCTATCCGCGTCCGTCAAATACTCGGGCCGGATTCCCAATGTGACTTCGCGGTCCAGATATTTTTCAGCCTCGCGAGCAAATTGATCTGGAATCTTCAGATTAAAACCGGCGGCGGTAGCAAAGAAACTGCCATTATCGCGGGCAATCTGGCATTTTACAAAATTCATGGAGGGCGATCCGATAAAGCCAGCCACAAATTTGTTAACGGGGTGATCATAAACCGTGTCGGGCGTGTCCACCTGCTGAACAATCCCGTCCTTCATAACGACTATGCGATTGCCCATGGTCATTGCCTCCAATTGATCGTGGGTGACATAGATGATGGTTGTCTCGAGTCGCTGGTGAAGTTCCAACAGCTCGGCGCGCATGGCTATTCGAAGCTTGGCATCCAAGTTGGAAAGCGGTTCGTCGAACAGAAACACTTGCGGATCCCTTACGATAGCTCGACCCAGGGCCACCCGCTGACGCTGACCTCCGGATAGCTGCCGCGGTTTCCGATTCAGTAGCTGATCGATACGAAGAAGATCGGCTGCCTTTCTGATGATATGGTCGATTTTATCTTTAGGAACTTTGCGCATTTTCAAACTAAAGCTCATGTTATCGTAAACCGTCATCTGGGGATACAGCGCATAGTTCTGAAAGACCATGGCAATGTCCCGATCCCTGGGATGGACATCATTGACGAGTCGATCGCCAATGTATATTTCACCCGCAGAAATCGTTTCCAATCCGGCTATGAGACGAAGAGTGGTGCTCTTTCCGCAACCGGATGGACCCACCAGAACGACAAATTCACCATCTTCAATGTTTAATGAAAAATCTTCTACAGCCGTTGTCTTACCAAAGATTTTGTATACATTCTTTAAGATTACTTCAGCCATGGCTCAACCTCGATATTCATCTATATATACTCGCTGGTATTATATCATGCATTGGTTTGTAAATGGACGGCCACACCGCCTGTGAAACACTCCGGCGTGCATAGGATTCTTGGGTTTGGGCCTACTATTTTTTTGGCGCGATCCAATGCTTCTTCAAATGTGGCAGTGGGTATAAACCCCATTCCCCGGGCATAGCCCGGTGCCTTTGCCCCGACGACAAAAACGGCTGATGTCCATAGTAGTGTCGCGCTGCCCCCGCTGATCATAGACAGTGCGTGAAACGGATGATACGTATAGTGATTCGAGTACTGGTAACGGTAGTCATAGCTGTCGACGATTTGTCGGGCGTTGTCTGAAGCAATGAATTCCGAGGCCGTACAATAGTTTTGTAACGCATGATAGGTTTCTTCATAGGAAGGAAACCAGTGCGGATTAAACCAGCCGTCACACAGGGCGGCAGCAATAATGATACCCCCCTCGCGAAAAGCATGCCAGCACCGGGAAAGCTGACCACCAATTCCTAAACTCATCAAAATGGGATTGGTTCCCATACCGGGGCCGTAGTGGAAATTCCGTGGCAACCCGAAAACGAGTATATCTGCTGGTTCTTCAATTTCTAGCTTGATATTGGTTCTTTTATCCGCCAGGGGCCAGGTGGCTGCTTCAACAGCCTTCAGCTCGCCGGCCTTTACATCCAGCACCTGTGATTTTTGACCCAGAACAGCATCGACGGCGAAAAACTTTTTGCCGATGGCCTTTTCCATGGCCTGGCCGATGGATGTGAATTGGCGGCGCATATGTGAAGATGTGGATGCACCCAGCCAGTCTTTGCGGTGCATGGTTTCCGGGACATGGTGTGAGGCGATTGATTTCCAACCGGAAAGACCGGTTACGATCATTTTATAGCCACCACTGTAGCCACCATAAGGATTACCTGTGACATGACCAATGACAATTGGCAAATCTGCTTCCGCCATCATGCGGTTGCATTGGACCGCATTGCCCATTTCATCGGTGCCTAAATCGCACAAATCGGCGGCTTCGACATCATGATTCAGCAAACGATCCGGCCAGAACTGATCGACGATTTCCTTTCCCAAATACCAGTACCACTCTTCCAGGGTATTCTTACGGTGCAGCCCCATACAACACAACAGGGTAATATTCTCCAGTTTGGTACCGCTCTTTAAAAGCTCTTTGACAATCAGCGGGATGGCGACGCGTCGGTGGCAATTGGGCTGGGCCCCTCCCTTGACTCGGTCGGGAAAACCGATAACCACCTTTTTCTGCGGCCCTCCGAGATCTCTCAACGGTGGAAATCCTAATGGATTTTCAAGGGCAATCCGGGTCGCTTCATTGGGGTCAACCTCCGGCGGATCGGTGTAGGTTTGCCCATATCGAACAACAACGGCAGAATCCGGAAGTTCAATCGGCAAGCGACTGTCTCCGTAATCAAGCAATATCTCCTGCATGGTCTTTCCTTTCGGTGTGTTTTTCCGCCTAAACGGTATAAGAACTGAAAGTGGATTTGGAATCTTCTAAAATCGATGCTGCCAACGCCCGATATATTAATCATCCTTGACCATTTCTTTAAGGATGTTGCCTTCGGCATCTTTCGGCGTGGGCGTCCCCAATAGATATGCCAAGGTGGGTGCCAAATCGATAATGTTGATGGGATTTTTGCGCCGCATATTCGGAATAAGGTCCCCGGCAAGCACAACTGAGGCATGCATTTCTTTGAGCGAAGGCAGTGAAAGATGCACACCAGTAAAGTTGCGATGCAACTCGGCCGGCTCAAAATCTTCGGGATTCGGAATGTAGCGCTCGGTCCCATCGCGATATTTTACAGCCACCGGATATACAAAGGGATTTGCCATATATTGCGGCTTGAGCGCAAACAGCACATCGCCGACTCGATTATAGCCCTGGTTTTCAAAAACACCCAGCGTTCCAGCTTCCTGTTTGCGTATAGCGGTGGCGACGACATGTCGGCCAGTAACCGGGTCCCGTAAGGACAACAGCACATCGATGATCTCTTCCTGAACTTTTTCGTAGTCCTCGGGCGCTACAATTCCCTGTGGGTCGCGCCCCTTTAAATTGACGAAGATGTGGGCATGTCCGGGCTCCAGCGGAAAACATTTAGTCTTAGACCAATCGACTTTCATCGCACCGGTTTTGGTGTCCAGGTCAAATGAGAGCAACCCTGCTTTGGCCAAATGATGTTTGATATAGGGGTTGCGCTCGAGACTGGAAAAACCGTGATCGGAAACAAGGCATATCAAGGTCTCGGACAGTTCTACTTGCTCTAAAATGCGGCCAATTCTCGCGTCCACTTCAGAGTAAACACGTCGGACATGTTCCATAATCTTTGGAGCTTCGTCAGCGTCGTAATGACAGCTTTTCGGATCAATCCCGCCATACAGCACATGCTGAATGTGATCAATGGTTCCCACCCAGCTAAACGCCATATCCCAATTAATCTTACTGAGTCCGTAGCAGGTGGCCTTCTCCCACCAGTCATTTTGGGCAGTGAGCTGGTCAAGATAAAAATCGATATCAATCCAACCATCCATATACGCCCATGGATCATCAACTTCAATATAGGGACCAGCCGCTTCATCAAGTTCTTTGGTTAATTCTGGGGGAATCGTAATCTCTTCTGCAGTGTTAATGGCACTTTGATAAAGTTTAAAAGAATCAGAACTCTCAAGTTTAACCAGATAAAAATAAAAGCGTCCTCTTTGGAATTTGCCCTCAGAATCTGTGAAGGTTTCATTTATCCAACCGCTTTTCTCTCCGGGTTTTAATTTTGCCACCGCTTCATTCGCGTCTTTTGATCTGGAAATTATAACTTGGTCATATTTGCTTTCTTTTGAATCAAGCAGGAGCACATGATACTGCACCCCCTTTGCATAAGTTGGCGGCACATCGATGGAGACCTCCAAAGGCACCCGGCTGTATGAGGGAAGATTAGCCCAATTTTCTGCCGCTTGCGGCTTAACATGAATGGATCTACCAGCGATTTGATTGCAGCGCTCCACGTTCGTTGAAAAAATTGCAGATGAGGCGATATCCCACAACGGCATGTAAAAGTAACGGAATGGAGGGTTCAGCGATGCTGCCAGCTGGATGCCGTTTTCAACACCCAATGGCCAAGTTACCGGCCAATTGACTAGTAAGGTTTTTTTGCCAGCTTTGGCGGCGGCCTCCCATAAAGTTTCAGCTTCGAGAATATGTTTGCAAAACGATGTATGCCATTTATCCAAGGGCTCGCCCGGCTTGTGAACCATCAGGCTGGGGATCGCCGCGGTTCCCGGTCCGGCTCCACTGGTGATCGCTCCCCAGGCAGCCGCAGTCAGCGGCGGAAAAGTGGTAATCATCCGTGAAAACCAGCCCTTGTCCATCAGTTTTTTAGTGACCGGCATACTCCCTTCCTTGGCAAATTTAACGATTAGGTCAGGTAGCGCTGCATCTAATCCTAACATTAAAAGCTTTTGATTCCGCTTATGCAGATTCATAAATTTCACCTCATGCTAAATTCAAATTTGATCGATAACCCGGTTCATCCGATATCAACCTTTGGTAGCACCTAACGTCATTCCCTTGATCATCTGCCGCTGGGCGAAGAGGGCCACGAGAATAACCGGAGCCATGATGGTCACACCAGTGGCCGTAAACGGCCCCCAGAGACTTTCTTCGGTGGTCAAAAAACTGAAAATAGCTACCGGAACCGTTTTCGTTCTGCTCCCAGTTAAAACCACCGCGTATAAAAATTCATTCCAGGATTCAATAAAAGCAAAAATAGCCGTCACGCCGACGCCGCCCCAGGCGGTCGGCAGCACGACTCTAAAAAACGCGGTAAACGGTGAGGCACCATCGATCGCAGCGGACTCTTCAAGCGATACCGGGAGATCCTGGAAATACGTAATCATAAGCCAAATACTGAATGGCACCGTTAATGTCATGTGAATAGCAATAAGACCGATATAGCTGTCCAGCATGCGCGTTCGGCTGAGTATAAAAAAGTAGGGAATTATTAAGCCGATGGGTGGTGCCATCTGAGATATTAGAGCAAAAAAAGACAACTGGTTGCGAAACCTAAACGTCACCCTTGAAAAGGCGTAACCGGCTGGTATCGCCACAAGTAAGGTTAAAATGGTTGTGGCTGTTGCGATTAATATGCTGTTAAACGTACCATGAGTAATGTCACTGGTACGCAAAAATGCCTCGATGTAATGCTCGACGGTGGGATTAAAAAAAATTTTGGGTGGCAGTGTAAAAATATCTGTCCGAGCCTTGAACGACGTAATGATTACCCAAATCACCGGAAATGCCCAGGTTAAAATCATCAGTGCAAATAGAACATATTTAACAGCTGCACCAATCCATTTTACAGATTCATGCTTTTGACTTTGTTGATTCATCGCAATTTTCTATTCATTAACTTGTACTCGATCGGCGCATTCTGAAAAAAATCAGTGAAATTCCCATTGTTATGAAGAGTAACACCGTACCTAAAGCAGCTCCATAACCAAGATCCAGAGAATTGAACGATACTCGGTATGCATAAAGATTTAAGATTTCAGTAGCTGTTCCAGGTCCCCCACCTGTAGCCGAAAAAATTGCTGCAAATGCTCTCAAAGCAATCATCGTTCGAAAGATGATGACAATAACGATGGCTGGCCTTAACATGGGAAGGATAATATAACGAAAACGCTGCCACGAAGTACGGGTGTCCAGCAATGCTGCTTCTAAGGGCTCCTGAGGTATGGCATTTAAGCTTGCCAAAAACACCAGAAATGCAAAAGGTGTCCATTGCCACGTGTGGATTATTATAACGGATATCAAGGCCCACGTTGGATCAACTAGCCAGGGTTTCGATCCAAAGCCCAGTAAAATAGAGACATAATCCAGAATGCCGTATTCCGGTGTTAGGATTAATGTCCGCCAAGCGAGACCTACTACTACTGGTGCCAATATCATGGGCAAGAGAACACTAACGCGCAATAGACCTTGCCCCCGGAGTCCTCGAAAAAAGGCCATTGCCAAAGCCAATCCGATGACAACCTGCAGCACGACTGTTATGGCGGTGTAGATGGCGGTCAATCGGATGGAGTACCAGAACCGCTCGTCTTGTGACATTTCAATATAATTTTCCAATCCAATCCAGCCGTTGTCCAGCGGATATGTTAAATCGATCCGAAAACAGCTCATCACCAGCAGTGAAACCAGGGGAACGGTTGTAACCAGTATCAGAAAAAGCATGCCGGGTGAAATCATGGCATAACCGAATCGTTCCCATTGTTTCTGATATTTTGCTTTCTTGGGGGTCAAAGAAATTGACATGACTGCTGCCTAACTTTATTGATCATGGGGGCAGACCCACCCCTGGTCCACCCCCAAATAATACTTAGAGCTATCTTCGACTACGATCTTTTCATGATTTTCGCAATTTCAGCATTGGCATCATCAAGTGCTTGTTTCGGTGTTTTTTGTTTAACCAGCGCCGCCTGGATAGCCACTGCCATCGTTTCCCCAATTTTTGGCCATTGCGGGACACGCGGCCGCCAGTCGGAATCAGTGTCTTCTTTCATCGCGGTCAGCACCACATCCGCATAATCAGGAGTGAACTGGATCACTTTGCGATACTCGGGATCGCTCCAGATAGAGATGCGGTTGACGCCGGTACGCACGACAGCATCTGGCGTTTCCTTGTAAACTGCAGATGAAAACTGAGTCGGTCGTGATGCGAGCCATTGAATGTAAAGCCATGTCGCTATTTTCTTTTTTTCAGGCAGCATAGCATTAATCGGCATGGTCCAGTTCCAGATGCTGGACACCCGACGGCCAGAGGGGCCTTTTGGCCAACGCTGGTAACCGGTCTTGCCAGCCATTTTAGATTTTTTAGGATTCTCGATGACAGATGCAGTAGAATTCGAATCTATGAACTGAGCAATGCTGCGGCCGGCAAAAGCTTCCATTATTTCAGGCCAATTCCAGTTTTCCACCCCAGCGGGTCCATAGTTCTGGAGAAGTTCACAGTAATATTCCAGCGATTTTACACCGGCTTCACTGTTTACTAATGGCTTTCCGTTTGCATCAAACCATTTTCCTCCCCATGCCAGGAAAAGCGATGGCCACATATACATATTTTGCCCTGCACCTCGGAACCCGCGAATCGCTGCACCTGCAATTTTGCCATCAATTTTATGAAGGACCTTTGCTGTTTCTTTGAATTCGGCTAATGTTTCAGGTGGCTTCAGGCCTTTTTGTTCATAAAGTTCGCGGTTGTAAACATGGATGGTTGCTTCGCCCTCAGCAGGCATGCCATATAGTTTCCCTTTTACCGAATCCGCCGCGCGCCACAATGGGATAATATCATCAAGATCGAACCATGCTTTGTCGGTCAATTTCGGATCATTGAGGTAATTATCCAAAGGATCTACCCATTTGTTGGCTTCATATAAAGACAGATACATGGGATCTGCCGTGTGGCTGGCATAATTTCCTGATTTCGCACCGAAGTCCAAAACTGCCTTTTCCCTCATTTCACGTGGAGGAATAATATCAAAGTCAACCTTTACACCGGACAGCTCTTCAAATTGCGGACTAATGGCTCGGAATTTGTTAAAATAGTGGGCAGGCGTAACCAAGACCTTAATGCTTGTGCCCTCTACCTGTCGCCAGTTGATTTTGGCTTTTAGGTAGGCCGCATGTTTATCCTCCGAAAAGGCTCGCTTTATGAAGGCAGGTGCAGCTCCTGATGCGAGCACAAGCCCACCGACCTTCACGCTTTTATCCAAAAATTCCCTCCTTGTTAATTTTGCCATGGAGTACCTCCTTTCAAAGTTTTCCGGCGGATGACCGGATTTGTTGATGTAAAGGGCTTCTGGGGAGTGTTGTCAATCAAATCAAATTGTAGGACAAACCAACTAACATTCTGTGCCCAGCACGCAAAGAAAAGTGAGGCTGTTTGAAATGTAACCGTTTTCATTTATATTATCCCAAATGTGAAAGTCAAGGAGTAAAGAGACTTTTGCGGAAAATTACAATTTCATTTGCATATCAATTAAAAGATCTACTTCACTTCTGACTTCTTGATGGGTATCGAGTAAGAGAGCATTTAGAAATATGTAAGCGCTTTCAATAAAATTAGCT
>JABAHS010000918.1_pt3 | contig 10995 bp, 7 predicted proteins | sample 7062111 | NCBI WGS metagenome assembly JABAHS01 (sample SAMN14534600, study PRJNA622989) | marine sediment metagenome | biome: marine biome [ENVO:00000428]; feature: marine pelagic biome [ENVO:01000023]; material: deep marine sediment [ENVO:00002113]; isolation source: pool of 4 deep marine... | reverse complement strand
TCGATGAACAGCGTGGACGGGCCCGTGAAGCCGGAGCCGATCCCGCCGATGGTCCAGGTGTTCCAGTTCCGCATCACCTCGGTGCCCGCCCCGGGGCCGTGCCCTTCGAAGACCCAGGGCTGCCCGGCGCCGTGCATCTCCTCGGTGTCGGCGTGGGTGCCGAAGTAGTAGAGGGCGCCCTTCGTCCCGTTCCAGGCGTCCTGCCCCTGCCGGATGTCGACCAGGGCCGAGACGCGCAGGTTGTTGAAGAAGGTGAACGTCGAGCGGATGCCCGCCGTCCAGTCGGGGTTCGGGTCGCCCGACACGTTCAGGTCCGAGTCGTAGACCGGGAAGCCATCCTCGGCGATGTACACGTCGCCGGGGGCTGCGTCCGGATAGGCGTTGTCGATCTCGACGCCACCCACGACCTCACCGCGGCCGAAGCGGACGAAGTCATCCGTGAAGAACACGCCCCACGGGTGGCACGTGCCCTCCGGATCGCTCGGGTCCTCCGGCGCGACGAGGGAGACCTGCGAGCCGGTGAACCCGGCGAGGTACACGTCGTTGGCGCCGGCGAGGTCGGTCACGCAGCTCTCGTTGCGCGCCCACTGGCCGCCGATGGACCAGCTGAAGTTGTCGGTCCGGATGGGGACGATGTCCAGCGTCGCCTCCCAGCCCTTGTTGTACCACTCGGCGGCGTTCTCGTACCGGGCGAAGAACCCGGTGCTCGTGGGGACCGGCTTCTCGATGATCGCGTCCTCGGTCTGCCGGTCGTAGTAGGTGACGCCGAGGTTCACGCGATCCTCGAGGAACGCCAGGTCCACGCCCACCTCGATCTCCGTCTCCCGCTCCGGCTCGATGTCGGGGTTGCCGGCGGTGCCCTGCCGGACGACGCCCTCCTGGCCCAGGTAGATGGACTGCACGCCGTCGCCCAGCCAGCCGTCGCTGAAGAAGCCCTTGGTGTAGGCGCTGATGTTGGAGAACGGCTCGGGCTGGCGGCCCGTGACGCCCCAGGCCGCGCGCACGCGGCCGAAGCTCAGGAAGTCCACGTTCACCAGGTCCTGGAACCGGAAGGACGCCGAGACGCCCGGATACCAGAAGTGGCTGCCGGCGCCGCCGAAGGTGTTGGCGCCGTCGCGGCGGAGGTTCCCCGTCAGGGTCAGCAGGTTGTAGAAGTCGACCTGCGCCTGGCCGAAGTAGCCGTCCGTCCGGATGACCTCCTTGTACTCGTCGGGCGTCGGCGTGACGACGAAGTCCAGCTCCTCGGTCCCGAAGATCAGGTTCGAGCCGTCGGTCTGGTAGCGGCGGTACTCGGCGTGGTTCAGGTTCTGCCCGAGCGTGACGCTCCCGGAGATGTCGGGCGTCAGGTCCCGCGTCGCGGTCATCGTCAGCGACTCGTCGTACCGGAGGTCGACGAAGTTCGCCCGGATGAGCTGCCCGTTCGGGTACGACGACGAGCTCTTCGGGAAGAGCGTCTTCCGCTCGTCGTTCCGGTAGTCGGCCCCGACCACCAGGTTGAACGTCAGCCACGGCATCGGCGAGTAGTCCGCGCTCACGTTCCCGAACGCGCGGCCCACGTCGGCCTCGTTCAGGATCTCGTTGGCGATCCAGAACGGGTTGTCGTAGCCGCGGCCCCGAGCCAGCAGCGTGGGGTTCGGATACCGGTAGGACCGGTGCAGCCCCGTCTCCGGGTCGATGTACGGCTGGTTGTTGAACTCCGGCGGGGTGCGCAGCGCGCCGAGCCAGATCCCGGACACGTTGGAGCCGTGCTGGATGAAGTCGCCCACGCCGTCGGTGTAGGCGAAGTTCCCGCCGATGGTCAGGTCGTCGGTGAAGGAGTGGGTCCCCTTCAGCCGGACCGTCGTGCGGTTGTACTCCTGGTTCCCGACGATGGTGCCGTCGTGGTCCATGCGGCCCACCGACAGGAAGTACGTGGTGCGCTCGGAGCCGCCCGAGAACGTGAGGTTGTTCTCGAACCGGTACCCGTCCTGGAGCACCTCGTTCGCGTGGTCGTAGACCCGCGTGCCCGGATCGAGGGCGGCGCCCCACGTCACGGACGTGGTGGGGGCGAACTCATCGTCCGGCCCCGAGCAGCCCTCCTCGGTCCGCTCCTCGGGCGTCAGCGGCGCACAGTGGAGCCCCTGGCTCCAGCTGGTCTGGAGCGGGACCGTCGCGTTCACCTCGTCGAACGTGAAGTTCGTGCTGTAGGTGAACCGGCTCTGGCCGGGACGGCCCGACTTGGTGGTGATGAGGACGACGCCGTTGGCCGCCCGCGAGCCGTAGATCGCGGCCGCCGCGGCGCCCTTCAGGATGTCGATGCTCTCGATGTCATCGGGGTTCAGGTCGATCACCGCGTTGCTGGTGACCGTGCCCGCGTGGGAGCCCTCCGTCCGGTGCGACGAGTTGTCGATGGGCGTCCCGTCCACCACGAACAGCGGCTGCGTGCCGCCGACGATGGAGGCGGCGCCACGGATCCGGATGTAGGCGCTGGCGCCGGGGTCGCCGGCGTTGCTGGTGATCTCCACGTTCGGGGCCTTGCCCGCCAGGGCCGCCACGGTGTTGCTCTCGTTGGAGCGGGACAACGCCTCACCGTCCACGGTGTTGATGGCGACGCCCAGCTTGCGGCGCTCCTGCTGCGTGCCCTGGCCCGTCACGACGATCTCCTCCAGGCGGAGGGGGTCGTCGGCCAGCGCGAAGTCCAGTGTCGCGCTGCCGCCCGTGAGCGTGATGGTCTCCGTGACCGGCTTGTAGCCGAGCTGGGAGGCCGTCACGTCCACCTGCTGGCCCATCACCCGCGACGCGGGGATCACCAGCATAAATCGGCCATCGACGTTGGTGAGGGTCCCCAGATTCATGCCCTCTACGAGAATGGTTGCGCCGGCGATGGGGTCGCCGCCGGCGGTGGTCACCTGGCCCGTGATCGTCGCCGACTCCTGCGCTGCCGCCCAGGCGGGCAGCAGAAGCAGGGCCGCCGACAGAGCCAGCAGTCTGCGAACTGCACTCGTCATGACTGACCTCCTTGGCAGGGAGTGGCCGGTTTCCCGGCCGGGAACAGGCAGGCTCCGGGAACGGAACCTGACCTGAGAGGCACATGGCTGTGCCCGGCACATCGAAATCGGCCGTCGCGAGCCTCCTGGTCGGGGTGAGGCTTCGGTTTTGGATCCGAGCGAGCCGAGGGGCGGCCCGCACCTGTGGTGTTACGAATGCCTTACAAATGCATGCCCTTCATTCCGTTGTCAATAGTACCTGGCCCCCTTCACGGACCGGTCTTCAGCCACACGGCGATCACCCCGCAGCGGGTGTCCGGACCGCGGCGGAAGCGGGGTGGGACCTCCGAGAGCCCGTTGTAGACCTCGACCCCCTCGATGAACTGGGGCCGGATCGACTCGACCACGGCCTGGTTGGTGGCCGTTCCATCGAGGAACCACTGCACCGGGCAGTCGCGCGCGCCGCCCCGGGCATTCATGACCCGGGCCCGATCGAACTGGATGAGACAGCCGGTGCCGAGGGCATCCGGGGTGCCGCAAGAGATGGAGAGGCCGGGCACCGCCCGGAGGACCTCACTGACCCGGCCGGCCTGCCGAAGCTCGATCTGCTCGGCGGTGACGAACACCCCGTTGCCTCGCTCCATGCGGTCGTAGAACCCCGCCAGCCCGGGCACCCGGTACTGCCGCTCGGCGGTCACCGTGAGGGGATCCAGCTCGATCGCCCCGGGCGTGGCCCGCACGTCCACGGAGAGCGTGGCGCCGGAGGCCACGCGCAGGGTGTCGTCGCGCACGCCGTAGGCGACGTGCTCGAGCTCCAGGACCTGGCGGCCCGGCGGGACGTCCCGGAGCGCGAAGCGGCCGTCGTCCTCCGTCAGGGTCTGGAGGCCGGTCCCGTGGACGCGCACCACCGCGCCGCCCAGGGGCTGGGCGGTGTGGGCGTCGGTGGCGCGGCCGATGATCCGGCCCAGCCGGAGCGTATCCACCCGCAGCGCCAGCCGGCCGGGTCGGCCCGGCGCGGCCAGCACCGGGAAGGTCTCGCTGGTCCGGTCGCCGTGGACCGCGCGAGCGTATACCGGCAGCCCGTGGGGCGCCTCGCAGAAGAGGAATCGGCCGTCGGCATCGGTCCGGACCTCGCCTTCCCGGATCGGCTGGTCCTCCGGCCGCCAGGCCAGGCGGACGACGGCGCCGATGATGGGCCGATCCTCGCCGTCCCGCACCGACCCCGCGATGACGCTGCCCTCCACGGGTGCGCACGCCTGAACGAGAAGCGTCTCCTCGGTGGGGATGGCGAGGCGGGCCTGGACGAGGACGCCGGCCCGGAGGCCGATGGGCCGTGTGGGGGCCGAGATCCCGAGAGTGTCGAGGCGCGGATGGCGGAACGTCAGTCGGTAGTCGCCCTCGGGGGCGGCGAGGAGGAAGTGGCCGCCGTCGTCCGTGCGCGTGGCGTGATCGGTCCCCTCCAGCCGGACCTCCGCGTCGGCGACGGGGCGGCCGCGGATGCTGTCGTAGACGATGCCCTGTACCCGGGGCCGGTCGAGCTGCTCGATGCGGCCGTCTCGCCGGGTCCGGACCGCGACGACCTCGCCACCCCGCTCCCGGATCGCCGCCAGGGTCGGGCGTTCGATGTCGAAGCCCAGTCGGGTGGTCTGCACGATCTCGATCACCGGCATCCGGATCCACCATCGCCGGGGGATCCAGGCGCCCGTGGGCAGACGCTGGAACTGGACGCGCCCCCCCACGTCCTCGGTGGGGATGTCCAGCCGGAGGTTGGTGTAGGCGTACTCGAGGAATCGCAGCTCCCGGGTGGCCTCGTCGAGCCAGAGGACCCCCTCGATGTCCACCACGTCATGCCCCCGGAGCGGTCGGAACGCGAGCCCCACCAGGCCGGGGTCGGCCGCCGACCGCCGGAGCTGGATGCAGTGGCCCGCCAGGAACACGTCGCTCAGCAGCACCTGCTCGTCCGGCGCGAAGTAGTAGGTACCGCTGTCGGTCTGCTGGACGAACCCCCGGGCGGCCAGCTCCTCGGGCAGCGGTGTGGAGAAGGGCCGGCGGCCGATGGCGGCCCGCCGCTCCGTCTCCTCGGTCCGAACCCGGAGGCTCTCGGGATCGAGGCGACGCTGGTACAGGACCGCCTCGAACCCGACCAGCTCCTGCTCCCGCGCCCAGAACGCGTTCTCCAGGGCCTTGCGGGCGTCGTCCCAGAGGCGGGCGGTGGCCGGGCCCTCGGGTCGGGCCCGGCAGGAGCGGGGCGCGGCGGTGACGGCGAGGGCGTCGAGCGGAACGGCCTCGACGGGCGCCACCAGCTCGAGGACGACGTCGTCGCCGGCACTCAGCTCGAGGGGCTCCGAGTATGCGCTGCGATGACCGATGCGGTCGGCGCGGACGCGCCATCGACCCGGCTCCGCGCGGAGCAGGAACCGTCCGGCACGGTCGGTCAGTACACCGGCGCGGGTGGAGTCGTCCTCCGGCGCAAGGAGCACCACCAGCGCCCCCTGGACGGGGACGCCGTCCGGTTCCGCGAGGGTGCCGCGGATCGTCTGGCCGGCGAGGGGCGCCGCGAAGCCGAGGCCGCAGAGGACGAATGTGCCGACCGTCCGCATGATCGGACCTCCGGAGGTGTGCAGCGTGCGGGAAGGGGCCCATCGAACGATGGCGCAGGACGGGGCCGGCCCGCAAGCCGGTCGGGCCATCGACCGGGGGGTGGACCGTCCGCCTGCGGCGCTGACGCCGGCCGCCCCGGGAGGGAACCCTGTCAGGGCGGAGGGTATTCGGCTGCCGGTCGGGGTCGAAGCACGGACGGAAGGGAATCGTGGAGAAGACGGGTGTGAGGGGGACGCGAGGGCGGCTGCGCAGGTCGGTGGTCGGCTCGGCCCGGCGAGCGACGCGGTCGCTTCACGCGCGGGACTTCCGCCTCTACTTCGCCGGCCAGGGCATCTCGCTGGTGGGGACGTGGATGCAGCGGGTGGCCATGGCCTGGCTGGTGTACCGGCTGACGGGATCGGCTCTCGTCCTGGGGCTGGTGGGGTTCGTGGGCCGGATCCCGACGCTGGCGCTGGCGCCATTCGCCGGGGTGGCGGCGGACCGCTGGGACCGCCGTCGGATCCTCTACCTGACGCAGGCGCTGAGCATGCTCCAGGCCCTGGTCCTGGCGGCGCTGGTGCTGGCCGGGGTCGTCCAGGTCTGGCACGTCCTCGCCCTCGCCGGCCTCCTCGGCGTCCTGGACTCCTTCGACATCCCGGCGCGCCAGTCGCTCTTCGTTCGCCTGATCGACGACCCGGCGGACCTGGGCAACGCCATCGCGCTCAACTCCAGCGTGTTCAACCTGGCGCGTCTCATCGGGCCGTCCATCGCCGGGATCCTCATCGCGGTGATCGGCGAGGGCTGGGTGTTCGCGCTGAACGGACTGACGTACCTGTCCATGCTGGCCGCCCTCGTGGCCATGCGAGTGCGGCCGGTGAGCCGCCCGGACCGCACGACCGGGGTCCTGGGCAAGCTGCGGGAGGGATTCGCGTTCGCCTGGGGGTTCCCGGCGATTCGGGCCGTGCTCCTGCTGATCACGACGTCGAGCTTCTTCGCGGTGCCGTTCGTCGTGCTGATGCCGATCTTCGCCAGCGACGTGCTGGGCGGGGGGCCGGGCACGCTGGGTCTGCTCATGACGGCGCAGGGCGTCGGGGCCCTGGCCGGTGCCCTCTTCCTGGCCACCCGGCCCACGACGACGGGGCTGGGTCCGCTCATCGCCCTGGCCGCCACGCTGTTCGGCGGGGGCCTGCTCGCGTTCGGCGCCTCGGGGACGCTCTGGGCCTCGGTACCCGTGCTCGTGGTGGCGGGCTTCGGACTCATGGTCCAGTCGGCCGCGTCCAACACGTTCCTCCAGTCGATGGTGGGGGAGGACATGCGGGGCCGGATCATGAGCCTCTACACCATGGCCTTCGCCGGGACCCTTCCCCTCGGTAGCCTGTACGCCGGCTGGGTCGCCGATCGGATCGGGGCCCCGGCCACCGTCATGATCGGCGGCGCCATCGCGCTGGTGGCGGCCGCCCTGTTCCGGCGCAGGCTTCCGGGGCTGCGCCGGGACGTGGCGGAGCGACGGGCTCGCGGGACCGTGGCCGTGCCGGCGGCCTGATCCCGCCGGCACGGCCCGTTCCGGCTGGTGGGCCCAGGCCGCGACGGTCCCGATGACGTGGGCGAACCCCCTCTCAGGGGCGCGACTCTCGGCGGGGACGCGGGTGGCCCGTCACCGGCTGCGGACCCACCGTCGCCAGTCCGCCAGGAACGCCGCCTCGCTCGTGCCCAGCTCGTCCAGGATCTCCTGCTGCGAGGTGGCGCGCAGCAGCCGTTGGAGGGTCCCCGGCTCCCAGGCGTCGTCGATGAAGGCGATCATGGACCCGGCGACGCCGTAGCGATCGGGCCCCGACCAGGCGTCGACGAGCCGCGCGGGTCCCGGGCCGCTTTCCAGCGCCGCGGCGGCCCGGCCCGCGTGCCGGGCGGCGAGCTGGCCGGATACGTAGGTCGCGAGCCCTTCCGTGAACCAGCCGATCTCCTCGAGCCGCCCCAGGTCGGGGGCCGGGTTCAGCTGGCCGTGGAAGACGTGGACGGCCTCGTGGGTCACGAGCATGCGCACGTGCTCGGTGTCCCTCGCGTCGTGCTCGCAGGCCTGCTCGGCCCAGACGTCGGGCGACAGCAGGTGGACCGTGTGGTCCCCGGCGGCCCCCACCATCCAGCAGGCCGTCTCCTCGATCCCGAGCTCGTCCCGCAGCGCGCCCGTGAACGCGTCCCGGGACCCGTGGACGCGGACGCCGACGGTGTCCGGGAACTCGCCGAGGGTGTCACGGATGTGCCGCTCGGCCCAGACCAGATCGGCCCGGAGCCTGGAAACGACGGGGGCATCCACCCCGTAGGCGTGCACCCGGAAGGTCCCGGCCTGGGCCGCGAACGCGGCGGCTCCGCCCAGCGTGATGGCCGCGGTCAGGAGTATGGAGCGTAACGTCATGGTGCCGTCCCCTTCGCCTGGTTCCGTCTCCTGACATCCCTACGCGGCCGGGGCGCCGAGTGTTGCGACACGGGTCGGGCCAGGCTCTACTTTCTCTCTGGAAGGTGAACCGACGGGGCGGCGTCCCGCCGCCGGGGCCGACCTCCTGCCGGAGTCGATGATGGAGCCGGAAACGGTACTGATCGCCGGATGCGGATACGTGGGGACGCGTCTCGCGGAGCTCCTGGTGCGGGACGGGCACCCGGTCCTGGGGCTGCGGCGCGACCCGTCCGGTCTCCCGGAGGGAGTGCTGCCGGTCGCGGCGGACGTGTCCGATCCGGCGACCCTGCGGGACCTGCCCGCGACCGATGCGGTGGTCTACGCCGTGGCGCCGGGCGGGCGGAGCGACCGGGAGTATCGGACGGCCTACGTCGACGGGCTGCGGAACGTGCTGGACGCGCTCGCCCGCGGGCAGGCCCCCGGCCGCGTCGTCCTGGTCTCCAGCACGGGGGTGTACGGCCAGGCGGACGGGCGGTGGGTCGACGAGGACACGCCGCCGGAGCCGCCCGACGCCACGGCCGAGCGCGTGCTGGAGGGGGAGGCCGCTGCGCGGGCCCGAGGGGCGCCGGGGATCGTCCTCCGCCTCGGCGGCATCTACGGTCCGGGACGGACGCGAACCGTCCGCCGGGTGGTGAGCGGCGAGGCCGGCTGCCCGGCGGCGGACCGCTACGGCAACCGGATCCACCGCGACGACGCGGCGGCGGCGATCCGTCATCTCCTCCATCTGCCGGACCCGGCGCCGGTCTACCTCGGGGTCGACCGGGCGCCCGCGCCGCTCCGGGACGTGTACCGGTGGATCGCCGACCGGGCCGGGGTCCCGGACCCGTGCCGTCCCGGCGCGACGGAGGCCGGGGATGACACGGGCCGCCGGGGGAGCAACAAGCGCTGCTCCAGCCGACGGCTCGTGGATTCCGGCTTCGTGTTCAGCTACCCGACGTACCGGGAGGGGTACCGTCCCATGATCGACGCCTTCGGCGCCGGGGGGGACGGGGAGTAGGCGGGCGGGTTCGCCGCCCGCGCTCCACCAGCAGGGCTATTCGCCGCCCGCGCTCCACGGCGGCGCGACGCCGTTCGTCCGGGCGTAGGCGATGGACTGACCCAGGTGCTCGTGCATGTGGGTGACCAGGAGCTGGAGGACCTGTCGCTTCGTCGCGTCCTGTCCGAACAGCTTCGTCGGCGCGTCCAGCTCCTCGTCCGGGACGGCCGCGATGCTGTGCTTCGCGTGGCGGAACGAGTGCTCCAGCGCCTCCAGGATCGTCTCGGGGTCGGCCTGCTCGAAGTTCTCGTCCGTCATCTCGGCTTCGACGCCGGCCATGCCGGGGATCATGAAGTTCGCGTTGGCGACGTGGCCGAAGACCTCGCCCACCGAGCGCACGCCCTCGCCGGGACGCCAGTCGTAATGGCCGTCCATGGCCCGGGCGAGCCCCATGTACTTCTGCTCCAGCTGCTCCACGTCCTGGATGAGCTCCGCCCGGAGCCCGGATTCCGGAGCGGCCGCGTGCTCCGCGTGCTCCTCGTGCTCGGCCTCCTCCTGGGCGATCACGGGGGAGGCCAGGCCCAGGACCAGGGCGGCCGACAGCAGTGTCCAGCGCATCTCACACCTCGCGGGATACAGGGGAAAAGGATCGAGCGAAGCCAATGTAATGAACCGCCCGGCCCCGGACGAGCCTCGCGACCGACGGCGCGGGTCCTGCATGGCTCCCGAGGCCATGACGCGCCAGACCCCGAAACCCGGGCGCCGCGTCCGGACGTCGCTGTCGGCCGTGCTGCTGACCGCCGTCCTGATCCCGGCGCCCGCGACCGCCCAGATCGACCCGACCGGCGAGCCCGGTCCGCTGTTCGACTCCCGGGACGCGTGGATCGCCGGCAGTTATCTGCTGGGCGCCGCCATCGCGTTCCCCTTCGACGAGCCCGTCGCCATGGCGATCCGGGACTCCGTCTTCCAGGAGACGCCGGGGCTCAAGAGGACCGCCCGGAGCTTCAACCTGCTGGGCGTGCCCGGCTCCCTCATCATCAGCGGCGGGCTCTACGCCGGCGGGCTGATCTCCGGGAACCGCAACATGGCCGATGTTGGGCTCCACGTCGGCGAGGCGATCCTGCTGGCGGAGGGCGTCACCTACGCCCTGAAGCTGCTGGCGGGACGCGCCCGGCCCGGCGTCGACATCAACGACCCGTTCAACTTCTCCTTCGGCCGGGGATTCGGGGCCGGCGACGACTTCCAGTCCTTTCCATCAGGCCACACCTCGGCCGCGTTCGCCACCGCCGCGGCTGCCGCCCACGAGATCGAGCGGATCTGGGGCGGGAACGACTACCTGATCGGGTTCCTGACCTACGGACCCGCCGCCATGGTCGGGCTGTCCCGGATGTTCGACAACCGGCACTGGACCAGCGACGTGGTCTTCGGCGCCGCCATCGGCGCGTTCAGCGGGTGGAAGGTCGTGCGCTACAACCACTCCAACCCGGACAACCCGGTGGACGACTTCTTCCTCTCGTTCTCGGTGGTGCCGGGGGACTGGAGCCGGGTCCACGTCGCGATCGTACCGGCCCCCTGACCGGACCGACGCCGTCGAGCGGCGGGGCGCCGCGGACGCGCGTCCGGGCGGCGGACCGGGTCCGACCGGATCGCCCTACAGCGCGTGCTGGAAGAGCACCATGGCGATGGCGGCCAGCGCGGCCAGCGTCGCGACCTGGGGCCGGCGTCCCTGGTGGAACGCCTCCGGGAGCAGCTCCACCAGGACCATGAAGACCATGGCGCCGGCGGCGAACCCGAGCCCGTAGGGCAGGGCGGCGACGAAGGTCTCCACGAACAGGAACGCGGGCACCGCCATCAGCGGCTGGGGCAGGGAGGAGACGATGCTCCAGCCGGCGCAGCGGGCGATGCTCACGCCCTGGGGCCGCAGGACGGCGGTGATGGCCACGCCCTCCGGGATGTTGTGGACCGCGATGGCGATGGTGATGATCGCCGCCAGGGTCAGCCCGCCGCCGAAGGAGACGCCCACG
>JABAHS010029858.1_pt1 | contig 11001 bp, 11 predicted proteins | sample 7062111 | NCBI WGS metagenome assembly JABAHS01 (sample SAMN14534600, study PRJNA622989) | marine sediment metagenome | biome: marine biome [ENVO:00000428]; feature: marine pelagic biome [ENVO:01000023]; material: deep marine sediment [ENVO:00002113]; isolation source: pool of 4 deep marine... | reverse complement strand
GGTACTGCTGAAGGACGCGTGACGCCCTCCCCGACCTGCGGCGAAGGTGGCCGTCCCGCGAGCTGGCTCACGGCGAGGGGGTTGAGAAACCCGTCACGAACTGCGGAAAAGCTTTCCCCTAAGCTTTCGCCATGTCCTCCAACCGCCCAATTACGGAACGACGGGCATTGCCGCGCTACAAGCCGGACGGCCTGGACGTCGAGGTGCGTCGTTCCGGTCGGCTCGCGCGCATCCGGGTGGAGGCGGTGGACTTCAATCGTTTCGGCATCGGCATTCTCGTCGACGAGCCCATCGCCAAGGACAAGAAGATCTTTCTCTCGCTCAAGCACGGCCAGCGGGTCCTCGAGAACGTGGTCGGCGTGGTACACAACTGCATCCCGAGACAAGGCCGCTTTCGCTGCGGCGTTCAGTTCAGAACGCGCTCCGAGATGCAGTTCGATCAGGACTGGGTCGAAAGGGTGCTGCTGGAGCTGGAGTATTTGTTCAACGACGAGGACGACGGGCAGATGCTAGCCGCTGCCAACTAAGGACTTGGCCTCCTCCTCCAGGGCAACCAGGCGCTTGACCCAGTTGTCCAGCAACAGAAAGTCGGCGTCGCTCACCTGAAAGGCCCGGCTGACTTCCTTCAGCAGGCACTCCTCCTCGATCTCAAACGCGCCATCGGCATAGCTTAAGCGGAGCAGGTTGAGCAGCGCGATCATTCGCGCCCGCCGGGTGTCGAAGGTCTCGCCAATCCCTTCCAGCTCGAGGTACTCGAGTTCCGAGCTGGGATAGAGCTCCATTTCGCGCTTGAACTCGTCGAGCATCCCCTCCTCGTTGGGATCGAGCAGGCCATCGGAAACCATGACGTTGTGCGCAAGCCCCAGGAGAGCTTCGCGCTGCTCGGGTTTCAGTAGGTGAAGCCACACGGCGTCGCGCTACCCCCCGCCGGCCAGAAGTTCCGGCAACGAGCCGACAAAGCTCACCACCATGACGATGACGGAAAGCCAACCCCAGGCGATGACGGCTTTCATGACCAGCGTCTGCTCCATGAAGTCCTCCATGGTGTAGAACACGGGCCGCAGGACGGACGAGATCAGGCTCATAGTCGGCTCCAGCGATTTGCGCGCAGTTTAAGCGAACTTGAGCGGATTGCCCAAGTAGTCGGCATCCAGGTCGTGAGTATCTGCGCCCGTGATGCGTACCCAAGTCCGCTCGCCCGGCCGCAGCGAGCCTGCACCGCGCACGCGAACCATCCCGTCCACCTCCGGCGCATCGAAACGGGTGCGGGCGTTCGCAATCGAGCCCGACACCGAGTCGACGATCACCTCCAGCTCCTGGCCCACCCTGCGAGCAAGCTTGCTCCGGCTGATCTCCGCCTGCAGCGACATGAAACGCTCTAGCCGCGCTTCCTTGACCGGCTCGGGAACCTGATCCGGCAAGTCGTTGGCTCCGGCGCCCGCCACGTTGGAGTAGGCGAAGCACCCCACTCTGTCCAGCTCGGCCTCCTCCAGGAAGTCGAGCAGGGCCTCAAACTCACGCTCCCCTTCTCCGGGGAAACCGACGATGAACGTGCTCCGCACGTTGACTTCGGGGCAGCGATCGCGCCAGCGTCGCAACCGATCGAGGGTGTTCTGCGCGGCGGCGGGGCGCCGCATGGCCTTGAGGATTCCCGGATCCGCATGCTGCAGCGGCACGTCCAGATAGGGCAGAAGACAACCCTCCGCCATGAGGTCGAGAAGCTGATCCACGTGGGGGTAGGGGTAGAGATAGTGAAGCCTGACCCAGGGAAAGCGGGCTCCGAGCTCGCGACACAGCACTTCCAGGGCGTCTCCCGGCGTGGTTCCCCGCATCTCGCCGCGGCGCAGGTCGGTGCCCCAGGCGCTGGTGTCCTGAGAGATGACGAGGAGTTCCTCAACACCGGCTTCGGCCAGACCATCCGCTTCCTCCAGCAGATCAGGCAACGTGCGAGAACGCAGCTTGCCCCGCATGCTCGGGATGATGCAGAAGCTGCAGGTGTGGTTGCAGCCCTCGGAAATCTTGAGATAAGCGTAGTGCGGGGGCGTCAGCTTCACGCCAGCAGGCCCCAGATGGTAGTGCGCGGGCTCTTGGGCGCGGGCTCCAGCATGGGCGCGCACAGCGTTGACCACGGGAACCGGATCCTGCGGACCACTGACCGAGATCAGCTCCGGGTAGCGTTCCTGCAGATCTGCCTTTCGCGCGCCGAGGCAACCGGTGACCACCACCTTGCCGCAGGCGTCCAGGGCTTCCTCGATGGCGTCATAGGACTCTTCGATGGCCGCATCGATGAAGCCGCAGGTATTCACCACCACGACGTCCGCATCCGCGTAGCGCTCTGCAGTGGCGTACCCTTGCGCCGTGAGCGCGGTGAGCAACTCCTCTGAATCGACCAGCGCTTTGGGACACCCGAGGCTGACGAGCCCCACCTTTCCTGCCATCGACCACCCGTCCTGGACCGGTTCTTCAAGCGCCGCGAATTGTAGCGGCGCCCGCCCGCGGCGTCACTGAACCACGCGCTATGCAAGACCCGACCCAGCGACCCGCGCGGATAGATGCCTACCGGTGCTCGTCGAGCGAGTTGATTTTCCTGGACGAGTATGTAAACGTCCGCGCGCGATGAAGCACAACGAACGAAATTTCCGATCGGGCTCCTACACTGTTGTTGGCGGTCGCGGCGATCGGAACGGGTATTGGTTTTTTATCGGGTAGCACCGCCTTCTCGACATGGGAGGCAGTGCAGGCTGCCTTCGCAGGAAACCCCGCAAGGCAGCGCCCGCGGGGTTTTTTTTGCCCCTGATGAACGCGTTTCAAGGAGACGAAGATGTCGGCAGAACTCGAAAACCTGAACGTCGCGGAGACGGAGGTGCTCGTCACCCCCGCCGCGCTGAAGGCCAAGCTGCCGGTGCCGGATGCGGTCGGCGAAAGCGTCCAGGCGTCCCGGCGGACGGTGCAGAACATTCTCGACCACTCGGACCACCGATTGCTGGTTGTCGTAGGCCCCTGCTCCATTCACGACACCGACGCGGCCAGGGAATACGCCCAGCGTCTGAGGCAGCTGGCCGACGAGGTCTCCTCGGAGCTGTTCGTGGTGATGCGCACCTACTTCGAAAAGCCGCGCACCACCGTCGGCTGGAAAGGATTGATCAACGACCCGTACCTGGACGATTCCTTCAGGGTGGGTGAAGGGCTCGAGATCGCCAGGCACCTGCTGCTGGACATTACGACTTTGGGCCTGCCGGTCAGCACCGAGGCGCTCGATCCGATCACCCCGCAGTATCTCCACGACCTGATCACCTGGTCGGCCATCGGCGCCCGCACGACCGAATCGCAGACCCACCGGGAGATGGCTTCAGGATTGAGCTGCCCGATAGGCTTCAAGAACGGGACCGACGGCTCCTTAGACGTTGCTATCAATGCCCTGGAGTCCGCCGTGAGCCCTCACCGCTTCCTGGGTATCAGCTCCACCGGACAGGTCTCGGTGATCCGTACCAAGGGCAACCGCCATGCGCACATCGTACTCCGCGGCGGCAGCCGGGGACCCAACTACGACGCCGGCAGCGTGGCCGCGTGCGAAGCGGCCCTGGAGAAGATCGGGCTAACCTCCAACATCATGGTAGATTGCAGCCACGCGAACTCCAGCAAGGATCACCGCCGCCAACCCGACGTGGCGCGAAGCGTCGCGGAGCAGATAGAGCACGGCAGCCGGTCGCTGATGGGGCTGATGCTCGAAAGCAACCTTAACGAGGGCAACCAGCCCGTCAACGGGGGAACCAATCTGCGCTACGGCGTCTCGGTGACCGATGCTTGCATTGACTGGCCAACCACCGAATCTCTGTTACGGGAGCTAGCGGACCGGCTGGGCCCCGCGCTGCGGGCCCGAGTACTGGAGCGCTAGCGATAGTAGGCGTGCTCGGTGACCGTGTGGTCGGTGGCGTCCTTGATGCCCGTAAGCTCGGGAACCTGCTCGAGTAGCGACTTCTCAACGCTGTTTTTTAGCGTGATGTCCACCGCCGCGCAGCCCTGACAGCCCCCGCCGAACTGCAGAATGGCCGTCATGTCCTCCAGCACCTCCACGAGGGTCACCATACCGCCGTGGGCAGCGAGACCGGGGTTGATCTCGTTGTAAAGCACGTAGTTGATCCGGTCCTCGAGGGGGGCGTCGGGGCCGACCCTGGGGAGGCGGGCATTGGGGGCTTTGATCGTCAGCTGGCCGCCCATGCGGTCCTCGGCGTAATCGACCTCGGCTTCCGTCAGGTACGGAGCGCTGCGCTCCTCGAACCAGGCGGTAAAACCATCGTAGGCGACGGCCACGTCCCCTTCCTGCTCTTCCCCGGGCCGGCAATAGGCGATGCAGGTCTCTGCCTGAGGGGTGCCTGGCTGGGCCACGAACACGCGGATGCCGACGCCCTCCTCGTCCTGCTTGGCCAGCAGATCGCGCAGGTAACCCTGCGCCGACTCTGAAATTTCGATCATGGCTAGGTTCCGGTCCGTGTGCGACGCTATACCCGAGTAAATTACTCAGAAAAGAAGCGGCATGGTATCTGAAGCCTGGGGCCCCGGCAATCGCGCATGAACGAGGCTCATGATCATCTCCGATAACTTCGATTGCGCTCAGGTTGGCGAGAGCTAGACTGATAGTGCCAGATCGATCTACGAACGCCGAATGCCTGCCGAGCCTGTCCTGACCCAACGACTCAAGGAGCGCATCCTGTTGCTCGATGGTGCCTACGGCACCATGCTCCAGGCGAAGGGCCTCGATGAGCCAGACTATCGGGGCTGCGTGTTTCAGGATCATCCGGCTCCCCTTAAGGGCAACTATGACGCCCTCAATCTGGCCAGGCCCGAGCTGGTCGAGGAGGTGCATCGCGCCTATCTGGGAGCCGGCGCGGACGTTATCAAGACCAACAGCTTCAACTCCACCAGGATCGCCCAGGGCGACTACCAGCTAGCTGACCGGGCGGCCGAGCTGAACGCGGCGGCGGCCCGAATAGCCCGTCGGTGTGCCGACGAGTTTGCGACGCTCGACTGGCCGCGTTTCGTCGCCGGCGTGCTCGGGCCCACCAATCGCACGGCGAGCCTGTCTCCCGACGTGAACGACCCGGGGTTCCGGAACGTGACCTTCGAGGAGCTCCAGGAGAATTATTACGAAGCAGCCAAAGCGCTCTTCGAGAACGGCGCGGACCTGCTCTTGCTCGAAACCGTCTTCGATACCCTGAATGCGAAAGCTGCGATATTCGCCGTCAGACAGCTGGGCGAGGACCGAGGCGCCACGGTCCCGCTCATCGTCTCTGGAACGATTACCGATGCCAGCGGGCGAACGCTGTCGGGACAGACCTGCGAGGCGTTCTGGGCATCCGTCAACCATGCTGAGCCGCTGGCCATCGGGCTCAACTGCGCCCTGGGAGCCGATCAGCTGCGCGCCTACGTGGCTCGCCTGGGCCGCATCGCCAACACCTTCGTGAGCGTCCACCCCAACGCCGGGCTGCCCAACGCGTTCGGCGAGTACGACGAGTCACCGGAGTCGATGGCCGCGAAGCTGGGCGAATTCGCCCGCAGCGGCCTCGTCAATCTGGTGGGCGGTTGCTGCGGCACGACCCCGGCGCACATCGCCGCCATTCGCGAGTCCGTAAGAGGCAGCGAGCCCAGGTCGGTTCCCGAGCATCGTGACGATCTGATGCTTAGCGGCCTGGAGCTGCTCACCGTCGACGAGGCCTCGCTATTCGTCAACGTGGGCGAACGTACCAACGTGACCGGTTCCGCGCGTTTTGCAAGACTCATTCGCGAGGAGGCCTTCGACGAAGCTCTCGTCGTGGCGCGCCAGCAGGTGGAGAACGGGGCCCAGGTCATCGACATCAACATGGACGAGGGCATGCTGGACAGCCAGGGCGCCATGGTGCGCTTTCTGCAGCTCCTGGCCGCCGAGCCCGACATCGCTCGCGTTCCGATCATGATCGACTCCAGCAAGTGGGAAATCATTGAAGCCGGCCTACGCTGCGTGCAGGGCAAGGCCATCGTCAACTCCATCAGCCTGAAAGAGGGAGAAGACGCCTTCGAAGCGGTGGCGCGTCGATGCCGAGACTACGGTGCGGCGGTGGTGGTGATGGCGTTCGACGAGGACGGCCAGGCCGACACCCTGGAGCGCAAGCGCGAGATCTGCGAGCGCTCCTACCGAATCCTGACGGAGCGGATCGGTTTTCCTCCTCAGGACATCATCTTCGATCCCAACGTTTTCGCCATCGGAACCGGCATCGACGAGCACCGCGACTACGCGGTCAGCTTCATCGAGGCCTGCCGCTGGATCACCAGCAACCTGCCCCACGCAAAGATCTCGGGCGGCATCAGCAACGTCTCCTTCTCCTTCCGCGGGAACAACCCGATTCGCGAGGCAATTCACACAGTCTTCCTGTATCACGCAATTCGCGCCGGGCTGACCATGGGCATCGTCAATGCCGGCCAGCTGGGAATCTACGAGGAGATTCCCGATGACCTGCGGGAAAAGGTGGAAGACCTTGTCCTCAACCGCCGCGCGGATGCCACCGAGCGCCTCCTGGCGGTTGCCGATCGGTATGGCGGACAGGCCTCGGAAAGCGAGGGCCCCGACCTCTCCTGGCGGGAAGGAAGAGTCGCCGAGCGGCTGAGCCACGCGCTGGTGAAAGGGATCGGTGAGTTCATCGTCGAGGACACCGAGGAAGCCCGACTCGAGGCCGAACATCCCATCGAGGTCATCGAAGGTCCCCTGATGGACGGGATGAACGTGGTCGGCGACCTGTTCGGCGAGGGCAAGATGTTTCTGCCCCAGGTGGTGAAAAGCGCGCGCGTGATGAAGCAGGCGGTCGCACATCTGGTGCCCTACATCGAAGCCGCTCAGGGCCCCGGCCGGAAATCCAAGGGGCGGATCGTCATGGCGACGGTGAAGGGAGACGTCCACGACATCGGCAAGAACATCGTCGGCGTGGTGCTGCAGTGCAACAACTTCGAGGTCATCGACCTGGGCGTGATGGTGCCCATGGAGAAGATCCTCGACACCGCCGCGGAGACAAACGCGAACCTCATCGGGCTGTCCGGGCTGATCACGCCCTCCCTCGACGAGATGGTCCAGGTGGCCGATGAGATGCAGCGTCGGGGCATGGATGTCCCGCTGATGATCGGCGGCGCCACCACCTCGAAGGCCCACACGGCGGTGAAGATCGAGCCGGCCTACGATAACGGCCCCACCGTCTACGTCCCGGACGCCTCACGCAGCGTGAGCGTGGCCGCAAAGCTGGTGTCTGCCCAGCAGCGCGAGGGCTTCGGCGCGGAAACCAGGCAGGAATACGCGGAGATTCGCAAACGCACGTCTGCCCGATCTGCCAAACGGCAATATCTCAGCCTGGATGCAGCCAGACGCAACGCTTTCGTGTGCAACTGGGAGGCCTACGAGCCGCCCAGGCCCGCCACGCTGGGCGTGAAGACGATCGAGAACCTGCCGCTCGAGACGCTGGTTCCCTATATCGACTGGTCGCCGTTCTTCATGACCTGGGAGCTGGCGGGCAAGTACCCGGCCATTCTTGACGACCCGGTCGTGGGCGAAAGCGCCCGGGACCTCTTTCGCGACGCGAGGCAGATGCTGGAACGTCTCTGTCGCGATGGGCGCCTGAAGGCGAACGCCGCCTTTGGGTTGTGGCCATGCAACCGAACGGGGCCGGAAGAGCTGACAGTGTACGCGGACGAAGAACGCACGACGGAGATCGCCCGGCTGCAGCACCTCAGACAGCAGAGCGTGCGAGGCGAGGGTCGCCCGAACTACAGCCTGGCCGACTTCATCGGGCCATCCCCCGTCGACGACTACATCGGCGGGTTTGCGGTGACCGCGGGGGTCGGTATCGAGGAGATCCTGGCCGATTACGCCGACGACGACTACGCCTCCATCATGATCAAGGCGCTTGCCGACAGGTTGGCGGAAGCGTTTGCCGAGTACCTGCACGAGCAGGTCCGGCGGGAGGATTGGGGTTTCGCACCCGACGAGTCTCTCAGCGGCGAGGAGCTGATCGGCGAAGCCTACCGAGGGATCCGGCCCGCCCCAGGGTATCCGGCCTGCCCCGAGCACAGCGAAAAGGCGACGCTATTTACGCTGCTGGACGCCGAAGGCAACGCCGGGATGGCGCTGACCGAAACCTTTGCCATGCTCCCTGCAGCCTCCGTGGCCGGCTGGTACTTCTCCCACCCTGAGGCACGCTATTTCGGAATCGGCAAGATCGATGATGAGCAGGTTGCCGACTACGCCCGCCGCAAGGGGATCTCCCCGCTGGAAGCGGAAAACCTGCTCAGGCCCAACCTCGATCGTTAGAAATCGAACGTCCAGCCGGAAATGTAGTGCACGGCACCGGCCACAAGCGCCCAGAAAATGATCATCACGGCCCAGGCGTCAGCCTTGCGGTCCGCCTCGGTCTTTACATCGTCGGTTGGGGTATCGCTCATCGTGCTCCTCACCAGTTGATCGCGCCCAGCGCACGGCGCGCGAGTCTACCGAAAATGTCGGTTCTAAGCATAGTCCGAACCGTTCCTTCGGCCGTTTCTGACCGGATGGTAGATTCCTTCGGCTAAATTATCCGCGGCCGGTCAAGTATCCGGCCATACCCGATGTATCAATACGACGACTTCGACAGGCAGTTCGTTGCGGAACGGGTTGCCCACTACCGCGAGCAGACGAACCGGTATCTTGCCGGCGAGCTATCGGAGAGCGAGTTCCTGCAGCTCAGGCTCCGCAACGGCCTGTACATCCAGCGCCTGGCGCCCATGCTGAGGGTGGCCGTCCCCTACGGCACCGTCAGCTCCACCCAGCTCCGCAAGCTCGCCCACATAGCCCGACACTACGACCGCGGCTACGGGCACTTGAGCACGCGTCAGAACATGCAGTTCAACTGGCCCGAGCTCGCCGAGGTTCCCGATATCCTCGCAGAGCTTGCCGACGTCGACATGCACGCCATCCAGACCAGCGGCAGCTGCATCCGCAACGTCANNCGAGGACGTCGACCCCAGACCCTACTGCGAGATCATCCGGCAATGGTCGACCAACCATCCGGAATTCGACTGGCTCCCGCGCAAGTTCAAGATCGCCGTGACGGGTGCCGCCTCCGATCGGGCAGCGATCGCCGTTCACGACATCGGCCTGCGGGTTCGCCGGGAAGAGGCTGACGGCATCGTGTTCGACGTGTTCGTCGGCGGCGGGCTCGGGCGCACGCCCGTCATTGCCGCCAAGATCCGCACGGCGCTGCCGGTCAGGCATCTGCTGACCTACCTCGAGGCCATCATGCGCGTGTACAACCGGTATGGGCGCAGAGACAACAAGTACAAGGCGCGCATCAAGATCCTCGTGCGCGCCATGACCGCGGACGGCTTTCGGGACCGGGTGGACGACGAATGGGCTCACCTCAAGGACTCGGAGAGCACGCTCACCGAGGAGGAAATCCATCGAGTCGAAGCCTTCTTCGCCCCCCACGAGTATCCGCCGCTGAACGATGCCGACCTTGGCCCCACGCGCCTGGAGCATCCGGCGTTCGATGCCTGGCTGCGCCACAACGTTGCGGCGCACAGGGTCCCCGGATATGCCGTGGTCACCCTTTCTACGAAGATCACGGGCGTTCCGCCCGGCGACGTCTCCGACGTGCAGATGGATGCCGTGGCGGGCTGGGCGGACGAGTACGGGTTCGGTGAGCTGCGCTTTACTCACGAGCAGAACTTNNAGCAGAACTTCGTCCTGCCCGACGTCCCGCAAAGTAGGCTCTTCGAGCTGTGGCGGAAAGCCTGCGCGCAGCAGCTCGGTGCCGCCAACGTCGGGCTGATCTCGGACATCGTATGCTGTCCCGGTGGCGACTACTGCTCCCTGGCCAACGCCAAGTCCATTCCTGTGGCAGAGGCCATTCAGCAGCGGTTCGACGACTACGACTATCAGCACGACCTCGGCGAGCTTGACCTGAACATCTCCGGCTGCATGAACGCCTGTGGTCACCATCACGTGGGCCACATCGGGATTCTTGGGGTCGACAAGAAGGGCGAGGAGTACTACCAGATATCCCTCGGCGGCCACTCCGGCGCCGGCGGGGACGAAGCGTCTCTGGGCGAGATCATCGGACCCTCGTTTTCCCGCGCCGACGTCCCCAGGACCATCGCCAGGATTCTCGACGTCTATCTGGACCAGCGCGTCGACAACGAGCCCTTCCTGCACTGTTATCGCCGTATCGGAATTCAACCTTTCAAGGAAAACGTCTATGAACGCGCAGCTTGATTACATCGACCAGCCCGCCGCGCAGATGGTGTCCGGGCCCGGTACCGTGCCCGGCGCAGCGCACCTGGTTCCCGCCGAGGCTTGGGCGGCTGGCTCTTCGGACGGCCTGCTCCTCGACGTGGACGCCGAGCCGGAGCAGCAGTTTGCCGACGCGCGGCTGATCGCCATCAACTTTCCGGCGTTCACGGACGGACGGGGTCTTTCCCTTGCCGTCCTGCTTCGAACGCGCCTCGGCTTCTGCGGCGAGCTGCGCGCCGTGGGCGACGTTCGCGCGGACATGCTTCACTACCTCTACCGCTGCGGCTTCGACAGCTTCGTCATGTCGGACGAGGGAAGCGCCGTCAACGGCGACGGCGTAACGGAAAGCACCGAATTCGACACTCTTGCACCCTACTCGCATTGCTATCAAGCTTCGGTACGCGAGCCACGTCCAGCTTACCGACGGGTCGGGAGAGGTGCATAGCACAGGTATTGTCGAGTCCTTCTTTCTGATATTTGCGGGTGCCGCGGTACTGGCCACCGCGGCGCTGTATTCCCGTCAGCCTCTGCTCGTCGCTTACATCGCCATCGGCTGCCTGCTCGGTCCCCACGGGTTCAAGCTGATTTCAGACTCCAACCTGCTCTCGGAAATCTCCGAGATCGGCATCATCTTTCTGCTCTTCCTCGTGGGCCTGGACCTGCAGCCCAGCAAGCTGAAGAACATGGTGGGCAAGTCCCTAGTGACGGCGGTGGGCACC
>JABAHS010006754.1_pt2 | contig 11002 bp, 10 predicted proteins | sample 7062111 | NCBI WGS metagenome assembly JABAHS01 (sample SAMN14534600, study PRJNA622989) | marine sediment metagenome | biome: marine biome [ENVO:00000428]; feature: marine pelagic biome [ENVO:01000023]; material: deep marine sediment [ENVO:00002113]; isolation source: pool of 4 deep marine... | reverse complement strand
GCCCTAGTTGCAGATCGGAACGAGCCGTTCAGATTTTTCCATTATTTTGTTTCGGAGAATCAGTATGAAAATCTTGATATTAGGACGGGGAAAGACTGGAACTACGGCTATCTTGTTCAAAATAGCCGCAGGGTTACCAAATTGCCAAGCTTTTTCCGGGGGAGATGTGGGCAAACATTTGAGCAAAGATCTTGGCGACTATGAGAATGCTGTTTACAAGCAGACTTACAGTGAGCGAAAAGGCAGAACTTTAGAAGCTTACAGGGAGCATGCTGCTAAGATAAATTACGATCGCAAGATTTGGATGGCCCGAGATCCTCGAGATGCAGCAGTCAGTCGAATGCTCTATAGATGGCACAAAGGTAACTGGGGCCAATGGAAGCTTTACGGAAAACATCTTGAGCTCGTCCAGAAAAAAGAACAGGACCCCAGATCCATACCATTTCATGTCCTCTTCAGTTATATCGGACAGGATGGCCAACCCTTGACTACAGATGAATTGGTAGAAATGGAAAGGGTACGTTACCAGCAAATGAGCGATTTTGCCGAATCCTTGGGAAGCGATTGGTTCATTTTTAAGTATGAAGACATGATCGAGAAAAACTACGACGGTTTGAATGAATATCTCGGATTCGAAGTAGTAGATGAGGCTGAAATTCCAACGACAACCAAGAAATCCAAGGTGGTTAGGAAAAAAGCTTACGGTGATTGGCGTCACTGGTATACTGAGGAGGACGTAGATCTTTTCAAGCCTGCTTACTTGCCTTACATGAAGACCATGGGCTACGACTGCGACGACTGGACCCTAAGCTCCAACCCAGTGATCGAGCCCGAGTATTCGTCAGTGTACATGAAAGGGTTAGTCCGTAAGCACACTCAATATACTATCCGCAGTATAAAGGACTTTTTGTTAAGACCTTTTATAAAATCGAGTTAAATATAGGCAAAGAAATTATAAAGATATCAGGGTCAATCTCAATCAAATCTGACCACTTCTTTTAGCACCAGCGGATGTGTTTCACTGGTCATCCTCTCAATGGCATCTAATTCCTGCCCTGTTGATGTTCTCTCGCTTGAGAGAGGACTATCCGCAATACCATGATCTTCTGCTTTGAAGCTCGTATCCACTTTTATCGGAAATTTATTGAAGGTAGGTGCCAAGAGAATATCATCAAACTCAATACCCAGAAAATCTGCCAGATAACGCATGACTGCTTGGGTATTGCTGAGCAAATCTTCGAATCTAAGAAGGCAAACACTATCTCTGTATTTCTCTTTGTTCCAAAGCATGGCCCGGGCGCACTCATTCCATTGGTTTACTGCCTTGCTAACATCTTCATATCTCTTGGGCCAGTGCAGCCTAGCATACGGAAGCCAATTTTGGGGGTCCCTGATTAATGAAATTAATCGGCCGTCGGGATAAACCTCAAAGAAGGATTCCATATTTTCTTTTATCAATGCAAGTTTCCGCGTATAAGCTGTAACGAACTTCTTCGGGCTATGGTAGTTTTGATTGCTGAGCCAAGCGCCAAAATACGAGGTCATGTAGGCGTCGAATACATCGCGCAGTGTTATGAACTGGACTGAATCGAGATAGCTCAGAAAAATCTCTCGTTGGAGAGAAGGAATAAAAACGAAGGGAAAAGTCTTGTTGTCTTCTCTTCCTCTCCGACACCCATCTCTGTTGTATTCGCTGACTATATCTTCGAAAAGAATTTCGAACCATCTCTCAGGACGATCATCAAGATCTATTTTCGGCCAGACGTTTTTCCCCGGGTAGCCAATCATCAACTCGTGAGGATGAACATGGAGCTCAGGATGCCCGTCAAAGAGCTGGCTCAGAAACGATCCCCCAGAGCCTTCAATCTGAGCGATCAATGCAAGGGGTGATGTCACAGGAGAGGTATGCTCCAAGCATACGCGACGGAGGTTTTGAAGAGATAATTTACTCTCGCTAGCTTCTTTTCTGAACATCCATATTCTATATCTAATTTTGACGTATATACCTATAAAATAGCTTACTATTCTTTCACCAAGCCTCTGCTCTTTATCTTTTTCTCTGTGCCGGTGTTGAGAATTCACCTAAACAGTCCTTTTATGGTTTTCTTAGACTTACCTTCCCTTTGTTTCTTTTCCCTGCTTACCCTAACTTCTATATTCACCTTGGCTCTGTAAGGAGATTATTGGGGAGAGGCGGGAGGTCGTTGAGTTGCTCTAGTTCGTAGCGCAATTTGTAATGAACTGCACGTAATCCTTCAATACGTCCCTTTCGTTTCGACCGCCGTAAACAACTTCTGATAGGAATTTTTTTACATTCTGATCTTGGTAAGGTACGTCAGTTTTATTGAGCCTGAGCGACTGTAATGCATGTCCTAATTCGGCTTCGTCATGTATAGTCCAGCAAGCCCCACACTCTTCGAATAACATTGTATTTGCATGGAGATATTTCAGATAAAGAACAGGTTTACCTTGCATGAGTGCCTCTGTAATGACGCTGGAACCAATGATGAGGACTACGTCCGCCCACTCACATAACTCTGAAGTAAGTACATGGGAAACATTGGGTAGCTGCATGTTATCGAAAAGGTGGGCCTCCCTACCAATGCGGGTATGAGGCTTAACAACTGCTTCAATCTCGCTGAGACTTGCCAACAGGTCAATTGTATTGTGCATCCTCTCTACATCAATCCTGCACCGCGGCTTCGATGGCATGAAGACTACTCTTAATCTTTCTAGATCCCTGCCAGCTGATTCAATCATTCTCGGCAATATTTTCTTGTTTTGAGCTATCCACTCACCGCAAAATCTAGCACTTCCCAATACAATTATTTTTTCTCTAGCGATGCCAGAACTGACCAGAACATCCTTGCGTAGGTGGTTTTGAACAATCACATAATCAAATCGATTAAACTTATAAAATCTCTGCCCTGATGAGGTTCTGGCCTTGTAAGATTCATTGGTATAGAGGTAGACGCCATGCGGGAGTGCCAGGGTCGGTACAGATATTTCTTTGGCTGCTTTCAAAAGCGCGCCAACAACATATCTCCTGGGCAGTATATGATCAAAACACAAAGCTTGTGCTTCACTTTGTTCAAGTACATAATGGGCCCACTTTGTATGGTAAAATCCTAGTCTCGCCAGTTCATAGAACATCCGGCCCATTATCTCAGTTGCTAGTTGGCTCAGACGCGACAAGGGCAAAGCTGTATCTTGGTGATGAGAACTCAATTTCCTGCCTTGAGCGAAGAACCATAGAAAAAGAAAGCGCAGGGATCGATGCAGCGCATTCAGCTCTTGGTCAAAGGCATCATAAATTGACTCTACAATAACCCCCTGTTTTTTCAAAAAGTTGAGACGATAATCATTGTCAATATCGTATCGTGGATTTAAACAATAAACCGCAACCGGATAATCGTCCTGCTTCATCTTCCACACGATAGGTGTGATATGATCTACGTCATTAAAATGCCTGACGCAAAACAAGTACATAACTCATGCCCTTACTTCATTTAGCCCGGATTCTTCATGAAAAGCGGATAGCCAAGCTCTGTATTTGTCCATATAAATCATTCGTCATATTTTCAATAAATTCCAATTCATCCTTTGAGAGTGTCTTGTATCTATTGAGCGTACTCTCAATAATACCGTTTTTCTCTGCTTCAAAACTGGTGTTCGCTCTGATTGGATATTTATTAAAAGTGGGTTCCAATAAAATATCCTCAAATCTTATTTCCAAGAATTCAGCCAGATAGCGCATGACTGATTTTGTCTTCGTTATTAAATCTTCGAAGGTGAGAATACAGACACGATCCCCATATCTCTCTTTGTTCCGTGCCATTGCCTGGGCACTGTTCTTCCACAGATCGACCCCATCCTGAATATCTTTACAAACTCTGGGTTTGTGTCTAATGGCGGAAGGATACCAGTTTTTCGGATCCCTTAGTAAGGATATCAATCTGCCGTCGGGATATGTTTCAAAAAACGCATCCATATTGCCGCTACGCATCGCCAGCCTTGCTGTAAAAGCTGTAACGAACTTCTTGTGGCCGGTACTGTTTTGATTGTTGAGCCAGGCGCCAAAATAGGAGGTCATATAGGCGTCGAACACATCGCGAATCCTGAGCGCTTGAATTGAACCGAAATAGTCCAGGAATATTTCTCTCTGTACAGAGGGCAAGAACAGAAAAAGGAATGCATCATCTCGCTTTTTTTCCTTCTTATAGCCCTTTTTAAAATGACTGAGGACGCTGTACTCGAAGAGAGTTTCCAACCACCGGTTGGGGTTGTCTCTGAGATCGAGTTTCGGCCAGGTATATTTCGTCGGATAGCCAATTTTCAGTTCATGGGGATGAGCATGGAGTTCTGGATGACCGTCAAAAAGTTGGCTCAGCAGAGTTCCCCCGGAACGCTGCACTTGAGAAATCAAAGCAAGCGGAGAAGTCACAGGCCGAGTATGTTCCACACACGATTTGTACAGACTTTCCAAATATATTTTATCTTGACTCACCCGTTATCTAGCCTCTTTTTCCTCAAGCTGTTTTCAGCATGATACTTGATGAAACCCTACTCGATTGCGCGGTTAACCTAACTTTTCCCCTTTATTTTGTCAATGGTAACGTAGTGTTCTGAGCGGTGGGGTCGAGCTTCACTTCGTGACCATCACTCCTAGCCCTGATATTTCATGAATTGCTGTCGCGAGACCACGAAACTGGGGCTGATACACACTTGACAGACCTTCTTCCTTCAGGCTAGTATCCCATCTCGCTCAATGGGAACATGAAGCCGTAAGAAAGGAACCAGTTGTCTGCATTCTAGTGGGAGGGCGCGGGAGAGCATGAATTCAGCCAAAGCTACATTGCTCATGCCAGTTGAGAATCAGGTGCGCGAACTCGATTCCAAGCTCCTGCTTGCCTGTATTGCAGCAAGACGAGGGTTTTCCTCGGTGATCGGACCCCGCCGCGAAATGCATATTCAGATAACCGCTTTTCCCAGGTCCATCTACTTAGCCAAAAGCGTGCCAGTCCATCGCAACATCATATTCCAGATTATGCGCAATCTTGGCCATGAAATCGTGGCTTGGGATGAAGAAGCACTGGTCCACCCGCAAGCCGAGACTTACTATAGACGTCGAGTCTGTCCTCTGGGGATAAGATATGTATCCCATCTCTTTGCTTGGGGTGAAGATAACGCCGAGTTGTGGCGGCACTATCCCGAGCTACCCATGGGAACTCCGATTCACGTCACTGGTAATCCCCGTGGTGACCTGCTGCGACATGAAATGCGCGATATTTACCAGGGGGATGTCAAAAAGCTTCGCAGTAAGTACGGCGACTTCATTCTGGTGAATACTAACTTTAATCACGTAAATGCCTTTTCTCCAGACCTGAATCTCTTTCGACCAGTCAGGAAGCCCGGAGAGGAGCCCAAGTTCGGCCGAGCTGCCAAGGGTATGAGTCGGGAGTATGCCGAAGGGCTGCGAGACCATAAACAGGCCATCTTTGAGAATTTCCAACAACTTATCCCTGCTCTCGAGAAAGCATTTCCTCAGTCCGCCATTATTGTCCGACCTCACCCCACAGAAAATCAGGAGATTTATCGTAATATTGCATCACAGTGCGAGCGGGTCCGGGTAACGAACGAAGGCAATGTTGTCCCATGGATTTTGGCCTCCCAGGCGGTCATACACAACGGCTGTACCACTGGGGTGGAGGCGTATGTTATGGGGGTGGCTGCCATTTCGTATAGGCCAACAGTAAATGACTATTATGACTTAGGCTTTTATCGCTTACCAAACCTGCTTAGTTATCAGTGCTTTGATTTCGAAGAGTTGCGGGCAACACTTGGAGATATTCTTGCCGACAGGATCGAGCCTCCAGATGGCGATGAGCGTGAAAGCCTTATAAATCAATACCTGGAAGCACTGGACGGTCCTTTGGCGAGTGAGCGCATGGTCGACGTGCTCGAAGGAGTGCTTGAAGGCAGATCCGAATTACCAAAGCCCTCAATACGTGATCGTTTGGCCGGCTGGTCCATGTCAGCCATTCGCACCTTGATAAAACGCTGCAAAGAACGTATTCCAGGTTCTCATAACCGTCCTGAGTTTCAGCGCCATCGTTACCCTGGTATTACACTTGAAGAACTTCGAACGCGACTCTCACGGTTCCAACAGGTATTGGGCGACAGCAGAGAACTGAAGGTAGATCAGAAATCCGACCATTTCTTTGAGATTAGTCGATAAAGGAAGGTTCAACAACGGTACCGCTGGTTGGAAAAATGCTAACTAATTCAATATAGCGTAGTGACCTGGAACCTTGACCGTCTCCTCCGGTCTATAACCCTTTTCTAGGCCCTCCAGTCTCCCCTAGCCACAGGTCCTGGATTATCGAAACGAAAGGAACTGTAAACCAGTCCCTTCACTGTTGAATGCGAGAGGATTCTCTTTTCCATAACTTGCGACCGATCATCCCACTGACGGGCCACATAGAGACTTACCGACTGATCTTTAAACACGGGCCCATAGCCAGAAATCAAATGGTCCATCAAGGAAGGCATGTTATAGCCATCAAGATAGTTTTGCAGATAACCGTAACCACGATGCATAGGCCATAGTTGGTGCCACATGGATGGACACTGAGAGGAGTTCTGGTTGATCACCAGCTCATCTATAATTCCTCGCTTCACCCAATCGCGCCAGTAAAGAGTGGTATTTCCCAAAGGGGGTCCAAGAACATCGCCCCGCGGCGAACCCACAGCCAGCTGTATGCCCAGACGATTGAGCTCTTCACACAGCTCTGATAGAAACGTGGTTAGATATTCCCCAAGCAAATCCCGCCATGCTTGTAGGTCGAAGTCTTCTGTACATATGTCTCGTCCATAGCGTGCCAAGTAATCCTGCCGCACGGGCTCATTGAAGCCGAATTGATCGGCAAAGTCAGCCGGACGCGATTGAGAACGCAGACAGACGAAAAGGCCATCGAATTCAGTATCTTGCAAAAGATTTACAAAGCGATTGCAGAAATGGGCCCGGACTTCTGGATAAGCCAAACAGAGCACTCCCCATTGCCTCTTCTGACCAATGCGATCAACAATAGTATATTCGGGGTGCTCTCGGCTGAATGCGGTTTGCCAGCTTACGTGTTGATGGTGCATCTCATTATGGTAACTGACTTCGCGTACTCTCCTCGGTGGCAGAGGCCAGCCCTCATCGAAGAGAGAGACGTAAAGGTATGCTTTCAGTCCGTTGCGATGGGCAAATTGTGGAACAATTTCAAGAAAGTCCCAGCCGAGACTACGGTCTTGAGCTCGTAGAGAATGCTTGCGGCCTCTAGCAGCATAATAATGGCCTTTGACATGGGCTCGATTAAGACGCCAGTGAAGTATGGCAGCATTTAAATCATCCCTCCAACGCTCCATTCTTCGCCGAACGGCATCCAGGGTAGCGAGACGACCATCGCCCTCACCAAAGGTGAGGTGATCACCCCATGAGACACTGACTACATTGCGCTGTATCATAACGAAGGATCAAGCCTGTATCTTGTTTGTCAAAGAGTTAGCTAGCGAGGCATACTCTGACCCTTTTTTTCATGTCTCTTTCTGAGCTTCTGGAGAACATTCATCATGGGCCCCTCTATGTCTTTCAGTTTCAGATTGCGACGTCTGAGCATAGTGACCTAAAAACCGAGCCAGAATAGCTCCGTCAACTCCTGCCTCTAGGCCGGACAGGACAAAACGGGCAAGATCGCGAGCTATCCTTTTGGGACCCAGATGTCCCCTATGGATCCTACTTGCATCAAGGTCTATCAGCCAAAGTTGATTTTCCTTTTCATCGACCAAGATATTTGTCCATTTAAGGTCGCCGTGGGTCGCACCACTATCATGGAGCGCCGCAACATAATGCGCCGCAACCCGACTTAAACCGCCTGAATCTAACCTTTCGTTGAGCTGATCTAGATCCTCTGTGAGCTCGTGGAGACTAGGACATCTTCTCAGGGCCTTGGAAAAGTAGTATCCGCTCAGGCAGATGAGTCCTTTTTTCTTAAGCAGGTATCCTTCAGGCTCTGGAACAGGGATGGAGTGATTGAGGAGATGCCAGGAAACCTTCCACATTACTTGAGCGCGATGTTTGCCAAAGAGGTGCTTTAGAGAATGAACTACACCCTTGTAACGAAATTCCTTGACATAGAGACTCTTTGATTCAACATCCCCCGAGACGGGATCGAGGTTCACCAGCGCCGAGCGGGTCGAACTGCTTGATTTGAGGAGGGATCCGCTTTGCTGAAAAAGCGTCTCGAGATTCCCGTCATTTTCAAGAAAATGATCGAGGGTTGAATCGACAACGACCATACCCCTGAAAGTACCGGACGAAACCTGCCGCATTGCGACCTGAGGTAGTTCGGTCATGTGTTTGATCGCCCTGCCCTTCTCTCTTTGTCGGCTTTCCTGACCAACCGTTCCACAGTTCTCTGCTGAACTCTTGCAATCAAAGCCAATTTCTCCGCAGGACTGAATCCTCCGTATGCCTCGCAATAGGCTTGAAAGAACCTTAGCCTATCCTGACGGCTAATATAAGGAGATTGCATCATGTTGATCTGGACAAGATTCTTTCTTATGAGTCTCCTCGGGATTTTCTTGAAAAGAGTATTTCTTTCGTTGTCGATAAAGTAGAAAATTACATCGCCTGTCGATTCTTGGACCAATATATTGTTTACCCGCAGATCCCCGTGACATATACCATTTTTGTGTAGTTCGCCTATCATTGTGCCAAATTGCCTAATGAATCTTCTTTTAGCGGAGATCTCTGTGCCTGATAAAGGTCGCTGCCAGTGTTTGATGATGTAATCCCCGAGACCCAATGCATCAACTCCCTCGCTCATCATAAAATGGCGGTTCCCCTTTTTTCCCCAGCAGGAGACGACCGGACTGTGGAAACCTCTCTGCCTCAATATTTTCCCTTTACTTATAGCCCTCTGGCACCTACTACCCCTGAAGAGATTCTTGATCCCTTCGAAGGGAGATCTGCTCAGGAACTCTTTGTAATATACGGGGTGCGGCTTCAACCGTCTGGCCACAATGCTGTTGGCAGAGCTATCGACCCATTCCCACCCTGACGGCAATTCGCCATCAAGGAGTAGTCGCACTGCTTCTGCATATTGCTCTCTCTCGGGTCCAGAGATGTCAAATTTCATACGGTTCGTCTCTTAGGGAAGTACTCTCGTTGAAAAGCGACTCCTACTCTCTTAGCAGCCTGTAGCTCCCCCTGCCCGAAAGCCTGTCAGTAACCTTTATTACGAATAGATTTTTGAGCAGCAGCCACCTTTCTCGACCTGTCAGTTTGGTTCTCCACGAAAGAGAAGAAAGGTCCAAGGATATTGGATGCTTTTTGATGCGGTCAGCCATTACCTTAGGATGTGTCTCCTTATAGGGTGCCATGAACTGCCTGGGGAAGTATGTATAAAAATCAATGGACTGATCATCAAGAGATCTTTCACTGTGGTATTTCTGTGTGCTTTGCCACTTTTCGTGTAATGTTTTTTCGGTTCTTATTTGACCGTAATGGAACACTCGAGCTCCTGTGTCTACAACCCGAATTCTTCTTCCCTTCTCCTTATATTTTGGGTGGACTGTGAAGCCTGCTGCGTCACCCCGCGACAATACAAAACGATGGGGCTTTACCAGGCGACATCTTCTCTGACCTCGATAGGGGTATACGTTCAACAGGGTGCTGTAGTCCCCCCAAAAGTCCAAATGCCAAAAGGCCAATCCTTCCACCCGATCATCTTCAAGGTATCTGTCCACACACTCCATAATTAACGGGAGGTCATCTTCGTGGATCACTTCATCTGCCTGTAGATAGAATGCCCAGCTCCCGGTGCAGTTGAAAAGGGCAATATTGGTCTGTTGAGCGAATAGATAGCCGCCTGTGTCTAGATTTGGATTCCATTGACTACGAATAATCTTGATCTTGGGGTCTCCTATTGACTCAATGAGACTAAGCGTGCCATCTTCATCTGGACCAACATTGACGATGAATTCATCCACAATCGGAAGGATGGATTTGATGCTTTCAACAACCGGGTAATCAAACCTGATTGTATTGGACGCAATTGTGAATCCGGAGATCTTCAAGGTGTTCTCACCCTGTTCTGTACATTTTTTCCGTGTGTCGAGCTATTTTATTGCATTTTTTGACAATGAGCCGGATGAGAGTCTTGTCATCGGCAGAAAGTCGGCTTATCTGCATGTAACGTTTGTAAAAAGCCAGCCTTTGACCATGGGTGACGGGTACTTCAAGGGATGAGAACAGCATAGCCGCCAGATCTTTTACCATCCACCGCTTGCCAAGCTTATCACTAACATTGACGCGGTGAAGATCAATGACATAGAGTCTTTCTCTGTTATCCATGAGAATGTGACAGAGATAATAGTCCTTGTGGTTTATGCCGGCACTGTGCATTTTCCGGGTAATGTCTGCCAGGTTTTCGAGGATTCTCTTTTTTGTCTCGAGAACTTCACCTCGACAGGGTATAGTACCGTTGGTCTTGAGAAAATCGTCCAGACGATGAGCTTCACCCAAATCATCGGTAAGAAGAAACGATGCCTTTTCGATCTTCCCAAGAAGAGGTTTTCTGCCGGCACAAATGGGAGTCATGGTGGGAATATTGTGAGCGTGAAAAGCCAAGAGTGCCCGCCACTCGTTTAATGCGCCCGTGGGAAATCGTAAACGAATCAAATTTTTCAGAATTTCGCGGATCCCCGGGAAGAAATGTTTTTTGATATATACAGTGACACCTCCCACATCTAAACGTTGAGTTGACCGCTCTCTTACCGCACTTTTGACCATCATCCCTTCCAACCGCATAAAGTCATCGAAGGCGTGCAAACCTGAGGCATCGAGGAATTCTGAGAAATCCCTGTTGACATAGAGGTTTCCTAGCTGGACCACTTGAATTGCCATTGTCTATGTCTTTTCCTCAAGCACTTTCTTGTATGAAAGAATGGTAAG
>JABAHS010020052.1_pt4 | contig 11006 bp, 9 predicted proteins | sample 7062111 | NCBI WGS metagenome assembly JABAHS01 (sample SAMN14534600, study PRJNA622989) | marine sediment metagenome | biome: marine biome [ENVO:00000428]; feature: marine pelagic biome [ENVO:01000023]; material: deep marine sediment [ENVO:00002113]; isolation source: pool of 4 deep marine... | reverse complement strand
GGAACCAGCCGCCCATCTGGTTACCGGTGTTGCCACCGGGGAAGGAATAGACGCCGTGCTTGTCGTAGACCTTTTTCATCAGGTCCATGCCGCCGCCATAGTAGAACCAGGCATACTGCTCCGGGGCGATCATGCCGAACGGCATGGTGGAGAAGAACATCGTGCTGGGATCCTTGCCCTTCCAGTAATAGGACGCCGAGTGACCCATCTCGTACTGGCCTGCCTTGACCATGTCGAGGATGCCGAAGGCGGCCTTGTGCTTGTTCGCCGAGTCGATGCGGATTTCCAGTTCTCCGCCGGACATCTCCTTGACCAGGTCGGCCATCTTGATGACCGCGTCGCCAAAGATCGGGAATCCCGTCCCCCATGTCTGGGCCAGTTTCCAGACAATCGTTTCCTTCTCTGCCTGGGTCTCCGCCGGCGCCGCAGCCCCTTGCTGCTGTTGTTGCTGTTCCCCGCCGCACGCCGCCAGTGCCAGCAGTGAGCCGAACAGCACCAGGCCGGTGAGCGGCTTCATCATGTGCGTAAGCTGTTTCATTGCTTTTCTTCCTGTCAGGTAGAAGGAGGGGAAATTCTAGCGCGTTCGCGAGACAAAAGCGCCGCAAAGGACCACTCGATGCCCGCGGAGGGTACAATTTCGTGCTGGAGAGTGGCCGGTATTGGATCCGGGGGGGCAAGATGAGCAAGCTTGGGTACAGGGAGCTGGTCGCAGCCGCCGAGGCACGGATACGAACGATTACAGCGGAAGAGGCGATGGGCATGCTGGATTCGGACGACGCTGTGTTCGTCGACCTGCGTGACATCAGGGAACTGAAGCGCGAAGGCGGCATACCGGGTGCCTTCCACTGCCCGCGCGGCCTGCTCGAGTTCTGGATCGATCCGGACAGTCCCTACCATCACACCGTGTTTGCGGAACCGAAAGAGTTCGTCTTCTTTTGCAACCTGGGCTGGCGCTCCGCGCTCGCGGCGGACATCGCCCAGCAGATGGGGCTCAAGACCTGCCACATCGGCGGCGGCTTCGAGGCCTGGAAGGCATTCGGCGGGGAAGTCTCGCAAGGGAAGCGATGAAAAACCGCGACAGCCGCTCGCCCTGGCCCGAGATCCAGCATGCAACGATCGTGTTCGTGCTCGACGCGCGCGACGCCTTTGAGGCCGGCCTTTTGCGGGAATGGGTCGAATCGCAGAGGCCGCGGGCCGATTCCCCAAACCACTATTCGTTTGCCGAGTTGCCGAGAGACCGCGGCAGTGACTGGCTCTCCGCCCTGACGCGGAAGACGGATGCCGTCTGGCTGCAGCCGTTGCGCATCGCCTGGCTGCCGGCGTCGGAGGGGCGCCGCGACCGCACCCTTCTGGACCTCGTTCCCGGGCGGCTCACCGAACCCGGCCGGGCCCGGCGGCGGTGGCTCGCGAAACATCGTCCCGAGAGGCGTGCCTGGATCGTCGGCGACGGCGCGTGGCTTCATGACATGCGCACGCGCCAGGTCGAGGCCGCGATCGAGGACGAACAATTCGAGCAGTTCGTTGCCAACCAGGCGCTCATCGCACTGGAACGCTCCGAGCGGATCTTCCGTGGTGCGCGTTACAAGGTGCCTCGCATCCTGTCCGGCGAGGTTTTCGCCAATGCCGACTTCCGCGGCCTGATGGCCAACATCGCGCAGCAGCGCGATCGCTCCGTGCCGGACGTTATCAGGCAAGCCGAGCGTTACCTGCGCGAGATGGCGGCGACCCAGACACCGTTCACGCTCGAGATGATCAACGCGCTGTATCGCTCAGCCTGTCGCAGCCACCACGACTCGACCATCGACGTGGACGAGACGCAGCTGGAACGGGTCGCGGAGAGCATGGCCACGCGCCCGGTCGTCTTCCTGATCAGTCACAAGTCGATGCTCGACACGATGGCGCTGTCGCTGGTGCTGTTCGATGCGGACCTGCCGCTGCCGCTCACGTTCGGCGGCATCAACCTGAACACGCCGGGCCTCGGCGCCCTCGCCCGGCGCGCCGGCATCATCTTCCTGCGGCGCTCGTTCCAGGACAACGAGATCTACAAGGCGACGTTTCGCCGCTACATCGATTACCTGATCGAGAAGCGTTTCTCGCTGCTGTGGGCACTGGAGGGCACGCGCTCGCGCACCGGCAAGCTGCTGCCGCCGCGCTTCGGCCTGTTCAACTACGTCTTCGAGTCAATTCAGAGAACCCGGCTCTACGACGTGACGTTCATACCCGTCAGCGTCGCCTACGACCAGATCACCGAGGTCGAGGATTACTCGATCGAACAGCGCGGCCAGAAGAAGAAGCCGGAGGGTATCACCTGGCCGCTGCGTTTCCTGCGGCGCGGCCGGCCGCGCGGGCAGATCCACCTGCGGTTTGGCGAGGGCGTAACGGTGAGGGAGCTGGTCGAGCCCGAGGAACTCGAGGAAGGCGTCGACGAGCAGCGCAAGCAGACGCTCGTCGCAACGCTGGCTTTCGAGGTCGCGGTGCGCATGAACGCGGCGACGCCGATCACGGCCACGGCAATCATCACGCTGATCCTGCTTGCCGCGGGCAACCGCGCCCAGAGCCTCGCCGAGATACAGGGGCTGGCCCGCGCCGGCGCTGCGCTCATCCGGCGCCGCCATCTCGAGATCGTCGGACGCTCGAACTTCCAGAATGCAGACACGGTGCTCGCGACCCTCGCCGACCTCAACGCAACCGGCATCGTCACCTATCTCGACGAGGGTACGGAGCGGCTATACACGATAAGTCCCGACCAGCATCTGAATGCGGCGTATTACCGCAATACCGCAATCCACTATTTCATCCTCGATGCATTCGCCGAGATCGCGTTGCTCGACGCGGCAGGCGACGCGGACGATCCCGTCGAGGCTTTCCATGCGCGGGCGAGCGAATTGAGGGAACTGTTCAAATTCGAGTTCTACTTTCCGCGACGGGCCGATTACAGGCAGGAGATCGAGAAGCGCGTGAACGAGCGGTTCGCAGACTGGGAAAGTATCGTTCGACAAGACGAAGCTAGCGTTCGCGGCGCATTGGATAACGCCCAGCTGCTCGTCGCACACGGCGTACTGCGCTCCTTCGTCGACGCCTACCGTATCGTGGCCAGGGTGCTCGCGGATGCCGGCGCCGATGACGTCGACGACGAGGGTGGTTTCCTATCGCGGTGCCTGAAGACCGGCAAGCAACAACTGCTGCAGGGGCGTGTGTTTTCGGCCGAGTCCATTTCGAAGTCGCTCTACCAGACGGGCCTGCAGCTCGCGACCTACCAGGGCCTGCTTGCGGCCAACCGGGCAGAGGAACGCGACGCGTTGCACGGAGAGTTTCGCCGCATCACCGAGCGGCTGGACGAGATACTCGCGATCACGCTGGCCAAGTCTTAAGTCCTCGTTCACGATCGTCCCATGTACGCCTTCCTGAAGCAGAATTTTCGCTGGATCGCGGGTGGCTTCCTGCTCACCTATTTCTCGAGCTTCGGGCAGACCTTTTTCGTGTCGGCATCGATCGCCGAGTGGCAGGCAGCCTTCGACCTCAGTCACGGCGAATTCGGCAGGCTGTACATGTTTGCAACCCTGGCAAGCGCACTGTGCCTGCCGTTTCTCGGCCGCCTCGTGGATGTCGTTCCAGAGAACCGCAGCATACTGATTGTGGTGCCGGTCCTCGCGGCGGCAACCCTGATGGCCGCCTACGCCCCGTCGGTCGCGGTTCTCGCGGTGGCGATCTTCCTGCTGCGCCTTTTCGGCCAGGGCATGATGACGCACATTGCGCTGACGGCGACCGGCCGCTGGTTCGCGGCGCAGCGCGGCCGCGCAGTATCGCTCGTGGTGCTCGGCCACCAGGGCGGCGAAGCAACGCTGCTGTTGGCATTTACCGGCCTGGCCGCCAGCTACGGTTACCAGGCGGGCTGGGTAGCCGGTGCCGTCGCGCTGATGCTTGTCGGGCTGCCATTTGCGTACTGGGCATTCAGCCGGCCGCGCACCGCCAAGCACCACCTCGACGAGCATGCTGAACTGCCGGAGCAACGGCACTGGACGCGTGCGGAAGTGCTGCGCGATCCGATCTTCTGGATCTTGCTGACCGGCGTGCTGGCGCCGCCCTTCATCGGCACGATCATCTTCTACCACCAGGACTACCTGACCGCGCTGAACGGCTGGCCGCCGCGTTACTACGCGATGTCGCTGTCGGTCATGGCGCTGACGACGGTCACCTTCGCCCTGCTCGGCGGCGTCATCATCGACCGCTTTCGTGCCGCGACCGTGCTGCCTGTTTTCCTGTTGCCGCTTGCGGCGACCTGCTTCGTGTTCGCCGGCAGCGGCCCGCCGGCATCCCTGCTCGTGGCCATGGTGCTGCTCGGCATGAGCTACGGATTCTCGTCCACGCTGTTCGGCGCGGTCTGGCCCGAGGTCTACGGGACGGCCCACCTCGGCTCGATCCGCTCGATCATCGTCTCGGCGATGGTCTTCGCGACCGCGGCGGGACCGGGCCTGACCGGCACGCTGATCGATCGCGGCATCGCGCTGCCGACACAGATGACGTGGTTCGGCGTCTACTGCCTGCTCGCCGCGCTGGCGGTCGGTTTCGCGTCAGTGCGACTGCATGCCAGGCGCCTGCGCGCACACGCCTAGCTGCAGACGCCGTACATCTGGTCGGGAGTAAGGGCCTCGGGAAAGCGCCCCCGCAGCTGTTGCCGCGTCTCATAGCACAGGTGGCAATGGTCGGCATAGCCGTCTTTGTGAGAAACGCCATGACGGCGAACGATCTCGGCCGGGCCGCCGGCAAGCAGGGGACCGACGATCGGGTGGGCGTCTGCCTCGTAGTTGCGCATGATCTCGGGCAGAGAACGCTGCAACAAGTTGCCGATGGAGATGCCCTGGCAGACGTGCAGGTTGCCGAACGGGTCGACATGCACGCGTTCGGGTGCGCGCAGGTCTTCCCAGGGGCAACGATCGAACTGCGCCCAGGGCCTTATCGCGACACGAGACGCGAGTTTCTCGGCAGCCCGGCCGCGGAACAGGACGGCCGATTCGCCGGGCGGAAGCTTACCGGCCGAGCCGGCGACGTCGGTCGCTTCGGGCGCGGCCACGCTGATGAAGTCCACGGGGATACCGAGCTTGCGCGCCGCCGCGCGCGCGAGGTCGGGACCCGTAACGCCGTCCTCTTTGCCATGGTAGGCGTCACTGCTGATGGAAAGATCGTCCACGAGACCGGCAAGCGGGTGCAGCCGCTCCAGTGCCTCGGCCTCAGAGTCGGCCCAATAAGCATTGCTGACGAGCCCGACCCTGAAGCCGGACTCTCGCGCCAGGCTCACGCCGGCTACGAGTGTGTCGTAATAGAGAAAAGGCTCTCCGCCCTCGAAGTAGATCCATTCGACGCTGCCCAGCGCACGCGCCTCATCGAGAATGCGCTCGACGGTCTCCAGGGTCATGGTTCCCGTCTGCGACGGCCCACCCCAGACGAAACAGTGATCGCATTCGTAGTTGCACTCGTACGTCAGCAACAGGTGCAGGCCGGAGAGCGGCCTCGGACCGGGTTCATTCCTGCGGGTGTTCATGGCAATGACCATGGTACCGCGCGCGATGGGTTGTGGCTTGCATTCGCGATAGAATCTGGCGCTCCTGGACACGCTCAAGAACCCAAGATCCCTCCACATGACCCATTACCCGCTGCGCGGCGTGCTGGTACCGCTCCTCACGCCTTTCAATGACGACATGACGGTGGCGACCGATCTGTACGTGGCGCACGCGCGGCAGCTGCTCGAGCAGGGCTGCGCCGGGCTCGTGCCGTTCGGCACCACGGGCGAGGCGCTGTCCGTCGGCATCGACGAGCGCATCGCGGCCATTCGGGCGCTCGTCGACGCGGGCATCGATCCGGCGCTGATGATCCCGGGGACGGGGCTCTCGAACGTCGCCGACACGGCGCGGCTCTCGCGCGCCTGCCTCGACCTGGGCTGTGGGGGTGTCATGACGCTACCGCCCTTCTATTACAAGAGCGTTGGCGAAGAGGGCCTTTACCGGCATTTCGTGCAGCTCATCGCGGCGATCGGCGAGGACGCCCGCATCTTCCTCTACCACATCCCGCCGATCGCGGTCGTCGGCATCCCGGTGACGCTCGCCGCTCGCCTGCATGCTGAATTTCCCGAACAGATCGTCGGCATCAAGGACAGCTCGGGCGAGTGGGACAACACGCGCGCGCTGCTCGACATCGACGGGCTCATCGTCTACCCGGGCTCGGAGTTGCCGCTCGTCGAGGCGCTCGAGCTCGGCGCGCCCGGCTGCATCTCGGCGACGGCGAATCTCAACGGCCGCGCCATCGCGATAGTTATCGAAACCTGGTTCGACGGCAATGCCGACATGGCACACGAATTACACCAGGACGTGAAGCGCTTCCGGCTGGCGATGCAGGACCGCGCCCCGATCCCTGCGCAAAAGCGGCTGCTCGCGCTCACGACGGGTGACGCGCGCTGGGCCAACGTGCGACCGCCGCTCGTCGAGATGGCCGAGGCGCAGGGCCGGGAATTGCTGGATACGCTGCGCCGCGAGTTCGAGTTCGTCGCGAGTCAGACCGTCGTCAGAGAACCACGGACGCGTAAGCCACGTACCCGATAGCCGCCACGGCCGCAGCGATCAGCGCGTAAGGCAGCTGCGTCAGCGCATGCTCCATGACGTTGATCCCGCTGCTCTGGGCCGACAGCACTGTCGCATCGCCATAGAAACAGGCATGGCTGCCGAAGGAACTCGCCGACAGCAGAGCGCCGATGGTGAGCCCGGTCGGCACGCCCATCGCGGCACCGAGCGGCATGACGATCGGGATCGCGATGGCGAACACACCCCAGGACGAGCCCGTTGCGAAAGACACCAGCGCCATGGTCAGGAATACGATGACCGGGTACAGCAAAGGTGACATCAGCGGTTGCACGGACTCGATGACGTACTGCGGCAGCCCGAGTTGGTCGTTGACGGTCTTGAACATAAACGCGACCACGACGATCGCGAGCGGCGGGATCATGACTTTGAAGCCCTCGAGCACCCCGTCGAGCGCCTCGTAGGCGCCAAGCAGCTTCATCATGACGACCATCGGGATCGTCACCGCCAGCGTGGCGATGATGCCGCGCAGCAGGTCGATGTCGAAGTACCAGGAGAAGCCGATCAGCGCGAGCAGCGGCACGAGGAAGACCCAGATGTTGCTGCGCGGCTGCCCGTTCTCGTCGACCGGCCCGTCGACGACCTCGATCTGGTCGACGGGCTCCATCGCGGCGATGCCCTGCTGCGCCAGTTCCTCCGCGGCCCTCATCGGGCCGACGAGTGGGAACCGTCCCGTCGCGACGAGCGGTACCAGCAGCAGCGCGATGATGGGGTAGAACATGAAGGGGATACCGGAGATGTACATCCTCATCCCCTCGCCGACCGCGGCCGCGCCGGTACCCTCCAGCACCGCGGCGAAGAACACGGCCCAGGTCGAGATCGGCACCAGCACGCAGGTCGGCGCCGCAGTAGAGTCGACGACATAGGACAGCATCGCCCGCGATACCCTGAACTTGTCCGTGACCTTCTTCATGGAGTTGCCGATTGCAATCGCGTTCAGGTAGTCGTCGATGAACAGCACCATGCCTAGAAACCAGGTGACAAGCATGGACTTGTTACGTGTGTTTGCGTGCAAGGCCATCTTGCGCGCGAAGGCGGAGGCGCCGCCCGTCCTGATCAATATGTAGATCAGGCTGCCCATGAGCCCGCAGACCATGATGACCCAGCCGATGGTCTCGTCCTGCATGACCTCCAGCATGATGTCGGAGAAGGCGCTTACGGCCGCCGTTGGATCGAGCAACACAATACCGATGACGACCCCGACCAGCAGCGCCGCGACCGGCCGGTGCGTTAGTACCGCAGTCGTGATGACGAAAACGGTCGGCAACAGGCTCAGCAGGCCGTAATGATCCACACGCACCCCCGGGGTTGGTTTTGCGCATTGTAGGCGGGCGAGCACCAAGGTTTAAAGAGGTGGGTTCTTCAGGCTTATGAAAAACAGGTGAAACTCGTAAAGACCGCTCTTCGTTGAACCTGATCGAGGCCGGTTATTCCGCACGTTCCGTGGATCCGTACGGGATGGACTCCGGACTGGCGGCAATCCATATCATCACTTCGCACAAGGAAATGCCATGAAAGCCATTTGTCAGGCGATTATCGTCTTAATTGCTTCCGCCGGGCTCGTTGCCTGCGGCGGATCCTCGAACTCGGGTGAGACCGGGCTCCTGTCGCTGGGCGTCAGCGACGATCCGATCCATGATGCGAAGAAAGTCTGCATTGCGTTCGACGCTGTCGAGCTCAAGCCTGCCGGTGACGGTCCCGCATTTCGCGTCCCCCTACCTGAGACCAACATCAACCTGCTCGATTTCCAGGGCATGAATGCGGCGCCCCTGCTGTATAAGGAGGAAGTACCCGCCGGCGAATACGCCTGGATGCGCCTGATCATCAATGCGGTCGAGGGCAACAATGGCGGTGCGGGTGACAGCAGCGAGGCGTCGGAATGTGCCGGCGACGCTTCCTACATGGTCATGGGCAAGGAAAGCAATACGACCATGCACAACCTGTACATACCCAGCGGCGACGAGTCGGGGCTCAAACTCGGCGGCTTCACGGTACCCGTGAACGGCTCGGTCGATTACACGGCGGAGTGGGACCTGATGCTCTCGATTACCGAGCCGCCGGGGCTTGACTCGGACGTCATCCTCAAGCCGCACGTCAAGCTCGTCGACAACACGAAAGTCGGCACCTTGCGTGGTTCGGTGTCGAACGAACGCGCAACCGCAGACCGCTGCGAACCGGCCGTATACGTCTTCGATAACAACACGGATGCATCCGATATCGGGGTCGGCGAACCGGCAGCCTCTGCCATCGTAAGCCCGTTCGATGAGACCGATCTGAGCCTCGATTTCGAATACGAGATCGGTTACCTGCTCGAAGGCACTTACGAAGCCGCGTTCACCTGCGACGGCGGAGAGACGTTCCTCGAGCCGGCCGAAGGGAATCCGTTCATAGTTGTGGTCGGCGACATCACCCGAAGGAATTTCCAGTAATCGGCGCTGTTTCGGAGAACGGCGCAATCCCTATCAACAACTCGGTGCGGGGATGCATGCGGCGGACGCCTTCCACGGGTTTCGGTACGTCTGTATTCCCCCACCGGGCCACGACCCCCGTGGCCGCGACAGTACCGACTCCGCGAATTGAACAGTCCCTGCTGTCCCCGGTTGTGCTAGTGTCACGGCGCTCAACAACAATAGGGGAACCCCATGAACAAGCTTTTCCAGTTTGTCGCTGCCGCGATTCTCATTCTCGTGGCACCGCACACGCTCGCTTCCGACGACCAGAAGTCGATCCTGGTCACTGGCGCAAGCACGGGCATCGGGAGGCATCTCGCTGAAACACTGGCCGAGAACGGCTATCACGTCTACGCGGGCGCCCGCAAAGACGACGATCTCGCGGAGCTGGACGCGATCGACAACGTGACAGCTGTCAGGCTCGACGTCACCAAGCAGGACCAGGTCGACGCCGCCGTCGAGTTGATAAAGAAGAAAGGCACCGGCCTGTATGCGCTGGTCAACAACGCCGGCGTGGGCGGCGGCGGGCCGGTCGTCGACACGCCGATCGAAGACCAGACCTTTGTGTACAGGGTCAATGTCGAGGGCGTCTACCGCACGACGAAGGCGTTCGCGCCGATGGTCATCGAGTCCAAGGGTCGCATCATTACGACCGGTTCGATCGCCGGTACGGGCTCGGCGATCCCTGGCTTCGGCGCCTACAGCGGCAGCAAGCACTGGATAGAAGCGTTCACGGATTCCTTCGCGACGGAGATGGAGCCCCTCGGCGTCATGGTCAGCGTGGTGGAGCCCGGCAACTACAAGTCGCACATCCGGCGCAGCAGTGCAGCCCGCAGGATGGAGAAGGCAAAAGTGGCGGACGGCGAGATCAGCGAGGAGATGAAACAGGCTTACGACAGGACTGCTGAGCGTGAACTCTCGTACAAGGAACCTGACGAGGTCTCCGAAGCCTTTATGCACGCGCTGTTCGACGGCAAGCCACTGCGACGCTACATGGTCGTCCCCAACGAGGGGGAACAACAGTGGACCATCCGCGCGCAGATCAACGAGCTCGTGCAGCTGAACACCTGGGGCCCTCACAGCTACACCCGCGATCAGCTGGTCGAGATGCTGGACGAGGCCCTGGCTGGCGACACTCTCGAAGAGTAGCCTCCCCACGCGGTGTAACGGTCCGCCCTCCGGGCGCTGTCGGTGAGGCAGGGCATTGCAATTCGGGCGGATTCCCCTACTTCTTGGGTCAGCGGCAGACGGTGCTGCTAGACAGGGAATGACCATGGTCAACTCGCCTTACATCGTCGACGTATCCCGGGAGAACTATGCGCAGGTCATGGAGGCCTCGTTCAATGTCCCGGTGCTGATCGACTTCTGGGCCAGCTGGTGCCAGCCCTGCCAGGTCCTGATGCCGGTCCTCGCGAAGCTCGCCGAGGAGTACCAGGGCAAGTTCCTGCTCGGCAAACTGAACACCGAGGAGGAACAGGAGATTGCCGCACAGTTCGGAATCCGCAGCATCCCCAACGTCAAGCTGTTCCGCAACGGCCAGCCGGTGGACGAGTTCCTGGGCGCGCAACCTGAGCGCACGGTGCGGGAGTTCATCGATCGTCACGTGGCGCGGGAATCCGATGCGACCGTGCAAAGGGCACGCCAAGAGCTCGCCGCCGGGGACGCCGATGCCGCCATTGCATTGCTGAACCAGGCCCGCGAAGCGGACCCCGATAATCCGCGCGTCGTCCTGGTCCTTGCCGGGGCGCAGGCGGCTGCGGGCGACGTCGCCGCCGCCGAGGCAATACTGGATGAACTGCCCGTAAGCGAGCAGGCAAACCCCGAAGTCGCGGCGCTGCGCAGCCACCTGTACTTCGAGGGCCAGCTGGCCGATGCCCCCGCTGCAGCGGAACTCGAAACGAGGCTTGCTGCCGATCCGGACGATCAC
>JABAHS010003388.1_pt7 | contig 11009 bp, 9 predicted proteins | sample 7062111 | NCBI WGS metagenome assembly JABAHS01 (sample SAMN14534600, study PRJNA622989) | marine sediment metagenome | biome: marine biome [ENVO:00000428]; feature: marine pelagic biome [ENVO:01000023]; material: deep marine sediment [ENVO:00002113]; isolation source: pool of 4 deep marine... | reverse complement strand
AGCCGGGCGATCATGTCGAGATCAAGTACGACTCCAATGAGGACGATGGCGTGGTCGCTATCCACAGCATCAAGGTGCTGCCAAAATAAGACGCCTTCGTCAGCGGAGGGCGGCGTGCAAAGCCGCCCTCCGCGCCCCTTCATCGACGCGAGAGCGGTACGCTTGGCGGTCAAACGGCCCTGCGTAAGTCAGCCGGCACGGCCCCCGGGCGCGGCTGACTTGTATGCCGCGACGATCGTGGCCATCATGCCTAACGAGGCATTCCCGCTCGTGTCGACGCGGGAGCGCGACCGGAACCGAGGCAGTGTCACGAACATTGATCACAATCGGCGTCGCTCTCATCGTCATCGGCCTCGCATGGCCCTGGCTCGCGCGGCTGGGGCTCGGCCGCCTGCCCGGAGACATCGTTGTCGAGAGGGATGACTTCCGCTTTTACTTCCCCATCACCTCGGCAATCCTCGTGAGCGTGTTCATCACTCTGATCCTCTGGCTGGTCAGAAAATAGAACCAAGATCACAGCGATCTCGGCCGGCAAAAGCCGCGCTTGCTCACTGCCGCTCTCAGGCTCCACCGTGCGGGCAGTGCGACGGCAACAGCCGTATCTCACACCGGCGTGCTTTCGACGCTGCCGTAACCACGGCGCAGAACAGGCTCAGGATGCGGCGCCCCGGCGCGGTAACTGCCAAAAGATCGTCTCGAGCGCTTTTCCCACCGTTTGTTCGTCACCGCCTTGCCGATACCAGCGCCTTTGGCGCACGTCGAGCAGATAGAGCTCGAATCGATAAAAATCGTCGGAATGTTGGCCGGCCAGCCGTTTCTGGTAGAAACACATGAAGACCAGATCGGCATTCAGGGCTTCGGCGGTAGCATGGACGGTCATCTCGTCGGGGCTCCTGGAGACGTAGTTGCCGGACCAATAGGAGTGCGCGGCCCCGACCGCCGGGTGTTCCATGTCCTTATCGTACGCCGAGTAGACGAGCTCCATGTCTTGGTGCCGGGCGACGAAGCGGCGTATGTAGGTCTCAATCTCGGACTCCGCGACGTAGCCTGCGTTGCTCGCGTTCGCGAAGGGCAGGATGGCTACGCGCAGCGCTCGGCTCCCTGGGTACTCGGCGCCGGCTCGGCGCGTTTCCGAGGGCGGCGCCGCGGCGGCTTGCTTCGCTGCTTGTTGCTCGCGATACGGCGTGACCTCAAGCGCGGCGACCGCTTCTGCGCCCTGTGCGTGCGCGATCCGGGGAGAATTCGCGACGCTCTCGCCTGGCAGAAAGTCGGTGATGATTCGTGCGCCGAGCACGGCGACGGCACGATTGATCTCCGCGGTGACGAGGCCGCCCCCTTCGTCGGCCCAGTCGAAGTAGCTGTGGGACTCGCTGTCGTAAATCCACTCTCGCTCGAAGCTCGGCGTCTCCCGGTCACCCTCGAAGATTCGCCCCTCGACGACGACCTCCAGGCGAACGTCCGGATTCGCCTGCTGCTGGTGGTTCACTACCTCCAGCGCGACCTTGGACGCGGCGATGAGCAGTCGGGTATCGGCTCCGCCTTCGGCGTCCTGCGTCGTCCAGACGTTGGTCTCGATGGAGTAGCTGACCCGCTTCAAATTCTGCTGCGTATCGCCGGACGCCTGGGCCAGGACCATCTCAACCAGCCGGCTTTCCACATCGGCCATGAGTAGCGCATTGCGAAGCGTGAGATCTGCGCTGTTGACCTCTTCTCCCGTTCGATAGGGAAATGTCCCGCCCACGCCTCCGGCCAGGCCCACGAAGCCGCCGGCCGCCGCGAAAACCGGCACGCAGACAAATGCCGCAGGGCCGCAACCCAGTCCGACGATGGCGCCGGTGCCCGCACCGAGGGCCCCGAGGCCGGCGGTGGTGCCGGCCTTCTCGAGGTTCGACTTGGAGGCCGGAGCGCTCGGCCGGCGGGGATCCGCGAGCCCCGCCGGGGCGATGGCGATGGTGCCGAAGGTGGCGCGCTGTTGCGCCGTCGGCACCGGGCGGGGGTCGGTGTACTCGCGCGGCGGTGTGGCGCAGGACGAGAGAATCACCAGCGCTTGAGCGAGGAGGATGCTCCGCATCGCCACCCCGCGACGCGCACCGATAGAAGACGATGAGCTCAGCATAACTCGCTCTGGAATTTCGTCGCGAGCGTCGCCGGGGCGACGACTACGCGCACGTAAAAACTTCTCTGAAAAGCATAACAGAGCCCTGCAATTGAACGACTTACAGCTCCCTTACACCGTTGCGAATCCCGGGTTTTACGGCTGCTCGCGGGCAGCAGGCGGCGGTGCGGCGAACCGACGGGATTTGCCAGCCGTGAGGCGAGATAACAAGGTCAGGAAGCACCCCTGCCAAATCGGAATCTCCCATCCGCATCAGAGGCTTAGTTGCATATTCAGGTCTTTGTTGTAAGATGCTCGGCGGGTTCCAGGAAAGACTCCCCTGGCTACAAAAGGGGAGCGGCTTCGCGATGCCAGCGTAGAACCCTGAACCAGTCTCTTGTCCAAAACGAACGGCGCCTCCCAGGGGTGACCTGTGCTGCTTTGTTTCGGGGGATTATATCGATTGCAGCGCCGATCACACTGCCGATCAAAAGGGCAATAAGCGTCCGGTGTGAGTGCCGGTAATTCGCCAAACAACTCTTCACCCAGGAGGAGAGAAATCATGCAGAAAAGAATCCCGAAATGGATGATGGCGGTCGGCGCCTTCAGCGTCTTCGCTCTGGCTGGCCCAGCTGGCGCCGACGAGACCACCGGGTTGACGGACACGACCATCAAAGTCGGCGTCATGGGACCTTTCACCGGTAACGCGTCGAGCTACAGCAAGACGCAGATCGGGCTCATGGCCTATTTCAAGCACATCAACGATCAGGGCGGCATCCATGGGCGCAAGTTCGAGATCTACCAGGAGGACACCGCCTGCGCACCGGCCAAGGGAATTGCCGCGGCCAAGAAGCTGATCCATCAGGACAAGGTCTTCTATCTGCACGGCAACTCGTGCAGCGCCGTTGCCATGGCGGTGAAACCGACCGTTTCGCCGACGGGCATACCCTGGATTATCGCCCATGCCGTCAACCCCAAGATCACGATGCCGGTTAACGAGAAAAAGAGCATCTTCCATGGTGTTCCTGCAGGCCCCGCCTACGGCTCGACCATGGGCAAGTTCGTGATGTCAAAACCCAAATCCAAGCGCATTGCGATGATCACGCACACGAACGACTGGGCGAAGAGCTACTGTGATCCCGCTATCGACGTCATCAAGAAGGAGGGTGGCGAGATCGTTCTGGACGTTGCGCTGGAGCGCGGCCAGACGGACTCCACGGCTCAGGTGCTGAAGCTCAAGCAGGCCAATCCCGACTTCATACTCGGTTGCCTTTACGAGGCCGAGACCGTGATCTTCCTGCGCGATGCGAAGAAGTACGGACTCAAGACCCCTGTCATGGGCACAGCCGGTACCGATCTCGAGAATACGCTCGAGCGGCTGGGTGATCTCGACGCGGTGAAGAACTACTTCGTGCTGCACGCCTTCGTCGACAAGGTCGACGGCCCGAAGATGAAGAAGTGGAACGACATCATTCTCAAGTATTATCCGAATGAGACCATCACCGGGTTCAGCGCTGTCTCCATGGCGAGCGGCGTCGCGGCCGTGCAGGCGCTCGAAGCGGCCGGGCGCGACGTGACTCGTTCCAAGTTCATCGCCGAGCTCGACAAGATTCGAGACCTCAAGACGGGCATCCTGGCGTGTGACATCACCTGGACGCCGACGGACCGCCACGGCTGCAAGAAGTCGGCCGTTGCCGGTTTCGTTGACGGCAAGCCGACGGTGCTCTCGAGCTGGGGCAAGACCTGGTAGTCTGAGGAGCCTTCGGAGCTGGCCGAACCGTACCGCCCCCGGGCTTGTTCGCCCGGGGGCACGTGACGGTTCGCCCACTTTCGTGTTGCGAGACTGCTAACAGCCAATGTTATTCCTGCAACTCACGCTCAGCGGATTGCAGCAGGGCGCGATCTACGCTCTGATCGCCCTATCCCTCACCGTCGTCTACAGAGCAACCACCATCGTCAATTTCGGCCACGGCGATTTCGTCATGGCCGGAGCCTTCGCGGTCTACGTGCTGGTCATCTATGCAGGGATTCCTTACGTCCCGGCCGCGCTCATGGCGATAGTGATTCTATTTCTCATCGGCGTTGGAATAAGCCGCGGCTTCATCGATCCCATCAAGGCCGGTCCGCACATCGGCTTCGCGATGATGAGCATATCGATCGGCTATGTCTTGCGGGGTGGCGCACGCACCCTCTGGGGACGCGAGGTCTTCCCCATGCCGCGGGTCTTCGATATCGAGCCCATATTTTTCGGCGAACTGGTGGTGACCGGCGAAGTGTTGTTCATCTGCTCCATCGTCGCCGTGCTGCTGGCATTCTTCTTTCTGGTCTTCTACCACACCACCGTCGGCACCATCATTCAGGCCGTTTACCAGTCCGAGCGCGGCGCGACGCTCATCGGTGTCAATGTCCGCGCGTTTCATGAATCCATGTGGGGCGCCGGTCTCGCCATGGGTGCGCTCGGGGGGATTCTGATCGCGCCTATTTCCCTTCTCCATCCCGATCTCGGCGCCGCGTTTCTGATCCGCGGATTCGCCGCCATGACCCTGGGCGGATTCGGCTCGCTCGGAGGCGCGGTCGTCGGCGGACTGCTGTTGGGGGTCGCGGAGCAGTACTTCGGTTATTACATCGACACGGCGTTGCAGGACATCACCGCCTATCTGGTCATCGTCGCAGTGCTGGTCGTTCGCCCGGCGGGACTGTTCGGCAAGACCGCCACGGTCCGCATGTGACGAGCGCGCAATGAATACGTCCGAGCGGCCTCCTTTGATTACCGTGAACCGACTGCGATGGGTCTACTACGCCCTTCCCGTCATCGCTCTGCCCATCCCGTTTCTGGCCAACGAATATCTGCTGTGGGTGGCCAACGCCATGCTGGTCTACATTCTCGTGACAACGGGCTTCAACATCGTCATCGGCAACCTCGGCCAGCTCGCCTTCGCCAACACGGCATTCTTCGGAATCGGCGCCTATACCACGGCCATCCTCATGGTCTATGCAGGCGTCCCGTACGCCATTGCCATCCTCGCGGCCGCCATCGCCGGCGGAGTCGCCGGATTTCTCGCGAGCGTGACAGCGCTCAGGGGTATCCGTCTCTACTATCTCGCCATCATCACCCTCGCCTTCGGTGAGCTCATGCGCTGGGTGTATCTGCATGCCGACACGGTCACCAAAGGATCCGACGGCCTGCTCATGCCCGAGCCGAGCTTTTTCTGGATCCCGATAGATTCCGAGGTGCCAAAGTTTTACTTATTCCTGCTTTTGACGGTGCTGGTGGTCAAGGCGACCTCCAATCTCATGCGATCCCGAATCGGGCGGGCCATCGTCTCCATCCGCGACAACGAAGCGGCGACAGCGTCGTTGGGCATTTACACGGCGCGCTACATCGTGCTGGCCTTCGTGTGGAGCGGCGCCGTCGTCGGCATTGCCGGCGCCATGTTCGCGGCCTTGACCCAACGCGTGTTGCCGGAGTCTTTCGGCCTGACCGAGGTCATCGTCCATTTCGGAATGGTGCTCGTTGGCGGCACGGGCAGCATTGTCGGCAGCGTCCTCGGGGCCATAACCCTCACCGCCCTGCCGGAATATTTTCGCCAGTTTCCGGGGATGGACGAGCTGTTTTTCGGCATCATCATTGTGTTCGTGCTGCTGTTCCTGCCCAAGGGCCTCGTGAGCCTGCTCTGTCGCATCTCGCCCGCCTTCAACGAGCGGTATTATCGGGAATAGCCATGGAGCCGTTACTCAAGCTGCAGGGCATCTCGGTCAACTTCTCCGGCCTGCACGCGCTCGAGGACGTGACCTTCGACGCCCATGCAGGCGAGGTGCGCGCCGTCATCGGGCCCAACGGAGCCGGAAAGACGACGCTGTTCAACGTCATATCCGGGTACGTCCCTGCGACTGCCGGTGTCATTCATTTCAAGGGTGAGCCCATTCACGGGCTCGCACCTCACGATATCTCGGTCAAAGGTGTGCGCCGAACCTTCCAGAACGGCGGGCTTTTCCCCCAGATGACCGCGCTCGAGAACATCCTGGCCGGCCTTCACGTGCACATCAAAAGCAGCTTCCTCGGCATCGTGCTGGGGCTCGGCGAAGCCAGAGAAGCCGAGCGCGAAGGCGTCGAGCGGGCGCGCCGCCTTCTCGACCTCATGGATCTCGGCGCCATCGCCGATCAGCCGGTCAAGGACCTGTCCGGCGGGCAGCAGCGCATGGTGGAGATCGTTCGCACGCTTGCTACCGAACCGCCGCTGCTGCTCCTCGACGAGCCGGTCGTCGGGCTTTCACCGCCGATGCGCGACCGCATGATGCAGATTATCCGCCGGCTCGCCGGTGAGGAAGGCATCGGCATCATGCTCATCGAGCATGTCATCGATCTCGTGATGTCCGGCTCCGACGTGATCGTCGTCCTCAGCTCCGGCGAGCTGATCGCCGAGGGGGCGCCGGATGAGATCAGACAGAACCGCGACGTGCTGGAGGCTTATCTTGGCCACGCCTGAGTCACTGCTGAGCGTCCACGATCTGCATGTCTCCTATGGGACCAAGGAGATCCTTCACGGCATCGACTACAGCATCTCCGAGCGCGAGGTCGTGGCAGTCCTCGGCGCAAACGGAAGCGGCAAGTCGACCTCACTGAACACGATCAGCGGTTTCGTCGCCCCGACTGCCGGCAAAATCGTCTTCGACGGCGAGGACATCACCGGACTTCCCGCCCACCGCATATTCAGGCTCGGCGTGGTCCAGGTGTCGCAGGCGCGGGATTTGTTCCCCGAGCTCACCGTCGAGCACAATCTGCGTCTCGGCGCGACGATAAGAAACCGAAAAGGCGCCGATACACAGCTCGAAACCGTCTTCGATTATTTTCCCCGCCTTAAAGAACGGCGTCGCCAGCAGGTGCGATCCCTATCGGGCGGTGAGCAGCAAATGGTGGCCATCGGGCGCGCGGTAATGGCAAAACCCCGGCTTTTACTGCTCGATGAGCCGTCCGGTGGACTGGCGCCCCAGTTCATCAATGAGATCGGAAACATCATCCAGGTCCTGAAGGACGACGGCGCGACCATGCTCATGGTCGAGCAGAACCTCGCCCTTGCCTTCAAGGTGGCCGATCGTTTTATCATCCTGCGCGACGGGTTCGTCAGCGACGGCGGCTTCGTCAAGACCCTGGAAGGCGATCACGACGATATCGTTCGGACCATCTATCTCTGACAAGGCCGTCTCACACGCAAAGCGAGCAGCGCAAGCCCATGAACAGCACGGCTCCGCATGCAGACGCGGTCGTATTCGATGGCCTGATCGTCTCCAACGGGAGCCGCGAGGTGTTCGCGGACATAGGTCGGGGCGGTTCGAAGACCGCGACTTGCACGTCTCGTCGTTTGGGAGGGTTTCCAGGACACCAATGACTAGGCGATCCCGGCGAGGCAGGCCCTTCGTGTGCCGCTAGGAAAAGCGACCAGCTGGCGCGAAGCGATCGCGGTCTATCGCCATCCGCGCGTTCTGGCGATGCTCTTTCTCGGCTTCTCGGCCGGCCTGCCCTTCTTGCTGGTGTTCTCCACGCTTACCGCCTGGCTGCGGGATCTGGGTGTGAGCCGCACCGCCATCGGTTTTTTCGCCTGGGTGGGGATCACCTACTCCATCAAGGTGATCTGGGCGCCCGTCGTCGACCGGATGCCGATTCCGTTCCTGACCCGCGCTCTCGGCAAACGCCGGAGCTGGATGCTGATCGCCCAGCTGGGCATCGCGCTGGGGCTGATTGGGATGGCGTCGACCGATCCCACCACCGAACTGACGCGCGTGGCGATCTTTGCTTTGCTGGTGGCCTTCTCTTCCGCCACTCAGGACATCGCCGTCGATGCGTACCGCATCGAAGCAGTGGTCAAAGAGCGCCAGGCGGCGATGGCCGCGACCTATATTCTCGGCTACCGCGTGGCCCTGCTGGTGGCCGGGGCGGGAGCGCTCTACATCGCCTCCTACGCTTCGTGGCCGGGCGCGTATCTTTCCATGGCCGCGCTGATGCTGGTCGGCATGTCGACCGTGCTGCTCGTGGCCGAACCTGTGCACCACCAGGGCCGCGAGAACGTCATGTTCGAGCAGCGGGTGATCGATTTCATGTCGCGTTCCGCGGCTTTGCCGGGCTGGCTGCGAGGCGCAATCGCATGGATCATCGGGGCCGTAATCTGTCCCTTTGCCGACTTCTTCTCGAGAAACGGCTGGTGGGCGCTCGTCATTCTCCTGTTCATCGGGGTCTTCCGGTTGAGCGATCTCGCCATGGGCATCATGGCGAATCCGTTTTATCTGGACCTCGGTTTCACCAAGACCGAGATCGCCAACATCGCCAAGATCTTCGGCTTTTTCATGTCAATCGCAGGATCGTTCGCCGGCGGCGTACTGGTGGTCCGCTACGGCATCATGCGCCCGCTGCTTCTCGGCGCAATCATGGTCGCCGCAACCAATCTGCTTTTCTCGCTGATGGCGATGATCGGACCCGACAAGGCCTGGCTCGCGGTGGTCATCAGCGCAGACAACATCAGCGCAGGTCTCTCGAACGCGGTCTTCATCGCGTATCTCTCCAGTCTCACCAACCAGGCGTATACCGCGACGCAATACGCGTTGTTCAGCTCGTTCATGACGCTGCCCGGGAAGGTGATAAGCGGCTTCTCCGGCATCATCGTCGACGGGTTCGGCTATGTTTCTTTCTTCGCTTACGCCGCTGCCATCGGCATCCCCGCCATACTGCTGGTGATCTATCTGATGCGCCGATGGAATGTCGACGAGATGAAGCCGGCCGAGGCGCGCTGAAGGGGCATCTAAGAGCGGCCTGCACGACCGGCAGGGGGCTTGGAAGGCCTCCCCGTCTCGCTCCGCGACGTCGCAGGAGGGGGACCTACGCAGCCTCGTTGCGGCGGCCCACGGTCTCCAGATAGCGCACGCAGTCCTCGACCGGCGTCACGTCGCCGAATTTCGCGTCGATATCGAACAGGTTCCAGAGCACTGCGCCCGGAACGCGATCTCCGATGCACTCTTTGACTGCGATGGGGCGAAATCCGTCGGCGAGCCCGTCGCAAATTGTCTCCCGCACGCAGGCAGACGCGGTTACACCCGTCACCAGGATGGTATCGACGCCGGCAGCGCGCAGGTATCCAGCGAGATATGTGCCATGAAAGGCGCTCGCTCGCTTTTTCACGAGCACCTGCTCGCCCTCGATCGGAGCGATGCGGGAGTCGATGGCCCAGAGCTCTTCGTTGCTCTGGTCAACGACCTCGACAGGGATTTTGCAGTGCCACAGCCCCATGTCCGTGTTCGGATTCTCCCGGTCGGTGACCTGGTAGCAGGTCGTGACGTGGACGACGGGATGAGCGTATTTTCGGCAGGCTTCGAGAAGGCGCTGGACGCCCGGGATGATCTGGTCGTCGATATGCTCACAGGTGAACGGATTGCCCGGTCGGGTCCAGGCGTTGGCAAGATCGACGTTAATCAGCGCGGGCTTTCGACCGAACCCGACGCGTCTCTGAAACCCGCGCTCGGCGTATAGCTCCCGCGCCCGGGCGAAGGCTTCCTCCAGGGCGGCCTCCAGCGCATCGCGGCTGTCCGGCATGACGAGTCCCTCCTCGAACGGATAAGGGTCACCATGTTACCGAACTCGCTAGCGCTATGCAGGCTCGGCGAGCCTCGGGGCAAGGCAGCTCTCTAGATAACCGTAGAGGACGACAGCTGCTGCAACCGCATCGTCGCGCCCGGGCTTACTCTGAATCCAAATGCAGCCCGGATAGGCGCCGCCTCGACGAGTCCATGCTGGCCAGCTCCGATCGGCTAGCGCCGGTATTCTTCCCGTCCTCCTCGTCGATGCGGTTCGGAGGATACATCCGCCGTGCCGATGAGCCATGCGGCTGCAAACATGCCAATCAACATCATGACCAGTGAGCTACCGTCCGATAGCCCGTGACCCCACGCAATTGGAATCCCGCAAAGCGAGCCAGCCATGACCATGAATCCCAGTAAGGCACGCATATCAGTCCAAATCTCCTGGTTTTTCCGTCCTGCCCAAAATTATAGGAGTGGACAGGCGAACGGTTTGAGAGCAACTTCACGAGAGCAAGGCACGAACTTTGAGAGCAATTTCACAATTTGCAACAATAGGGGCGCACAGGGACGAGCCCGTCGAGGGACTCGAGAGCACCGCCCTCCGCGGCTCAATTCACCAGACGGCGAGGCCCGTAGCTCGGTCAAATTTGCCAAGGGTGCCCACGCCCCCAAGGAAACGGATCCGCGTCGAAGACGGGGCATTGAAATTTCGTAGAAAGCGGCAGTCGACGGGCTCTCAGCCGATTCAGCGCGCAGAATAAAAACTTCCTGGGTTTCGGTGGAAACCTGAGACAATCATAATCGTTAGTAACCGCGCAGATAATGAGACCGCCATGACCTCACGAAGAAATGTTCCTGCATACGCAATCGTAACCGGCCCGACCAGCGGGATCGGATATGCCTTTGCCAATGAGCTCGCGAAAGACGGCGTCAATCTCATACTTGTCTCGAGAGACGAGACTCGACTCGAGGAGGTCAAGGCTGAGCTCGAAGAAAAATATTCGGTCACCGCCAAGGTCATTCGAAAAGATCTCTCGCGACCCGAGGCCCCGTCGGAGATTTTTGATGTCTTGAAACAAGAAGGTCTCCAGCCAAACATCCTCGTGAACAACGCCGGCTATAACGTTTACGGCAGGTTTGAAGAGAGTAATCTGGAGCAGGAACTCAAAATGATACAGCTCCAGATCGGCTCACTGACAGAAATGACGAAGCTGTTCCTGAGGCAACGCGACAAAGCCGCAGAAAATAAGATATTGAACGTGGCATCTATTGCGGGGCTCGTCCCCGGTCCCCGGGCATCCGTCCATTTCGCATCGCGAGCCCACGTGCTCAGCTTCTCTCTGGCGAT
>JABAHS010017351.1_pt2 | contig 11010 bp, 21 predicted proteins | sample 7062111 | NCBI WGS metagenome assembly JABAHS01 (sample SAMN14534600, study PRJNA622989) | marine sediment metagenome | biome: marine biome [ENVO:00000428]; feature: marine pelagic biome [ENVO:01000023]; material: deep marine sediment [ENVO:00002113]; isolation source: pool of 4 deep marine... | reverse complement strand
CAGCGCGAGCTTGTGCTGGATACAGGGGTGGCTGACTTCTTCGTGCATCGGGTTTGGCCCCCGTTCTGATTATTCTTCTATGAAACGATCTCGGTGACGACTTCCGAGGTTACCGAGTTGGCGATAAAGCACAACTCATGCGCCTCGTGATGCAGCGCCTCGAGCGTCGCCGCGTCCGGCGTTTCTGCCGCGTACTCGCACTTCGGCCGCAGTATCACCCGTGTCATGGCCATCCTTCCCTCGCCATTCTTCTCGAGATAGCCAACGGCCTCGTCGGCGTAACGATCGACGACGATATTCTGCCGTTGCGCGAGCGCAAGGAAAAAGAGCATGTGGCAGCTGGACAACGACGCGACGAAGGCCTCTTCGGGATCTACGTTCGCCGCCACGGACATCGGCAGCGGCACGAGCTGGGGCGATGCCGATGCCGGTACCGTCAGCCCACCGTCGAATCTCCATTCGTGTTCGCGACTGTACTCGTTGTCCAGGAAGTCCTGGTTGTCGCGCTCCCAGCTGACTGTCGCCGTGTAGCTGCTCATGCCTGCGCCCCGCGACGCAGATTCGCGACCTGAAGTCCGCAGCTTGCCGCATACCCGGTTCCGCACATCGGGCTTCTCCCTCGTTCAGGCGAGCCGGACGCCATTCTCGACCGGCTGGTCCGGCACGGCCAGCACCACCGGGCCGTCTGCCGTTACGAAGCCGGTGACGAGACATTCGGACATGAACGGTCCGATTTGTTTCGGCGGGAAGTTGACAACTCCAATCACCTGTTTCCCGACGAGATTTTCAGCATCGTAGAGATCCGTAATCTGCGCCGACGCGCGCCTGACGCCGACCTCGTCACCGAAGTCGACGCTTAGCTTCCAGGCAGGGCGACGCGCCTCGGGAAACGCCTCGACGTCGAGGATCGTACCGACCCGTAGCTGCACCTTCTGAAACTCGTCCCAACTGATTTCTTGCATGTCGATGTCTTACTCCGGAATCGTCAATCGATAGACCGGCAGGAACCGGCCGGGAATGCTGGCCGACTCGCGATAGCCGGCCGGTTTGGCGCCGATGGACTGGTAGAACTCGTCGGCGTTCGGATCGCCCTGGATCGTGATCGACGTGATGCCGAGTAACTCCGCCTCGCCGCGCAGGTGCTCGATGAGCAGCCGGCCGATTCCCTTGCGGAGCAGCTCCGGCTTGACGAACAAGCCCTGCAGTTCTGCTTCATGTTCGCTCAACGTCTCGAGCGCGTAGAAACCGACCAGTTCACCATCGAGCTCGCAGACCTGGAATCGAAAGCCCGGCGCCTCGAGATCTGCGCCGCTGTAGGTCAGCTCGTGCCGACAGCGCTTCATGAATTCGATGTCATAGCCCCAGGACGCTTTCGAACGAAACGCGAGCGACGACAACGCCGCGGCATCGCCGGGCCCAGCCCTTCTCAGGCGGCATTTCTCCAGTATCTGCGACAACTCGGTGTTCGACCTCAGGTAAAGGCGGCGCTGACCCAGACGCCGATGAAGTGAGATACCGCGACGACGACGATGGCGATGACCAGGTGCTCGGTAACGACGTGCAGGACTGGCGAGCCCTGGACGCGTGCCAGGTAAGCGCTGAGTAGCGTAATCACGATCAGGCCCCAGCCGACGGCGACGGCAACGGCGACGGGTAGCGGGAACCACAGCAACGGCAAAGCGAAACTGAGTGCGACGATGAGCTTGGTGAAGAAAGTCCAGAACGTGGCCGCCCAGATGTGTTCGTGAGTCGATTCCGGATCGGCCTCCTGGGCCAGGTGGATGCCCATCGCGTCGGACATGGCGTCTGCGACCGCAATGACCAGGATGCCGCCGAGGACCGCCACCATCGAGTTGGTGCCGGCGTTGAGACCCGCGATCAGCCCGATCGTCGTGATGACGCCGCTGGTGGCGCCGAAAAAAACGCCGGTACGTGCGCCCTTGTTCTTCAGTATCCGTCTCATTTAACTTAATCCGCGCCTCGTTCAGGTTTGATACGCGTTTTCCGCCAGCGAAGCAACCAGTAGCCGTACAGGCCGACATTGAGCACGGCCACGGCGATGCCGAGCCAAAGCTGGGTGCTGCGGGTCAGGCCCGCCGGGTAGATGACCGGCAAGACGTAATGCTCGATGAAGCTTTCGGCGTACCCGGCCTCCCCCGCCATGCGCCGGAACCAGTTTTCGAGCACGGTAAGCGGACAGATCCTGCCGGCAAGTTCGACCCAGGTGCCCCAGAGTGCCGCTGGAACGTGCAGCCAGGCCATACGTGGAAACCTGAAGACGAGGATTGCGCCAGCAATCACGAACGTGATGAACAGCAGGTGGACCAGCAAGGTCAGGTCTGCGGCCAGCCGGTATCCCACCGCTACCAGCCCTCGATGGAATACTGGCGAACCTCGCCGGTCTCGCCAGGCAACGTGACCATGCGTTCGAAGTCGAAGCCGAGCCTGTCGAGCAGGCGGGTCGAGGCGACATTCTCCTCGTCCGCGATCGCGAGAACACGCTCGAGTCCGAGGCGATCGCGCGCCTCGCCCAGCACGGCCAATGACGACTCCAGTGCATAGCCGTTGCCCCAGTAGGCTTTCAGGAAAGCGAAACCGAGGTCCGGGGCGGGGAACGGGTCGCGATTGACCAGCCCACAGATGCCGATGGCAGCACCGTCGCCGGGTATCCCGACGCGGTACAGGCCGTAGCCGAATTGTTGGTAATGTGCCAGCGGGACCGCGCGCAGGTAGGCGCGGGCTTCGTCCAGCGTACGTGCGCCCTTGTCACCGATGTAGCGCTGGAATGTCGGCTCGTTCAGTAATTCGAGGATAAATGCGGCATCGTCAGCGGTGAGTCTCGTCAGGCGCAGCCTCTCTGTCGCCAGCGCCACCCCTAGAGATCCTTGATACCGAGATGCTGGAGCGTCGCGTCCTTGAGCGGATCAATGGTGGCGAGTTCGACCTCACAGCGGTTGTTGCGGCAGACCGCCTGCCGCTCCATGTTGCCGGACGGACAGTCGTAGTAGACGCGATACGCGCAGCTCTGCTCGTAGTTGCGATAGGCCAGCCGCAGCGCCGTGATTTCGCTTTTTGCCACCGACGTCATGCACTGTATCGGGTAGCCGTAGTCGAACAGCGTGCAGTCGTCGTCGGACCCGCAATACTGCGAGGACGCAACCTCGCTCACCAGCTCGGCTTCCACCTGCTGGCAGCTCATCGCGTCCGTATTGACGCGGAGCGCACTATCCGCACGCGGCGCCTCCAGCGCGAGTTCGGCAGCCGCCACCGGCTCCTTTGGTAGCCAGCGCGCATCGTCTTCGAACCACGTCGCCGCCAGCCACAGCGTCACGGCAAGCGCGACGGACAGCAGGACGGTCGGATAGGACGAGGGTTGCATAGGGCTGATTGTAGTGGTCCGCTCAGAATCGGTCGATGACGGTAACGCCGGCGACATGCAGCGCCTCGGGATCGCTCAATGCGGCCGCCGCTCGCTCGAGGCTCACGGTCTGTCGGATCAGCGCTGCCGGGTCCAGGCGCCCGGCCGAGATCATCCCGAGCATCCGCGGGTACTCGAACGCCTGCATGCCGTGGCTGCCGACTATTTCGAGTTCTTTCGCGATGACGAGTTCCATCGGTAATCGCGGGCGGAAATCGTCGCCCGCCAGCAGCCCGACCTGGACGTGCCTGCCCCGCTTGCGCAGGCAGGCAACGGAGTCACAGCAGGTCCCTGCGCTGCCGAAGGCGTCGATCGAGGTATGGGCCCCACCCCCGGTAGCAGCGATGATTTCGTCGACGACAGCGGCGCTTGCGCCGGCATTCACCGTGACGTCGGCGCCAACCCCCCGTGCAAGCGCGAGCGCGTCTTCGTCGACGTCGACGGCGACGACGCGGGCATCCAGCGCGTTGGCGATCATCACCGCCGACAGGCCGACACCGCCGCAGCCGTGCACGGCAACCCATTGCCCCGGCTCGACGACGCCCTGCGCGGCCACCGCGCGGAATGACGTGGCAAAGCGGCAGCCGAGACTCGCCGCGGTCACGAAGTCGATGTCGTCGGGCAGCGCAACGAGATTCGTATCGGCGTAGTCGATGGCGACATACTCGGCGTAGGAACCCCAGTGGGTAAAGCCGGGCTGGGTCTGGTTATCGCAAACCTGGTGGTTGCCGGAATCGCACTGCGGACAGGCACCGCAGGCACATACGAACGGTACCGTGACGCGGTCGCCCGGCTTCCAGCCGACCACCGCTTTGCCGACGGCCAGGACGACGCCCGCGAGTTCGTGCCCCGGCACGTGGGGCAGGTGGATGTCCGGGTCGTGGCCCATCCAGCCGTGCCAGTCGCTGCGGCAGACGCCGGTGGCCTCGACCTTGAGTACCGCGCCGCCGGCGGACGGCGCCGGGTCATCGACCTCGCGGACCTGGACCGGTCCCTGGAATGCCTCGTAGATCGCCGCTCTCATTCGTCGACCAGCGCCTTGTAGAAAACTGTCGCGTCCACGTAACCCTCCCGCGCGTGAAGAAATGCGCCGGGCAGGATGCCGATCTCGATAAAGCCGAGTTTTTTCCAGACATGCTGGCTGGCGGCATTCGTCTTGACGACCAGGTTGAACTGCATCGCCCGGTAGCCAAGACGCCGGGCTTCGCGCTGCGAGTGCTGTCCCATCAGCTGCGCGAGGCCGCGACCCCGCGCTTTCTCCGCGACGAGGTAGCCGCAGTTCGCAACGTGTGCGCCGAGCGTCGGCTGATTGGGCATGATGTAGTACGTGCCCAGCAGATCGCCCGATTCATCCTCGGCGACGTACACCCGGTGCGTCTTCTCGACCCACATGTAATGCGCGCCGGCGGAATCCATGTCCATGGCGTATGGATAGGTCTCGCCGGCTCGAATGACCGGCTCCATCATCTCCCAGACGGCCGGCCAGTCGGTCTCGTTGTATTCACGGATCTCGATCGACATGACTCAGAGCGCCTTCTTCAGGAAATGCTTTGCCTGTCCCGGAGGATAGTCGTCGAGGACGGCAAATTTCTCGTAACCGTGCAGCTCGTAGAAATCGGTCGCCTGGAAGCTGAAGGTGCTGACATGCGCATGGGTGCAGCCTTCGCCGCGGGCAATGGTCTCCAGCCTGTCGAGGAGTTCGCCGCCGATGCCCTCGCCACGCAGCGACGTATCGACCCACAGCAGCGATACCTGCAGCCAGTTCCAGTTGAGGTAAGCGGCGACGCCGGCGACGATCGTATCGTCGGCATCGCGCGCGAAGACGGCGAGCGGCCGGAAGCCGTCTTCGCCGACCGTCTCCATGGCATGCCGGCTCAGTCCCGCGGAGAGCAGCTGGGTGTCCTCTTGTCCTGCTTGCCAGTTTACGTCGAAGCGTATGCTCACTTGCCGATCATCCCGTAAGCGGCTTTATATAGCGGATGAGTTCGCCGTCGTAGCCGGCCCTCTCATACAGGCGGCGCGCGCGCTTGTTCACGGCGAACACGTGCAGCGTCATGCTCTGCGCGCCGTGCGCGCGCGCCGCCGCCTCGGCTACGTCAAGCAACGCTTTGGCGATGCCCCGGCCTTCGGCGGCGAGATCGAGCGCGATGGCCTCGAGGTGCGCGCTCGGCTCATGACTCAGCAGCTCCGGTCTCAGCGACACCATCGTGAAGCCGAGCAAGCTGTCATCCTCGTCCACGGCAGCATGCACGAGGCACTCGGCCTCGCCGCGCAGCCACCGGCGCATCATCTCCGCATCGTGTTCCCAGAGATGACCGGGATTTCGCGACTCGGGCACGTCAAAGTCCGCCAGCCGCGGCATCAACGCCAGCATCGCGTCACCCAGCGTTGCGTCCGCCTCGACGATCCTGTACCCGCTGCCCGTCATGCATCGCCCTTCTGATTCGCATCGATAAGGTCGAACAGGTTGCCGAACGGATCGCGCACCGTGCAACAACGCCCGCCCCATTCATGTACGACGATACCTTTCGCATCGCCTTGACTTGCCAGTACCCGTTCCACGACTTTATCGATGTCCGCGGTCTCGATGAAGAGGCCGGAATGTCCTTCGCCGTGCCACGGCTCCAGCCATTCGAAGATCTTGAGCACCGGCCCGCCAAGGTCGAAGTTCGTGAATCGGTGCGGCCCGTCGGTCGCCTCGCGGACCGGCGTCAGCCCGATTACGTCGCGGTAGAAATCTATGCTCGTGGCATAGTCCGCGGCCGGAAAGGAAATGAAGGCAGCTTTCATGGAATGCCCTTGCAGTGACGAGAGCCGATTCTTCAGCGACTAGCCGGCGTCTTCGGCGCCGCCGCCACGATAGAAGCGTACTTCGACCTTTTCGACCGTTGCCAGCCCCTCGCCGATAGCCTCGTCGATCAGCGGCAGGAACGCCTCGATCTTCTCCTCGCTGTCGACGATCTCGATGACGATCGGCAGATCGCTGGACAGCCTGAGAATCTTCGCCGTGTGCAGGCGGCTGTGCGCGCCGTAGCCCTCGAGGCCACGCAGCACGGTCGCGCCGGCGAGTCCCTCGGCACGCGCCTTCTTTACGATCCATTCGAACAGCGGCTGCTTCTCGTACTTGTCGTTCTCGCCGATGAAGATTCGTAACAGCTTTCCGTCTCTGGACAATGTCATTTTTTTCTACCTTGATGCCAGCGCATAGCCAGCCCACACGAGAGCCAGCCCCAGCACAACATGAACCGCGACGTTGAGCAGCGCGCGCAGGTAATCGGCGTCGCGCAGCAGCGCAAAAGTCTCGTAGCCGAACGTCGACCAGGTGGTGAAGCCGCCAAGCAGGCCGATCAGCGCAAACAGCCGGAAGTCGGCGCCGAACAGCTGCCGCGAATCGACGAGCCCGACAGCGACGCCGATCAACAGGCAGCCGAGCATGTTGACGGCGAGCGTGCCGTAAGGGAACGAGGACAGCGCGGCGCTTCGCTGCACCAGGCCACTCAAGCCGTAACGCGCGATCGCGCCGATGAAGCCACCGGTCCCGACCAGCGCGGCATTGATCAGTGCAGCCTTCAATCCCCTGCCTCCGTCGCCTTTGCTGGCCCGATGATAAGCGATTCAGGCAGCCAGGGCGCCGGGACCCGATTCGAGCCACGCGCGGATCTCATCACGCACGCGGCGGTAGTGAGCCAGCGCTTCCGCTTCGGTCTTCGCCCCGGCGGCCAGTTTCGGCGGATCATCGAAGCCCTGGTGGACGACCCGGGTTGGTCCCGCGAACAGCGGACAGGTGGCGTCGGCATGCCCGCAGACCGTGACGACGATATCCAGCGGCGCATCACCGAGTTCGGCCACCGTCTTGCTCGTGTGACCCGAGATATCGATGCCGATCTCGGCCATCACTTTCACGGCGAGCGGATTCAGGCCGTGCGCCTCTATGCCTGCGCTCACTGGCTCGATGTCCTGGCCACGAAGCTGCCGACAAAGTCCCTCGGCCATCTGGCTGCGGCAGGAATTGCCGGTACAAAGAAACAGGACGCGCAGCTTGTCGCTCACGGATCCTCGCCGATCGCGGGCGGCGGCTGGCAATTCGGCCCCTGCGTCAGGCGGCACGCCGGCCAGGCCAGCATCGCGCCGAGCACCGGCGCCGTCAGGTATAGCCAGATCGTATCGAAGTTCATGCTCGCCACCGCCGGACCGAGCGAGCGCGCAGGGTTCATCGCCGCGCCGGTCAGCTGACCGCCGATGAGCGCGTTGATCGTCACGATGCCGCCGACGGCGACGCCCGCCATGATGCCTTTCTCCTTGTGTCCTGTGGACACGTTCAGCACGACGTACATCAATATGAAGGTCAGCAGCACCTCGATGACGATGGCCGAGGAGATCGGCACGATGATCGAGGTGCCGCCCAGGGTTTCATGCGTAGGGAACAGGAAGCGCAGCGTCCATCCCGCGAGTATTGCTCCGGCGAACTGGCTGCTTACATACGGCAGGATGAATCGGCCGGGGAAACGCCCTGCGACATAGAAGCCGATCGTTACCGCCGGGTTGATATGCGCGCCGGACACGTTGCCGATCGAATAGATGACGGCCATGACGACCAGGCCGAAGACGATGTTGATGCCCAGATGCCCGATCGCACCACCATACAGGTCATTGACGACCACGGCGCAGCAGCCGGTGAACACCAGCATGAAGGTGCCGATGACCTCGGCGATGCAGCGGTTCCTGATCAAAACGAGATTTCAGGCTGGCTCATGAATATGAAACTTCGCGTCAGTACACGACGACGAAGATCGCCACGCCCAGGACGATCATGACGATTGCCCGGAAAGCGCGGAACGCAACCAGCGGCAGCGGATGCACGCCGTCACCGTGAGGGGTGTCATAGCGTGCCAGCAGCATATCCTCGATCGACATGCCGAGGCCCAGGACCAGGATCGCAGCAATAAACGTCAAGACGCCGGGCACATAACTGATTCCCGCCATCCAGGTCAGCACCGAAGCGCCGATCGCGATCATTGCGGCAAGCGAATGTAACCACAGGGACTTTTGCATCTCGGGCCTTGACCTCGTGCAGCCGCGATGACAGTCGGCCGATCATGTTAATCGTTGTCGGGCATGCCTTCAAAAAAGTCGACGCGGCCGGTAGCCAGCGAGTACTCGGCGCCGACGACCAGCAGCCCATCCTCGCGAACCAGCTGCTCCAGGGTCTCTGACCCGTGGCGCAGGGCCTCCGCGCTCGCGCGGACGTTTGCGCGGACCGAGCTGGCCATCAGCGCGTCGCGCCCGGCGCCGTTCGCGGCCGAGAATACCGGCTCGATGACAGGCCGAATTTTCTCGACAATCGCGTTGACATGACCGGGCGCCTGCGTCGTGTGGTCTTCCAGGGTCGACAGCGCGACATCCACTGCGCCGCAGCCGGAATGGCCGAGCACGACAACCAGCCGCGACCCGAACTTCTCGGCGGCGAGTTCCACGCTGCCGATCAGCGAGGGCGCAACGATATTGCCGGCGACACGGATCACGAACAGGTCACCGAGCCCGGCGTCGAAGATGATCTCGACCGGCACGCGGGAATCCGAGCAACCGAGGACGATGGCGAACGGCGCCTGCCCGTCGAGATGCTCGTCCAGTTTGGTGTGGCTGAGATAGGTATCGATGCAGCGTTCTCCGTCGACGAATCGCGCGTTGCCGTCGCGCAGCATGGCGAGCGCCTCGCAGGCATTTATCGGACGGTCGTTCATTCACGGTTTCCTTTTTTGCCAAACTCCCAGCTGTACATGACAAAAGACTCTTCCCTGCCATCGAGCGACCGGTACAGCGCGCGTGCAGCCACGTTCTCGTCTTCGGTGCCGAGCCAGATTTCCTCGAAACCGAGTTCCACTGCGAGGTCGAGGATACGACGCAGCAGCCGCTTGCCGATACCCTGCTGGCGGTAAGCGGGCGCGACGCCCATCTCGTTGATCCAGATCTGCACCGGCTTGTCCGGATGCAGGTATTCGTTGGCAGTGGCCATGCCGACCACTGCGCCCTCATCGATCGCCACCGCGATGTAGTGCGCCGGGCTCTCCAGGAACCGCTCGGCCATCTCCGGGATGACGGGAAAATCGAAAACGCCTGCGGCGACATTGCTGAGCACATCGGCGTCGCCCTCCTGCAGCAAGCGAATCTCGATCGTCATGTAAGCGTACCCGGCGAAAACGGCAAGGATGGCGTCACAGGCCGCCGATTCTACAGGTTCGAAGCGAGGATGATCGAGAACGACGCCCCGGCGGTCGCCAGCCCGAACACCATGCCGAGCAATCTGTGTGGCCAGGTCGCCCAGCGTTTCTCGCGTTCGTTGGCATAGCGGACGACGGTGCTGCGCCGGGCGTAGACATACATGAGCAGGCAGGCGCCCGCCACCGTGCCGGCGAATATCGTTGCCGCCCTCGCTGACGACGAAAGGACGACCAGCATGATGAACGTGATGGTGACGAGGCCGACGATTGCGCCCTCGATATAGGCATGGGCGAATGGCAGGAAGTGCGGCCTCGCGCCGCATTTCTCACACAGGCCGGCCAGTGAATCGACTTTGCCCAGTTCCTTGTCGCTCGGGGCGTAAACGGTATGGCAGGCGCTGCAGATCACGGGCGGCGCCCGTCACGGCATGACGAGTTCGAAATCGCGAATCTCATACTGTTCGTCTGGCCCAATAATCACCGACTCCGGATAGCCGAGCGCCTGGTCGTAACGCACCTCGATGATGGCCCCGCTGCGCAGCGCCCGCTCGATGATACCGAAAATATCGTCGATCCATAGCGGTCGCGGCGGCGCGGTGATCAGCTCGCCGCTGACCGACTCCACCGGTATCGGGAATTCGGCGCGCCGCTGCCCGTCCTGCTCGGTCACCGCATAGGCCCGGGCGTCTTCAGGGGGACAGTCGCAGGTCCGATCGAGCACGTAGCGGAACCTCGGCGGCCGCTCGGCGCTCCAGCGCGCGGCGGCGGCCTCGTATTCGGCCGTCAGTCCGAGCCGCTGTGCCTGCTCGTCGGGCTTCGCGAGGAAGAAGTAATAGCTGACCGAAACGAAGACGATCAGCACCAGCAGGATGGCGGCTGCGTGGGAAGTGACCTGGTAGCGCCCGTCGGGGCGGTATTTCTTGCTCACCGTTCAAGCGCGATCAGGACCGGTCCCTCGGGACCCTGCCCATCAGGTAGAACTCGTCATTGGGCCGGATGCGGGCAAAGTTGGCCATGCGATTGGACAGGGAGTACAGGCCCGAGATGGCGGCGATGTCCCAAATATCCTCGTCCGAGAAATCGTGCGCCCGCAATGCGTCGTAATCGGCGTCATCGATGGCGGCGGAATCGGCCGCGACCTTCATCGTGAAATCGAGCATCGCCTTTTGCCGGAGCGTGATATCGGCCTTCAGNNTATCGGCCTTCAGGTAATTGGTCGCCACCTGGTCGGCGAGCAGCGCATTCTTCGCCCGAATGCGCAGGATGGCGCCGTGCGCGATGACGCAGTAAATGCAGTTGTTGTGCGCCGATGTGACGACGATGATCATCTCCTTGTCGGCCAGCGTGAGACCGCTCTCCTTCTCCATCAGCGCA
>JABAHS010052161.1_pt1 | contig 11013 bp, 13 predicted proteins | sample 7062111 | NCBI WGS metagenome assembly JABAHS01 (sample SAMN14534600, study PRJNA622989) | marine sediment metagenome | biome: marine biome [ENVO:00000428]; feature: marine pelagic biome [ENVO:01000023]; material: deep marine sediment [ENVO:00002113]; isolation source: pool of 4 deep marine... | reverse complement strand
TAACATCAGTCGAAGACGGTATTCCCAAAGACCTCAGGAAACGTCGGATCAGCCTTCCGTTAATTCATCTATACAAATCTACTGAAGCAGGCGAAAGAGAAGCGTTGCTGGAAGACCTACGAGTTTTGGCTAGGAAAGACCGGGGCGATAGGAAGATCGCCCTCGATAGGATTTTGCAGAATCTGAAAACAACGGGCTCTCTCGAGTACTGCACAAAGAAGATAGACGAATACGTTGCTCAATCAATAGGTGACATCCATTTCCTCAGAGACACCAATTTCAAGTTCTACCTCATACAGATGGCAAGATCGCTGCAGCCAGCTTGAATATCGAAATAAAAGACGAAATCCTGAGTAAACCATGAGACCAACTTTTCATATGCACAGAAAAGCTCACTATAGTTCAAAATTTGGATAAGAATAATAAATATATATGTGTACAACTTTTGATAGACTCCTAACAGAAGGGGCAAGTGAATATCCTGAGTGAGAAAAGAGCCTACGAGGCGTTGTCCAGCACGTCGAGACTTGAGATCCTAAGGTTTCTACATAAAAAACCTCTCAGCGTTGAGGAAATAGCCGAGTTAATGAAATTGCAACCGATTACTGTGAGACATCATTTGCGAGCGCTGGAAGATGCCGGATTCATTGAAAGCTCTGAAAAAAGGAAAGGAACTGTGGGAAGACCGAAGGTTTACTACCGAATTTCTAGAGAGCCCGCGATAGTCGGCTACCCAAAACGCCGCTATCTGACACTATCCAACTTCATGATAAGAACCCTTCAACTTATCGCGGGGTCAAAGAAGGCAAGCGCCCTCTTGCGAAAGGTTGGAAAGAGCATGGGTGAAAGCGTGATAGCTGAAATCAAATCTAAACATGACTTGGATGAACTATCCTATGAAGCTTTCAGAGACTTCTTCATCAAGGAGTATCTCGAGGACGCTGGAGCGATACCAGATATTGTAAAGACAGATACGAATCAGATTGTCTACCGTGTACACAACTGCTTATACTTTGAACTTGCTCTTAAAATGCCGGAAACAATGTGTGACATCCTTCACCAGGCTTTTCATGAAGGAATAGAAAAGGGTATGGATGGGAAAGTAAGAATCGCTCGGCTGACGTGCAAAGCGCATGGCGATCCCTACTGTGAACACAAATGCGAGTGGCGTTCTTCCTCCAAGTGAAAGTTGAGTTCATTTTAGATCCGCTCACCGTTTTGCACGTGCACATACCGTGTTCTGGGATTCGGGCTTGAAACGGTTCACGGATAATCATGTGCGCACATCAATTTTGTGACGTGACGTCTCATTTACATGACGTATAATACTGCATAAATTGTCAAACCGCTTAACATGCTGATGTACCATAGAATAAGGCTCGCAAGCCCCAATCTTCTATGTAGGTGCTTTCTTCTACCCAGTACAATAATCTCATTCTGTTTTGTCCGCCATCGGTATGCAAGAACCGCTTGAGAAACTGCTAACACGAGTACCACGATTGAAAGAACCCCATGAGGAACAACAACGCCATCATAAAGAGCAGCGAATTGTGGAGGAGGAGCTGGAACCTGTTCTCTGAGGAGCCTAGTCACCATGTAGGCGAGCACGAAAATAATATTCGTTGTCACAGCGGCCCCCATCACCACGCAGTGCTTTCCTCGCCTTCTTTCATAAAAAAATCCGATTGTGATAAGCAAGGTAGTGACTATTTGCAGAAGCAAGCTCAGATCTGAAGACAAGGAGGCTCGCGTCCCCAAAATTCCCGTCAAATCTTTCCACCATCTTCCTGATACCACGTGACTACTCGCGCGCTCATAACTTGGCTAGATCTGTTTGCCTACGCGCGGCTGCCGTTCGAATCCGCAAGAAGAGACTGAAGAATACGACAATCTCAACAAACGCAACACCGATTAAGATCGGCAGCACATCAAGGCCGATAATCCAAAACGCTTCCGGGTCTGTCCCAAGTAGCTGGTAGATGGGATCGAGTACGCTTCCCTTCGTCGCCATGTGTCCTCCAAAGCTTCCTGTCAGAACCATGAAGAAAAATCCAGCAATTCCTATAGAAGCGAAAACCGCCGACAGTGGACGATTCTGCCACAATTTTTCTCCGTACCAGGATCTGACGGCGACGAAGATAGCCCAAAGCTCGGTGGAAAAGATTGAAAACAAAACCTTGGTCAGTCCCAGAGGAGAGTTCATAAGCGCGTCATATGGCCAAGCGTAGAAACCAATAAACGACGATACTATAAGACCGATGACTCCACCAATGGCCGCAACGTACGCAGTTGGCTCTGCGTATTGCAGGAGTCTTTCAGCCCAGGAGTCAAACACCTTGAATCCGGCGTACCATCCGCTGGTTCTCCGCAGTCGTTGGTGAATTCTGGCTAGAACAATGGCAAGGATAGAGATCGCTGCGAGAGTAAGCATTCCGCCATGCATCTCGATTGTAAGCGAATGTAACGCGGAAAGTTCAACCATTCCTTCCACCTCTCTTGAAGCGTGCAGCTGCAATTCCGACCGCGAAAAATGAAGTGAAAACAATAATGAGAGAGCCTATTACCAGCTGGGCTGTCCAAAGCATGAAGCGTTCATTCTTTGATGGGAATGTAAATGCGCGAGACTGCGTTGCGCTCTTTCCTTCATTGTCAGTAACAGTCAAAGTTACCGTGTACGTACCAGATTCTGTGTACACATGAGTGGGACTTGGGTCCGTTGAGCTTGCGTCATCTCCAAAGCTCCAAAGCCAAGAAACAATGCTTCCATCAGGGTCCCAAGACCGATCTTCAAATTCTAGTGTCATACCGCGTCTGGTGTGAAGAAAGTAGGCCCTGGGCGGCAGATTTTCCGGAGACGGACCTTCGGAAATGACGTTCACTTGGAGCGGGAGCGCTGCGCCTTTTCCTCCGCTGCCTGCGGCGAAAACTTGTATCGAGTATTCTCCTGGAGCTGTGGGAGCGGTGACCTTGAATATTTCCTCCACGCTGTTTTCCGCTGGGTCATCGTCATTGGGGTCGTTGNNAGGATGGGTTGTCAGCAGACGCGGACCATGTTATCGTGAGTTCCTGCGTGTCGCCTTCGGCCTGAATCGCTACGCCAAACGACCTTGAAGTTTGAACTTCTACATTGTCCGTAACATTTGATGTCAATGTGATTCCACCTTCTGAGTGGCAAGATAAACAATCGTCTCCGAATCCAGGTCGCCCATATGTTGGAGTTGATAGGATTAGGGCAAGACTAGCCGCCAACAGGATTCCAAGAGTCGTTAGTCCTTTCCAAGTCATCAATTTGACTTCTCACCATGTCTGCCAGTGAAGAATATTAAGGTGAAGAGTATGAAACCTTTACGGTTTTCCTCGTCGCACAAAGAATACTATTGCAGCTCCAACTGCAAAGCCTAAGGCTATGCCTATTCCGCCGTACAGATATGGAACAGTTGTTGAAGCTGATTCTAAATCATCGATCTTTGCCTCTAGGGTTTCGATGTCCGATTGAAGTGTGGTTGTCTGGTCTTCTAGAGATGTGACTTGGGTTTCAAGACTTGAAACTTGGGCTTCAAGAGATGTTGTCTCGCTAGCCAAGGCATCGCTTCTGGCTTGTAGCGCCTTGGATTCTGCGTCACTTGCTAGATGTGCTGCAGTGCTTAGAATTGCGAAAGTTTGCTCCGGATCATGGAACCCTTCGCTACCATCCCTGTCAACGTCGTGAAGGTAGTCCTCCGCTGCTTCAACCATTGCTTCCGCCTCGTCAATCTCAGTTTGGTCCACTCCGCTTGTTTGATTAGCAATCGTGATGGCAGCCTTGGCATCGTCGATGGTTTCAGTGACATTGGTTACAAGCCCGGTCGTCAAATCTTGTATCACTCCAAGTTGAGAGGTAGCCCAAGATTGTGTGTGACAGGTCGAGCATACTATGGGTTCTTCTGCTTCGGTTTGGTTGTAGGGATAATACATTCCATACACTCCCCACGTGTGATTAATGGTAGCGCTCTCATGACCATGGGCAAAATGGGAACCTTGACCGTGACAGCTTGCACATTCCAACCCTGCCTTTGAGTGTGCGCTGTCTTCAAAAAGCTCAGCTTGAGAGTGACACTGACCACACAGCTCAGTTGAATTTTCGTATCTCAGTTGAGCTTCGTACGTATGACTGTGCGGATCATGACACACAGCACACGAGACACTCGCAAGGTCAGGAGTGTCTAAGGAAACATCCTGTCCCAAGGCACCTTGAGTTGACATGCAGCTCAAGCACCTATCCGCGGCGTGATCGGAGGCCAGAAGATCAGTTATACTTTGAGCGTGAGCACTTTGCCAGTGTGAATTGTCGTGAGAAGATCCGATTTGATGGCAGAGTTCACAAAGCGCTGCGGAGTAGTCGATAATCATTGATGCTTCACCCCAAGGCTCTTCCACACCCGCTCCGTGACATACCTCACACTGAATGTTCAGGAACTTCGCTGGATCAGTAGTCCTCTCCGGCCACGACTGATTGATTTCCCCCAACGGATCAAAATTGTTTCCCCCAGTAACATGACAATCGCGGCATGAACCTCTAAACCTCGTTTCATTGTACACTCGACTGGGCGTCCCTGCCAGATTGTCTGCTGCTCCAACGCTGTAGAAGTTGCCTGATGCGTTCTGGATGAGCATAACCGCATGGGCGTGGCTTGTCTCGTTCCAACCATCATAGGCGTCAGGGTGACACGAAGCGCAGGTCTCTGCACCAACGTATGTTGGGCCGTTGGAGCTACGTGCGGTGGGCAGATTCTTTGGAAGTGAGAGCGAAATACCGACAATGACTATGAACAAAAACAGTATTAAAGGAAAATGCTTGGATCTTGCCATTCCCTTCCCTTCCTACCTAGACTTTATGTCTATCCGTGCGTTTGATATATAAATCTTACTTATGATAAAAAAGACCGTTTTCTTCGCATGAATAGACGTATCTTTCCCCTAGCAGAGTCACATCCAAACGGGAAAAGAATGACGATTTTCAGTCAACCTGCGTTTCTTTCGGGGCATATTTCACGAGTTCTGTGATTAAAGCCATCGTGATTCCAGCGCTCATTATTGCGACGCCTGTCCAAACAAGATAAATCAGGGGGCTTTTCTCTACGGTAACGTACAAGTCCTCAGGCAAAACCTGGTTGTTTGCAAGAGCTTGTATGAGCGAATCAGACATTGATTCTGTGTGAAGCATGCGAATGTAGATGTCTCCGGTCCAAGTGGTAATTATCGACGGCGGGGACACAATGCCGTAAAGGGTGTAGTAACGGATCCAAAGGGCAGTTTGATGAGTGATTCCTCCCTCCTGAATCACAATGTCCAGCTTTAACGCTGAATATTCGGGAACGCATCGTTGCCAACTCATGGAATGAACATTTCCAGTGCCATTGTAAATGGTGAAGTCCTGCAGGCTTATATCCAAGCCCAATGCGGATATGGTCGTGTTAGGAGTTGCCAATATCTCCCCGCTTACTTGTTTGGCAGCGGAGCTAGCGAAAACCCCAATCAGAGTTACCACTATCGCCAGATGAAGAAGACCTCTTCCGAATAGTCGAAAAGACCTCTTCTTTCTTAACAGAACTTGAAAAAGCCTGTAAGTCACCGCAGAAAGCGCAACAATCAAGAGCGGAATCCCAAGATTTGACAGAACGTTTGGTGTTGGCCACCCCAACTGAACTAGAATGACGCCAGTAGCCAACGAAGCTGCCACGATTGTGCCAAACTTCTTCAATCCCACTTTTTCATGCGTACTACACCCAATCAGGGCCGCAACAAACGCTAGTGCGAACGGAAAGCTCCAATTGTTGTAGAATTCTGCACTCGTACTCTGGGAAACTCCTCGCAGCAATCCAGAAACGAGGGGGAAAGCAATTCCCCAGAAGGAGACGAGTAGCAGGAAGATCAGTGACCAGAATCCAAGGAAGAGAGAAACTGAGAAGAGTGACGAACGTTCAACGTGAAAAGAGTAAAGAGGGCTCTTAATCCTGCGCTTCAAGGCAAAGAAGTAAATAACCAAGGCCAGACCAAATAGTAGAAGAATTGGACCAATCGGGGATATCCCAAATGCGTGCACCGATACCAGCAAGCCACCTCGTGTCAAAGACGTGGCAAATATAACCGTCACGAAAGCCACCAATATCATGAGTTCTCTTGCCAAGCTCTTGCGCTTTTCAACAGCTCCCAAGTGAAAGTAGGCCGTGAGTGCAAGCCATGGCAACAAGGAAGCTGTTTCTACTGGATCCCAAGCCCAATATCCTCCCCAACCTAACACCTCGTAGGCCCACAGACCACCAAGCGCGATTCCCAAAGTTGTAGTTAACCAGGCAGCTATCAGCGATATTCTGAGTAGTCGGTCATTCCCGCTTTCCTTCGTACTCATGCTTGCTAGGGACAGCGCGAACGCCAAGATGACGAAGACGTAGCCAGCGAATATCACTGGTGGATGAGCAAACATCCAAAACGTCTGAAGTAGTGGATTGAGACCTTTGCCGTCCATTGGAGCCGCGGGAAGTCTCTCAAATGGGCTGTTCATCAAAGTGACAATCAGGAAGAAAATCAGAATGAAGTCGAGAATTTTATAGGTGGCAATGTTGTAGGCGCTTCTTTTCTCAAAGGTCATAAACCGATATGCAAAGTAGAACAGGCCTGTCAGGAACGTCAAGAAAAGCATTGAACTACTCGCTCCGCCCCAAGTGGCGTAAAACTTGGAGGCCAGAGACAGTCCTGAGGCGCTATATGAGTAGACTGTCGTCAGCAAGAAATCGTCGTTCAGAAATGCCTGCACAAGCATCAGGTAGGAAGCAACAATCAATCCACAAGCCAAAGTTGTGGCGTAAAAGCTATATTCAAGCTTCCTTTTCTCACGAGGCTTTGCTTTTGATAATTGGATCAAATCAAAGAACATCATTAGACTAGCAAAAATCAAGAAGAGCTCTTCTGTCTCCATGGCAGATTCCATCAGTGATTTGGATACGACACTACTAAATCGTCTTTTTTAAAGCTTTTTATAACGACAATAATCGAAATTATTAATAGATTGATTCTTGCGTCTATTCGTGTAAGAGGGTGACAAATGGCACGTCGGGATGAGATACTTCTCTTGATCGTTATAGCTGTGAACATTGTTGCGTTCTATGCAGCTTTTGTTGCAGCTCCAACGGAGGTAACAATGGGAGACGTCTATCGAATCTTCTACATACACACACCAAGTGCTTGGGTCTGCTATCTCTCGCTGGGCGTTTCATTGCTGGCAAGTGTACTGTTCTTGGTCAAGAGAGAAATCGTGTACGACACGTTGGCCGATGTTTCGGCGGTTCTAGGTCTTGTCTATGGAGTCGTAGCGCTTGTAACAGGTTCAATGTGGGCAAATGCTGTTTGGGGAGTCTATTGGAATTGGGATCCGCGAGAGACAACTACTCTCATTCTATGGATAGCCTACATGGGCTACCTTTCACTGCGACTCTCCATCGGAAACATTGAAAAGCGAGCATTGACTGGTGCAGTCTACAACATTTTCGCTTTCTCCACTATTCCATTGAGTTATTTGTCCATTAGACTCTGGCAATCGCTTCATCCCCAAATCGTAGTCCCGGGATCAGGAATCTTCATAACTACACCGATGATTGAAACGCTGTTTCTCAACCTCGTAGCAGCGTCTCTCGTGTGTCTATATCTTCTAAAAATGCTGTATAGTGTTCGGTCTCTAGAGAAGCGCACAAACGCTCTAATTTACGAAAAGGGAGGTGCGACGCGTGGAACTTGAAGTTTTCCTCGTTTCAACCGTATACTGGATATCGATTCTGACAGTTGGGATCTGGCTTCACCGACGTCTATCCTCCCTTGAGCGAAAACTAGTAAATCTGCAGGCGGAAGGGGCGAACGATGAGAATTAAATACACCTACATCATCGTTGGTCTTCTAATTGTTGTAAGCATCGTCCTAGCGTATGATGCATTCACATCTTACGTTACGCCATACCTGAGCGTCTCGGAAGTAATTCAAAATAACGCTACCTATGTTACCGGTGGGAAGGTTCAGGTGCTAGGTTCAGTTGCCAGCAATTCCTCTGACTGGACGGAAGATGGTTCCTTCCTCTTCAATCTCACCGATGGACAGCAAGCAATTACAGTAACCTACGAAGGAAGTCCACCTCAGAACTTCAAGGAAGGCCAACAAGTCGTTGTCATTGGCGAGATCGTTTCTCGCAATCACTTGAGCGCATCAGAAATGCTGGTCAAATGCCCATCGAAATACGAAGGAGAAGAAAGCTCCCTGCTCAGCAATCCTGTCTTCCTTATTGCCGGAATAATAGGTTCTGCTGCACTGATTTATTATGTTGTTTTTATGGTTTTGAGAAAGAGCTAATCAGAAACGGATGCTTTTCCGAAGTGAGCTAGTTGACAGATGCTGTTGAAATAATCGAGCTCTCGAAGAAATATGGTTACTTCTGGGCTTTAAAATCACTCTCGCTAAGAATTCGCCGCGGCGAATCCGTAGCCGTTTTAGGTCCCAATGGTGCTGGAAAGACTACCCTGATGAAAATAGTAGCTACTCATATTCAGCCTTCGACTGGGACCGTGAAGATCTTCGGAAAGAACGCGTTCAAGAACGGGGGAAAGACAAGGCAACAAATCGGATTTGTAACTCATGAGAGCTTTCTTTACGGCGAGCTAACCATAGAAGAGAACCTGCTCTTTTATGCAAGGCTCTTCTCCATAGACCCTGAGAGCTTTCAGGACAAGATTGCATCTTTGAACCTCAGACGCTGGTACCGGACCCCAGCGAAGCGGTTGTCGTATGGTCTAAGGAAAAGAGCAGATATCATCCGAGCGTTAATCCATGATCCTGGCTTGATATTGCTTGACGAACTCTTCGCAGGATTGGACAAGGAGACTTGCGGCCTTCTTACGGACTATTTGCGAGAACAGCGTGAAAAGGCTTTACTGATTTCGTCTCACTCCATTGTTTGGGCCAGAAAGCTCTGCGACCGAGGAATTTTTCTCAACAAAGGGGAAATAGCTCAAGACACTCGATTTTAGGTGCCGCTTATGAGTTTTTTCTCATCTGCCATAAGAATAGCTGAAAAAGATCTGAAAGCGGAGTTTAGAAGGGCTCATGAAATCTTGTCGATTCTCATTTTTTCAGTGAGCTCAGTTCTGATCTGCAGTTTCGCCTGGGGCACCACTCTGACCAATCGTCCCGAAATAGCTGCTTCTGCGATTTGGATTATACTCTTCTTTGCCAGCGTGCTTACGTTTACCACGTCATTTACAAGAGAGACCGACCGAGGAACACTGGGTGGCTTGAGAACTCTGCCGTGCTCGTCATCTGCAGTTCTTCTAGGCAAAATCCTTTACGCAATTGTACTACTTTTCCTTGTTGAATGCGTTCTACTTCTGTGTTCAGGTGTATTTCTAAACCCAAGGCTCTATGAAAGATTCGCAGAATTGTTGCTCATCTTCTTTCTTGCAATAGTTGATCTCTCACTCGCCGGATCTTTTGTTTCAGGTCTTGTAATGTTTTCAGAAGGCAAAACCTTGCTTTTGTCCTTCTTGCTTTTCCCAGCTTGTATGCCTGTGCTTTTACCATCGGTTCTGGCAACAGAGAAGATCGTTAACGGTCTCTCTCTAGCGAGTCTTGTGCCGGAGTTGAGATTGCTCCTCGCTTTCCTATTATCTGTAACAGCTGTGGCTGGCTTGACTTTCAAATTTGTTCTCGAAGAATGAGCAAGCTTCGTGGAGAAGCGAAAACATAAATCGTGAATGCGGATTAGCTGACTAGGATAGGTGTATCACGGTGCGCAGTTGGCAATATGCGCTGTTTGGATTAGGGGTGTCTGTGTGTTTGATACGGCCATTGGACTTGTTGATGCTTGGAGGGAGTATTTTGGGAGAGAGGACTACAGGCACCGGAATAGCGCTTTGGATAGTCGGAATGAGCATACTGGGCATCTTTGCCGCTACACTAGCGGTGGGAAAATCTAGGGAATCCGCGAAGAGAACTTAAAAAACCGGTGGCTTCTGATTTTCCAGAGAAGGATTCTGACGTCAAGAGAGATGAAGTATATCACGCAGAGAATTGTCATCCTGTTTAGAGAGAAGCGCGCGCTTTCGCAGTAACATTTAATATCCCTTGATCATCAAAATGAACGCGAAGAACGCCCTGAACGAGGGTTTGAAACTGTTGAAGGACCCTGCGAGCAAGACAGAGTCTCTTGCATGGATCAAGGAACTGAGAGCTCCCTTCTTCACAGCGGTCTTGATTCCCGTGTTCTTGGGCACCACGATGGCTTGGTTTTCATTCGGAGTTTTTGACGCGACGTATTTTATCCTGAGTTTGATAGGCGTTGTGTGCGTGAACGCTGGTACAAATCTTGCAAATGACTATTTTGACTACAAGAGCGGATGCGATGAGGCCAACCCCGATTTCAGTTCCCCATTCAGTGGCGGAAGCGGCTTGCTTCCGAAAGGCGTTTTAAATCCCAGAAAAGTCTACATCGCAGCTCTAATTTCCTTTGTCTTCGCCATTCTAATCGGAGTGTTCCTTGCTCTAACTCGTGGATGGGCTATCGTTCTTCTGGGCCTCATTGGCGTTTCCTCAGGATACTTTTACACGACCCAACTAGCCCCCCGAGGGATCGGCGAGCTCGTTGTAGGGCTCAATTGCGGACCACTTGCGGTTATAGGAAGCTACTACGTACAAACTCAAACCATCGCACTGGAACCAATTGTGGCTTCCATTCCTATAGGCATACTGATTCTCGCAGTGTTATGGATAAACGAAATCCCAGACTACTACGCAGATTCTAAAGCTGGAAAAATGACGCTGGTAACCAGAATCGGAAAAAAGAAGGCTGTAGACGTTTATGGTGTGCTTATGATTCTCACCTATGCAGTGATATTGATGGCGGTCGTTTTTTCAGTGATGCCGAGGCTCACGTTACTTTCATTTTTGACGTTCCCTTTGGCCATGAAAGCGGTGTATGTTGCCAGAGGAAATTATGAA
>JABAHS010151782.1_pt1 | contig 11022 bp, 10 predicted proteins | sample 7062111 | NCBI WGS metagenome assembly JABAHS01 (sample SAMN14534600, study PRJNA622989) | marine sediment metagenome | biome: marine biome [ENVO:00000428]; feature: marine pelagic biome [ENVO:01000023]; material: deep marine sediment [ENVO:00002113]; isolation source: pool of 4 deep marine... | reverse complement strand
CCGGCGAAAAACATGATGTCGGCGCCCATGAACAGCAGCATGGCGATAAAGGCGTTACCAAAGGGTTGACCGGTATCGCCGTTCGAATCGTTGCCATTCGGGTCGAAGGTCGGCTCCTCGATGATCGGTGGCGGCCCTTGACCGTACCCCTTCTCTTCTTTGGCGTCTTCATCTCTAACCTGAACGACTTCCGACATCTAATTCTTTATGATGATGGTGGCAACTGCAAGAATATATAAGAACACGAGAATACCGATCAAGACCCCTAAAACACGCCGATTTTTCGATTTCTTGCTGACTTGTTCCATTTTAACTACTGTTTAAAATAGACTTTGCTGACTGGCCTCGCGGCTATTTCTCACCGTCCCCATTTCCGTCTGCGGGGGTTAGCTGCAGTGGCTGAGTTTGTGGCAACCAATCCTCCTTTGCTTTTGGATGGCTGTACTCATACGGTGGATGATAAACAGTCGGAATGGTCGCGAAGTTTCCGTGTGGCGGCGGTGTCGATGCGGTCCATTCGACGGTATTGGCTTGCCACGGATTGTCATCGGCTTTTTTGCCTTTGCGCATGCTGTAAAACACGTTGAATAAAAAGATCAACTGAACGGTTCCCAGAGTGAATGCACTCATGGTGATGAAAATATTCATGCCCTCAAATTGCTGTAAGAATTCGTATTGCAAAGGGTTGTAGATTCGCCGCATGTGTCCGCCAACCCCCAAAATGTGCATCGGGAAAAATGTGCAGTTGAAAGAAATAAACGTCAGCCAAAAATGAATTTTGCCTAATTTTTCGCTCATCATCCGGCCGAACATCTTTGGGAACCAGTAATAGATTGCTGCGAAGATTCCGAAAATGCTGCCGCCAAATACCACATAATGAATGTGAGCGACGATGTAGTACGTATCATGAATAAAAATATCAACCGGTGTCGATGCCATGTAGATTCCCGACAGCCCTCCGATGACGAACATAGAGACAAACGCGAGGGTATTCAACATGGGCGTGGTAAAACGCATGTTTCCTCCCCACATCGTGCCCAGCCAGTTAAACGTCTTTATCGCGGACGGAACCGCAATGACCATAGTAGAAACCATAAACGTCGTGCCCAATGCCGGGTTCATACCACTTTGGAACATATGATGTCCCCAGACGATAAAGCCAAGAAAGGCAATGGCAGCCATGGCATAAACCATCGCTTTGTAACCAAAAATGGGCTTTCGACAGAAAACGGGCAAAATTTCCGATGCGATTCCCATGGCGGGCAAAATCAGGATGTACACCTCCGGGTGCCCAAAAAACCAGAAAAGGTGCTGCCAGAGCAACGGGTCGCCGCCACCCGCAAGATCGAAGAACGTGGTTCCCGCCAATCGATCGAAGAGAAGCATAGCCAATGCAGCCGTCAGCACCGGCAACGCCAGGAGAAGCAGAATGGCCACGATGAATAAGGCCCAAACGACCAACGGAAGGCGCATCCAGGTCATCCCGGGCGCGCGCATATTGATGATGGTCGTGATGTAATTGATGGATCCCATTAAAGAAGAAACACCCAGTACGATAAGGCTAATGCACCACAGGTTCTGTCCCCAATCCGTTCCAGTCCAGGTAGAATCCGCTGAAAGAGGCGGATAGCCGGTCCATCCGGTAGACGCATGTCCGCCGGGGACAAAAAAGCCTGCTAACATGATGACTCCCGCCAATAACGCTACCCAGAACGAAAGCATATTGAGCGTAGGAAAGGCCATATCTCGAGTGCCGATCATCAGCGGGATCAGAAAATTTCCGAAGCAGCCTACAAGAATGGGCATCACCACAAAGAAGATCATAATCGTAGCATGCATGGTAAACAAGGCGTTGTAAAATGCGGGCGTGACGATGCCAACGGGCATGCGTTTGGTTAGCCAATTCTGTTCTTCATCGGGCTGTGTAAGCCATCGATCCCAAACGCCATCCATATAGGTTTGAGGTTCACCGGTTTCGAGATATTGCTCTGAGGCGCCAATAATTGGCAGCGGTCTTTCAGGATAAGCCAGTTGCCAGCGGATCAACATCGCCAGACCACCACCGAGCAGCATCATAAGCAGTCCCAAAATCAAAAACTGCTTGCCGATCATCTTGTGATCGGTAGAAAAAATATACGTCCGAATAAAACCGTGATGTTCCTGGGTTACGTGCGTTTCTTTTACTGAGATCGCTTCACTCATGTTCTTGCCTTCTCATTTTTTCTATGACTTTTGATTTTGAGCGACAGGATAAACAAAGGGGATTTTACAGAGAGACGTTAGCTTTCCGGCCAAGTCTGTTTGACCCAATTTTCATAATCATCGGCAGTATGCACATACAGATAGCCGAGCATCCCGGAATGTCCAAATCCGCACAGTTCGGCACACGGAATTTCATACTTTCCTGGCTCGCTGGCTTCAAACCAAGCCGTAATCTCTCGCCCGGGGACAGCATCTTGCTTCAGTCGCAGGGACGGCACAAAAAAGCTGTGGATTACATCTTCGGATTTTAGGACAACATGCACGACTCGATCCTCCGGAACATGCAACTGGTTATCAATCCGATAATCATCTTCCGTTCCGAAGATACCATCCGGACCCGGATAAAGCATCTCCCAGTTGAACTGTTTGCCTGTCACCTGTACAACAATATTTGATATCGGGAGTTCCTGCTTAATATGGCTCCAAACAGGCCTGCTTACAAGCGCCAAAACGATCATAGCGATAAAGGTCGCGCTCGTCCAAATTATCTCCAGGGTGTTGTTCCCGTGGTAGTATTTGGCTTTTCGGCCTTCTTTGTAGCGGTATTTGATCAGGAAATAGACCATGGTGGCGGCTACCAGGACAAAAACCACCAGGGTGATGTAATAGATGACGTAGAAGAACTTGTCAATATCGCCACCAAAAGTCGACACATTCGGCGGGAGCCAATCAAGCATCTTTTCCTCCTCAGTTTGGTCTTAAGGTCGTGATTGAACATCAAGAGATTGTAGCATCGGGCTAACTGCTACGGTTTTTGATAAAACGCAAATATAAACAAACGGATAGTAAAAAACAAGAATTTTTTGGTTCTCGGCCAGTAAGGTTTCGTTAGACTTCCAAGGTTTAAACGGTCTTAGTTCGTCTCGTAAGATGAGCCACCTTACTCAATCTGAGGTTTTACGTCCAGACCGGATAAGTGCTCTCGTGGCCACTCTTGCAAAGCAGCCATGCTGTAACTCCTTTTTATCTTAATAGGTTGCACCAATTTGTTCTTGACAGTTTGCATTTTTTAACGTAATTTTAAGATTTAGTTTTTGATCATAATACAAGAGTATATTCCGTGGATACCTCGGTTTCTGATTTAATCCAAAAAGCGATTGAGGGAGATGAAGGCGCGTATAAACAACTTCTAGAGAATTATCGTGGAGCGATTTACAATCTTTTGTACAAGATGGTTCGAAACAAGGAGGAAACCGAGGATCTTGTCCAGGAAGCCTTCATGAAAGCCTTCAAAGCCCTGCCTTCCTTCAACGAAGAATACGCTTTTTCTACCTGGCTTTATAAAATTGCCATCAACAACTGCATCGACCACATGCGGAAAAAACGTTTGAAGACCTATTCCATCAACAAACCGGTGCAATCGAAAGATGGCGAACTTGGGCGAGAGTTTCCCGACACTTCGATGAGTCCGGACAAGGACATTTTGTCGACCGAGCGCTCAAAAATAATTGAAGCAGCCATTTATGAACTCCCTGAAAATTACAAAATCGCCATCATATTGCGACACAGCGAGGAAAAATCGTACGAAGAAATTGCACACATCCTGAATATCCCACTCGGCACCGTGAAAGCCCGCATCTTTCGCGCCAGAGAAATGCTGAAAAAGAAATTGAAAGGCAAACTCTTCCCCCGTTAACTCAAAACACGCCGATCCTTGAGCAATTTCAACAGCAAGCCGTAACGTAGGCCTCTGTCACTGACAAGGCATTCCTCGAAGTTGAACTCCTTCATGAATTCCTCCAAAATGACGGCTCCAGCCAGAATCACGTCGGCTCGTGCCGGTCTGAGACCTGGAATGCGCTTTCGTTCTTCGATGGTTTTCTTCTGCAGCTCTGCGATGATTGCAGAGACTTGCGGAAGAGTTAGCTTGCTGTTGTCCACAAGCTCCGGCTGGTACGGCTGCAATTCCAAATTCATCGCCGCTAACGTTGTTACCGTACCGGCAACTCCGACAAAGTGATCCGATCGGCGATGGATTTCATTATCAATGCCTTCAATATGATCGGCCAGTAATGCCCGCATGTGGTTCAGTTCTTCATCGGTGACCGGATCATGCTTTACAAATCTTTCAGTCAGCCGCACCGATCCGACATCCAGACTTTTAACAAATTCCATGGAGTCGTTGGTCCCTAAAATACACTCGGTGCTCCCACCGCCGACGTCGATCAGAAGGATACTGCCCGGTAAGTGAGACTTGTTTGAAAGGGCGCCCAAATAAGTCAATCGGGCTTCTTCCTCACCGGAAAGGACTTGTAATTCAACACCCATTAAATCTTTGATTTGGCGAATTAACTCGCTGCGGTTTTGCGCATCGCGCACAGCACTGGTTCCTGAGATTACAACTTGCTCGGCCCCGAATTCGTGGATGATTGCCTTGTATTTCCTGAGTGCAGTCAGCGCCCTTTCCACGGCCTCCGGCGTCAAGCGCTTGTTTTTATCGACACCGTCGCCCAACTTGACAATCTCCTCTTGCTGGAAAAGCGGATGAAGTTCTCCGCGGCCGCCAGCCTCGGCGACTAAAAGCAACGCCGTATTTGTGCCGATATCAATGGCGGCCAGGTTTTTCATTCTCTTCCTCGTTTTTGAAACACAATGCCGATCCACTCTCCTTCTGTGATTATTTCGCCTAATTTCAAGTCTGGGTATTCTTTCTTAGTTTGTTTTATCTTCAACTTGTCGTCTTCAGGGATTCCCGTAAAGAACATGAGTCCGCCTGGCCTGGTCAATTGCAGGAGCACATCCCCAAGCGCCAGGGTCACCTGTGTATTCACATTCGCAAGCACAATGTCAAACAGTGGTGGTGTCCGCAGCGCATTCACCTCACCCGTATAGAGAGACACCTGCATGCTTGTCGAGTTTTGGGCGACGTTTTCACTTGCGGTCTCTACAGCCAGCCAATCGTTGTCAAAGGCGATGATTTTTCTCGCGCCGAGTTTGGCGGCGGCGATCGCCAGAATGCCGGTGCCGGTCCCCACGTCCAGGACCAGTTGATCTTTTTCCAAATATTTCTCCAGAAATTGCAAAGCCATCCGGGTTGTGGCATGATGCCCGGTGCCAAACGCTTGCTTCGGGTCGACCTCAATGATGACCGTATTTGCAGGTTCTGAGAACGTTTCCCAAGTTGGTTTTACCACAAGTCGGTCCGAAATCACCAGGGGCTTGAAATGTGATTTCCAGGCGCTGTTCCAATCTTCATCTTCGAGGCAGTCGATTGCAATTGGTGTAGAAGGGATCCGATGTCCAAGGGCTTCAAGTTCCTCGAAATACATTTTGATTGCATGCTGAATGCTTCCCCTGAGCTTTGGTTCTGAAAAGTACGCGACGACGGCTCCTTCGGTTTGATGCGTACCGCAGCTCCCCAATTCGAACAAGAAGTTGTTCACAGCATCCTCAATTTCCGGATTCACTGGCACCCGAACCTGAAGCCAGTTCTTCTTTGACTCTGAGTTAGTCTTCATAAATTACACTTAAGACAAGTTGTCCCACTGTAGCCAGACTTTCCGGGCTGCATTTGTCGGGAGTGTCTTCAAGCGTGTGCCAGTACCGGTAATTGAAATCGATAATGTCGATGCAGGGGATGCCAGCTTCGAGTAGGGGTAGATGGTCGTCGGTTACCTCATAGCCGGGCATGGGAATGAACTTGGTGAGGTTTAAACCTTGCGCTTTCGTCCATACTTTATCTACGATGTAAGGCGCGTGTTCTAAGGAGTGTTCCTCCTGATAGATGTCGAGGTCTTTGTCGCCTACCATATCCAGGAGAAGCCCAAACTTGGGTCGATAACCGGGGTTCTTGTTTTTGGCAAAATGGCGGGAGCCGAGCGCATAGGTATGCGATTGACCTGGAATGCCCGCATCCTCGCCATCAAACAGAATGATGTCCACGCCCACCTTTGGTTCCCTGAGTTGAAGATGCCTCGCGACTTCCATGAGAACGGCAACCCCGGAAGCGCCATCATTCGCGCCAAGGATGGGTTTGTCATTATTTTCGGTTGAATCGTCCTCGTCGGCCCAGGGTCGGGTGTCCCAATGTGCGCAAAGCAGAATCCGTTCTGTTTTATTGACCCCAAAGCTGGCGACAATATTCGTCATGGTGACCGATTGGCCGGTCTTCGGAATTTGGCTTAAGAAAGACTGGTGGGACACGTTCGCGTCGAACTTCTGCAATTCTGAAGTTAAATAGTTCAAGCAAGCGCGGTGAGCTTGAGTGCCTGGCACTCGCGGACCGAAATCGCACTGCTTGACGAGATAGTCATAAGCGCGCGCTCCATCAAATACCGGGGGCTCAGATTTGTCGTTCCCACAGGCCGTGTGCACCAGCGAAGCCATGACCACCAAGATAGTTAGATACCGCAGTTTTCTACTGGAGCTCTCCAATTGGGTCTTCAAAAACATATCGTATTTTGGAAGAATCATACCTTTTACACCGCCGAGAGAGGTATCGTTCCCGAAATTTGTCTTGGTGAATGGCCTGATAATGACAGGAGGGTCGATGAGGATGATACGAAAAAGAAAAAACCGCCTGTGAAAGTGAAGCTTGTTGGCTTCAGAAGTAAGGGAGGAGGAAAAGTGCTCACAGACGGTTTTTTATTTCTCTCATTAAATAGACAACAAAAAAGGTCATTTTATCTCAGAAATTTGCAGAAAATTTTGTCGTCAGCCAAACCTTTTCTGACCTGTTGGACGATTCTCGGGCTATGTCATTTTCCCTCACAAAAGTCTTGACAATAAACATCATTTTCCTTAAGTTCGATTGAACGATTGCTCAATCGTTAATATGTGTAACCTTTATGAAATGAACATGAATCAGACTGAAACTTGTGAGCTTTTCTTTGTCGACGAAAAAAAAGTCAAGTCGGTGGAAAGGAAGCTTTCCGAAAACGGACATCTTTTTCAACTGAGCGAGACGTTCAAGCTTTTGGGAGATTTAACACGTTTGAAGATAATTTTGGCACTGAAGGAAGAAGAGCTGTGTGTGTGCGATTTGGCGACCCTGCTCGGTGTAAGCCGATCCGCTGTTTCCCATCAACTGCGTTTGCTCAAAACCTGGCGACTGGTCAAATGTCGAAGAGATGGGAAAATTGCCTACTACTCTTTGGACGACACGCATATTGGCGATATCATCGGCGCTGCCGAAGAGCATTTGAATGAATAGATGAACTGTTGCGTTCAACCCTGACTCATCACAAAGGCGTAGGAACATGGAAGAGCAAGAACTTAAGACAGAAGAACTCCAATTAGAAGGATTTCATTGCGCGGACTGTGCCGTCACCATCGAGAAAACGATGGCGAAGCTTGGCGGTGTGCAATCCGTGAAAGCGAACTTCACGGCGGGCAAAGTGAAATTTAGCTACGATCCCGTCAAAGTGGATGTTGAGGATTTGGTCCGCAGCGTGGAAAAAATCGGTTACACGGTGAAGCGAGACGTCCATCGAGACGTTGCCAAGAAAAAATTTTGGAAGGACAGGGAGTTTCGATTCACATTTATTTCCGGGGTTCTGTTGGCGGCGGGTCTTGCAGTAAAATTCTTGACTCCGAATCCGATTATCTTCGAAATTTTTGGCCGCCCCTTCCATCTTTCGGGATTCTTTTATATCTCAGCCATTGTGTTTGGGGCATTTTATTTCAGTCGGGAAGGTTGGGCGTCTCTGAAACACCTGCGCTTTAATATGGACATGCTCATGTCCATGGCGATTCTGGGCGCCATCATCATTCAAGAGTACGTGGAAGCTGCGAGTCTGGCATTCTTATACTCCACAGCCGAACTGTTGGAAAGCTATGCTGTGGAGCGGGCCAGAAACTCTCTGCGCGAATTGATGAAGTTGACTCCCGCCGAAGCCAGAGTCAGAAAAGGCGGTTCGGAGAGGACACTACCGGTGGAGCAGGTGAATGTGGATGACATCGTGGTTGTGCGGCCTGGAGAACGTGTGGCCGTGGACGGCGAAATTGTAGAGGGTGCGTCCAGTCTGAATCAGGCACCCATCACCGGAGAATCCGTGCCCGTGACAAAAGAGAAAGGTGAGAAAGTGTTTGCGGGGTCCATCAATTTAGAGGGTTATTTAGAAGTCCGAGTTACGGAGAAGTTTCAGAACTCGATGCTGGCCCGAATTATCCACATGGTGGAAGAAGCAGAGGGCAAAAAGGCGCCAAGCCAGCGTTTTGTTGAAAAGTTTGCCAGAGTTTACACCCCCGTTGTGGTGGCTTTGGCAGTGGCCGTTGCCACCGTGCCTGCGATCGTTTTCGGCGCTTCGTTCCATGATTGGTTCATCAAGGCCCTGACGTTGCTGGTGATTGCCTGTCCTTGTGCATTGGTCATTTCTACTCCCGTGTCTGTGGTTTCCGCGCTCACCAGCGGAAGTCGAAACGGGGTTCTCATTAAGGGCGGAGTCTACCTCGAAGAAATGGGAAAAATCGATGCTATCGCTTTGGACAAAACCGGCACTTTGACCACGGGCGTTTTAAAGGTTACAGACATCATTCCCCTGAATGGCTTAGCAGAAGGAGACGTACTGAAAGTAGCCGTGTCATTGGAATCGCGCAGCGAACACCCCATTGCCTGGGCGATCCTTGAGGCCTCGGATAATGTTCGAGCGGAGCCGGTACGTGATTTTGAAGCCGTTCCCGGCAAAGGCGTATGGGGCCATTTGAACGGAACCAGGCATTACATCGGCCGTCCCGAACTTTTTGCTGACACGGCGGTTGACTTGCCTGACCAAAAACTTCACACGCTGCAGAGTGAAGGCAAAACCACCATGCTGGTTGGAACAGACAAAGAAATTCTTGGACTTATCGCTTTGCAGGATCAGGTGCGAGAAGACGCAATTGACACGGTAAAGAAGCTGCGAGACACCGATATCGAAGTGGTCATGATCACCGGGGACAATGAGAAAACCGCTCAGGCCATTGCAAAGCGATTGGGCATCACGCATTTCCATGCCGGACTTTTGCCGGAACAGAAATTAGAGGAGATTCAATACTTGAAAGAAAAGTTCGGCAAAGTGGCGATGGTCGGCGACGGCATCAACGATGCACCTGCTCTCGCCGCGGCTTCAGTTGGGATCGCCATGGGGGTGGCCGGGACCGACACAGCTCTCGAAACCGCAGATATCGCCTTGATGGCGGACGATCTTTCCAAGTTGCCTTATTTGGTAAAACTAAGTAAACGGGCACGCCGAGTGATCGGACAAAACATTTGGGCTTCCATACTGATTAAATTCACCCTGGCATTCGGAGTGTTCCCGGGAGTGGTTTCTCTGGTTATGGCCGTCCTGCTTGGTGACATGGGCGCATCTCTGGGCGTGACAAGCAATGCCTTGCGGTTGGCACGCATCAAATCATAAACATCCAAAATGTACATTCTATTCTTTTCTTTTTTGGCTGCCGGTGCCACTGTTTTAGGAGGGGGCATCCCACTACTCAACAAACGTTTGAACGACAAACATCTTACCCTGTTGGTTGCTTTTTCTGCGGGTGTGCTACTGTCCACTGGTCTGAATCATATGTTGGTTGAAAGTTATGCGGAGGCCGGTCGTTGGGCCATGATTGCGGTGAGCCTCGGCTTTATCCTGCTTTACGGCTACGAAAAACTGGCCATGGTTCACGCATGTCGAGAACAGGGGTGCGAAGTTCATCAATTTGGCGGAGCCGCATTGGTGGGTCTGGGTTTTCACAGCTTTCTGGATGGTTTTGCAATAGCCGTTAGCTTTGAATTTGAAAAGACTCTGGGAATTCTGGTCATTGCTGCGGTGATCCTGCATCGCTTGCCCACCGGGATTTCAACCGCCTCGATCATGCTCTCCAATCATTATCACAAAACCAGGGCCTGGTGGACGTTAACGACGATCGGAGTGCTTGCAATTTTGGGGGCCACACTGGGATTGCTTTTGCCTATGGATGAAACCTTCCTTCTTAGTCTGGCCGTGGGACTGTCAGGCGGGACCTTTCTTTACATTTCTACCAGTGACCTGCTTCCGATGGCGCACGTGAACAATCAGGACTACCGCGTCCCTCTATGCTTTTTGCTCGGATTTTTGGGCGTGGTCGGAACGAGCTTTCTTTATTGAGGGATTCACTATGCAAGAACTTTTGGGGGCTAACTAACTAAAGGAATAAAAACTGACGCCATTCCAGTTTCGGTGAATTCGGTACATTTTAATGGGAAACTTTTTGACGACTTAGGGGGCAGCAGGCAAGGTGATATTAAACAGCCATTCTTTCTTTATTAAATGATTCAACCTCAGTAGAACGTTGTTCGGCAAACCATAAATCTAANNATTTACAATTCAGCAATTCAGCAATAATGATAATGTTTTTCTAGTTACTCCAAGCCTTTTCGATGCTTCTGTGACGGTTAAACCCAGTGGTTTCAAAACATCTTCTCGTAAGATTTCACCGGGGGTGAGTAGGCTTTCTATTTATGATCATAATATTTCTCCAAAATAGATTTAATCATAATCTATTAGTCACCGATTAACACTGATAGAACACGGATTTAAACCATTTGAGAAAGAGTGACCCGGGGTGATTTTGAATTTTGCGATAGCCATGGCCCGCATGTAGGGTTATCATCATATTATTATTCGTGACGTAATCCGTTTCATCCGTACTACAAGCCGACAACATTGTGTTTTTTTAGCAAAGTTTTTTAGCCACTGATTGACACTGATGCAACACGGATTTGGGGGTTCAATTTTTTTGAGAAAACAATTCTCTTGCAACTGCTCAAAGCTGTTCTGGTCCATTCGTGGCTTTAAATTTTCGGCT
>JABAHS010148816.1_pt2 | contig 11038 bp, 9 predicted proteins | sample 7062111 | NCBI WGS metagenome assembly JABAHS01 (sample SAMN14534600, study PRJNA622989) | marine sediment metagenome | biome: marine biome [ENVO:00000428]; feature: marine pelagic biome [ENVO:01000023]; material: deep marine sediment [ENVO:00002113]; isolation source: pool of 4 deep marine... | reverse complement strand
GCGCCAATGTGGCTGAAGGTCCTTTCGGAACGCGACAGCACCGTCTGCCGGATACAGACCTTGGAGGCCTTCCCGGACCTGTCGGTTCTGCACGCGCGCTGGCCGGAGCGCTATCCACACCTGCTGGAAAGCGTCGCCGACGGCACCGCGCAGGCGCGCTTCGATGTCCTGTTCGCTTGCGCCGAGCCCGGGTTCGCACTGGGAGAGGTCTCTTCCCATCCGGGCGCCGTGCAGGTCGCCGGCTCCTTCCTGGACGCCCTCGACGAACGGTGGCGGGCAGAGCGCGTCCCGGCCGACGCGGCGGTGGCCGATGTTCCGTTCCGCGGCGGCTGGTTCGTGTATCTCGGCTATGAGCTGGCCGGCGAGGTGGAGCCGGTGCTGCGCCTGCCTGATGGCGGCAGGGTCTTGCCGCGCGCCTTCGCCCAGCGCTGTCCGGCTGCGCTGGTGCGCGATCGCCTGCTGTGCCGCCTCCACCTGGTAGCCGAACCCGGCTACGCCGGCCGGCTCGCCGAGATGCGGCGGGACCTGGAGGCGCTCGGTGAGAATCGTTCGGCGCCGGTTGCGGCACCGGTCCCGGTAGGGGAGCTGATCGAGGACGATCCCGGGCGCTACCTGGAGGGCGTGCGGCGGGTGCAGCGGTACATTCGCGAAGGCGATGTGTTCCAGGTCAACCTCTCCCGGGGCTGGAGCGCCCGAGTGCCGGGCGCGGCGCCCGCGGATGTGTATCGGGCGCTGAGGGCCAGCAATCCGGGGCCGTTCGCCGGCATCGCCTCGTGGGGCGACACCGCGATAATCAGCTCGTCGCCCGAGCGACTGGTCAACGTGTGCGGGGCCGGCATTCAAACAAGGCCGATCGCCGGGACACGCCCGCGGGGCACCGGCGCCGGAGATGATGCCGACTTTCGTCGCGAGTTGCTCGCCCACCCCAAGGAGCGCGCCGAGCACGTGATGCTGATCGACCTGGAGCGCAACGACCTCGGGCGGGTGTGCGAGCCGGGCTCGGTGGAGGTGAACGAGCTGATGGCGCTGGAATCGTATGCCCACGTCCACCACATCGTCTCCAACGTGCGCGGCCGGCTGCGCCCCGGGGTCACGCCCGGGGCGGTGGTGCGGGCCGTGTTCCCGGGCGGAACCATTACCGGATGTCCCAAGGTGCGCTGCATGCAGATCATCGCCGAGCTCGAGTGTGCGGCACGCGATGCCTACACGGGCTCAATGGGTTATCTCAACCGCGACGGCGATCTCGACCTCAATATCTTGATCCGAACGCTGGTACAGTCGGGCGAGCAGCTCCACCTGCGCGCCGGGGCCGGGATCGTCGCCGATTCCATTCCGGAGCTGGAGCTGGAAGAGACCAGGGCGAAGGCCCGCGGCCTGCTGCTGGCACTGGCCGCAGGACAATAGTGGACACATGCAGGGTACCGCGCCCATGCAGTTGATCAACGGATCCGACTCGGAGTGTGCTCCCATCGCCGACCGGGGCCTGCACTACGGTGACGGGCTGTTCGAGACCCTCGCCGTGCGCGGCGGTCGTCCCTGTCACTGGCCGTGGCACATGCAGCGCATGAGCGAGGGCTGCCGGCGCCTGGGGATACCGTTCCCGGGCGGCGAGCTGCTGCACACCGAGGCGCTGCACGTGTGCCGCGAGCGGGAGCTTGCCGTGCTGAAGATCGTGGTCACCCGCGGCCCCGGTGGCCGCGGCTACCGCCCCCCGCAACCGGTGCAGCCCACGCGCATCGTCTCCGCCCACGAATTCCCCGCCCACCCCGAGGCGTACTACGTCGAGGGGGTACGCGTACGCACCTGCACGACGTGCTGGTCGGTGAATCCCGCCCTCGCCGGCATCAAGCACTTGAATCGATTGGAGCAGGTGCTGGCCCGCGCGGAGTGGGATGACGACACGGTCGCCGAGGGGCTGATGCTGGACGTGGACGATCGCCTGATCTCGGGCACCATGAGCAACGTATTCATGGTGCGCGGCGGCCGGCTGTACACACCGGCATTGAACGGGAGCGGCGTGGCGGGAATCACCCGCGCCCGGGTTATGGAACGGGCGACAGAGCTCGGGGTACCGTGCGAGGCACGCTTCTTGACGTTGCCGGACCTTGCCGCGGCACAAGAGGTGTTTGTCTGCAACAGCCTGATCGGGATTTGGCCCGTGCGCGAGATCGACGGCACGGCGTTTTCCGTGGGTCCCGTGACGCGGCGATTCACGGAGGGTGTTCGGTCCGATCCTGCGCCTTGAAAAGGCGCGCCGTGCCGGTACAGTACCAGAACGGGTCCATCCGGCGGCCGATTGGCCGGCCCGATCGGCGGGGGGCCTGGACGTCGCCAGTGTAGCTCCATCGTGCAGAGATTGTTGTTCAAGATCGCTGGGTTGACCGTGCTGCTGGCCAGCTTCGCCGGAGGTTGGCTGCTGCTCGACTACCGCCATTTCGTGCGCAGCCCCCTGGATGTCGGCGAGGGCGGTGAGCTGTACGCCGTTCCCCCGGGGACCTCGCTGCGCCAGCTCGCCCGCGGGCTGGCCCACCGGGGCATCCTGGAGCATCCCCGCTACCTGGTATGGCTGGGGCGTTGGGAGGGGGCCGCCCACCAGCTCCAGGCCGGCGAATATGTGATCGAGAGTGGAACCACGCCGCAACAGCTGATGGCCATGCTGGTGGCGGGCAAGGTCCGGCTGCATTCGCTCACGGTGGTCGAGGGTTGGAGCTTTGCCCAGCTTATGGAGGCCGTGCGTGCCCACGAGGCCATGGATCACACGCTGGAAGGCGTGGAGGCGGCGCAGATCATGGCGCGCATCGGCCATCCGGGGGAGCACCCCGAGGGGCGGTTCTTTCCCGAGACCTACAGCTTTCCACGCGGAACCACGGACGTGCAGTTCCTCGAACGCGCCTACCGCGCGATGCAGCATCGCCTGGAGCGGGAGTGGGCCGGGCGCGCCCCCGGGGTACCTTTGGATACGCCCTACGAGGCGTTGATCCTGGCCTCTATCGTGGAAAAGGAGACCGCCGTGGCGCAGGAGCGGCCCAGGATCGCCGGGGTGTTCATCCGGCGCCTGGAGCGCGGCATGCGCCTGCAGACCGACCCGACCGTGATCTACGGCATGGGCGCGGACTACGAAGGCAACCTGCGCCGCAGCGACCTACAGGCCGACAGCCCCTACAACACCTATACGCGCAGCGGGCTGCCTCCCACGCCCATCGCCATGCCGGGCGGCGCTTCGCTGCACGCCGTGCTGCACCCGGCGCCGGGCAAGGCGCTGTACTTCGTCGCCAAGGGCGACGGCAGCCACCACTTCTCCGACACTCTCCAGGAGCACAACCGGGCCGTGATCAAATACCAGTTGAACGGCCGGGAGCGGTCCTTTTCCTCCAACCCGTGACCCGACCCCGGTCGCCCGCCGTGATATGATCGGGGTCGGCCGTTGGGCGACCCAGTCCCGGTGCACAGCGAGGAGAACCCGAAACCCGTGCGGGGCATGTTCATCACGCTGGAGGGCCCGGAAGGGGCCGGCAAATCCACGAATCTGGCGTTCCTGCGTACACGCTTGGAGGCGGCCGGCAAGCCGGTCGTGGTCACCCGCGAGCCGGGCGGAACCGCCCTGGGGGAGGAGGTGCGCGCGCTGTTGCTGGAGCACCGCGACGAGGGCATGGCGCCCGACGCCGAGCTGCTGTTGATGTTTGCGGCCCGTGCCGAGCATCTGGCCAAGGTGATCCGCCCGGCCTTGGAGGCTGGCAAGTGGGTGCTGTGCGACCGGTTCACCGACGCCAGCTATGCCTATCAGGGAGGCGGGCGCGGCGTGCCCGCGGATCGGATCGCCCACCTCGAGGAGTGGACACAGGGGAACCTGCGCCCGGACCTTACCTTGCTTTTCGACCTGCCGGTGGAAATGGGGCGCCAACGGGCCGGTCTGCGCAGCACACCGGATCGGTTCGAGGTCCAGGACCGCGGGTTCTTCGAGCGCGTGCGGGATGCCTACCTCGCGCGCGCCCGCGCAAACCCCGCTCGGTATCGGGTCATCGACGCGGCTCGTCCGCTGGAGGCGGTGCAGGAAGCGCTCGCCGAGACGGTCGACGGGCTCGTGGTCCACGAGTAGCGCAATGGAGCGGGAGGCGATGGGCGAGATCCTTCCCTGGCACGAGCGGGCATGGTCGGCCCTGATGGCGCGCCACGACCGTGGCACCCTGCCGCACGCGCTGCTGGTCAGCGGCCCACCCGGGCTGGGCAAGCGGGTCTTCGGCGAGACGCTGGCGCGCGCCCTGTTGTGCGAGCGCCCCCGCGAGGACGGCCGGGGCTGCGGGGCCTGCGGTGCGTGCCGGCTCTCCGGCGCGGGTACGCACCCCGACTACCTGCTGGTCGGCCCGGAGGAAGACAGCAAGGTCATCAAGATCGGACAGGTGCGCCGGCTGATCAGGGATCTGGGGCTTACCAGCCAGCGCGGCGGTTTCCGTGTGGCCGTCCTGGCACCGGCCGATCGGCTGAACAAAGAGGCGGCCAACGCGCTGCTGAAGACCCTGGAGGAGCCTGGCGCCCGGACACTGTTGGTCCTGGTCACCAGCCACCCGGCGCTGCTGTCCGCCACTATCCGCAGCCGCTGCCAGAAGGTCACCTTTGGCCGCCCCCCGGCCCACCTGGTGCGCCCCTGGCTCGCGCAGCATGCTCCCGCTCAGGATGCGGACATGCTGTTGGGGCTGGCCGGCGGGGCCCCTCTGGCGGCACTGGCCCTGGCCGAGGGCGGGGCCCTGGAGCGCCGCCAGGCCCTGGCCGAGGACCTGGCGGCCATAGTCGAGGGCACCCGCGATCCCCTGGCCGTGGCCGCGGCGTGGCACAAGGAGCGCCTCCAGGAGTGCATTGACTGGCTGAGCAGCTGGGTGATGGACATGATCCGGCTCAAGCTCGCCGCGCAGCCGCCGGGGCTGGCCAACCGCGACCTGTGCCCCCGGTTGCAGCCGTTGGCGCAGCGGGTAGACTTGAGGTGCCTATTCGGGCACCTGGACCGTTTGTGGCGGGCGGCCCAGCTGGCGCACACGCCGGTGAGCGGCCAGGCGGTCCTGGAGGAGGTTCTGATTCCTTGGAGAAACGCCGGGACCGGCCGATAACTTGTTGGAAGGCGAAGAGGCACGAGGCTGGAAATTTCGGGTATGAGCGAGACGAAGCAAAAAGCGGGTATGAGCAGGCAGGGCATCCTGTCGCTGACGATCAAGGACAAGAGTGCCCTGTACGCCGCCTACATGCCGTTCATCAAGAACGGCGGATTGTTCATTCCCACGAGCAAGAGCTACAAGCTGGGCGACGAGGTGTTCATGTTGCTTACGCTCATGGAGGAGCCCGAGAAGATCCCCGTGGCGGGTCGTATCGTGTGGATTACCCCGAAGGGCGCCCAGGGCAACCGCGCGGCCGGGATCGGCGTCCAGTTCAGCGACCAGGACGGCGGCAACGCGCGCAACAAGATCGAGACCTACCTCGCCGGGGCCCTCAAGGCCGACCGGCCCACGCACACCATGTGAACCCAATCATTGCGTGAATTGACCGAGAATCGGGGGGCCTTGCGCCGCCTACGCTCGCTGCACTGTCCCTGTTCCGCTCGCTGCGGGCGAGCCTGAATCGCACGTCCCTGTACGCTTCAGGCTCGCACGCCGCTTCGCAAGCCCCCGGTTCTCGATGTCAGCGCCGGTGCAATCCAGCGGGGAACGTCCAGAATAGGGCAAAGACTGCAATCGGCAGCACCTTCGTCGGCTCAAAGAGGTTGTTTGAGTAGGCATCGAGTGGACTCACCTGCGGGCATCGCACGGTGCCGCGCGACAGCTGCCCACAGCCGGAACGTTCAACGCACAAGGTTTTCGCACGCAATGTCAGCCTCGAGCATCCTCATCGATTCGCACTGCCATCTGGACCGCCTGGATCTTTCCAAGTACGACGGGCGCCTGGAGGCGGCCCTGGATGCGGCGCGCGAGGCCGGGGTGGGGCACATGCTGTGCGTGTCCATCGGCCTGGATGCGTGGCCTGCCATGGTGGAGCAGGTCGCCCCCTTCCCCCAGGTGTCGGTCTCGGCGGGTGTGCACCCCAACGAGCGCCGCGGACCCGGGCCCAATGTGGCGCGGCTGGTGGACTTGGCCCGCCACCCGCGGGTGGTGGCCATCGGCGAGACCGGGCTGGACTACTATCGCTGCGAGGGCGACCTGGAGTGGCAGCGCGAGCGCTTTCGCACGCATATCCGGGCCGCGCGCGAGTGCGCCAAGCCCCTGATCATCCACAGCCGCGATGCCGGCGAGGACGTCACGAACATCCTGGCAGAAACGGGCGCTGCCGCGGTCGGCGGCGTCATGCACTGCTTCGCCGATGATTGGGCGGCGGCGCAGCGGGCCCTGGACCTCGGTTTCTACATCTCCTTCTCGGGCATCGTGACCTTCAAGACCGCCCATGCTCTGCACGACGTGGCCCGCCGCGTGCCCCTGGAGCGCATGTTGGTGGAGACCGATTCGCCCTACCTGGCGCCGGTCCCCCGGCGGGGCAAGCCCAACGAGCCGGCCTATGTGCGCTACGTGGCCGAGCGCATCGCCGAGCTGCGCGGCGTTTCCCTGGAGGTGATCGCCGAGGCGACTACGGACAACTTCCAGCGCCTGTTCGGTATCAAGACCCTCGGCGGCTCTGCCAATCCCTAGCCCGGCAGGGAAAGGCAAAAGGCAAGAGTAGGGCTCGGACCCGCCTTGTCGTCGCGACAAGAATGGCGCTCCCGCACATGCTTGATACGGGATGGGAGCGGCGTTCCCGCCGCGGCCTACCCAGCGACAAACCTTGTCGCGACGAGAATGTTGCTTGCACGGGTGCTGGATATGGGGTGGGAGCGGCGTTCCCGCCGCGGCCAGCCATCCGGCCAACCTTTCGCGAAAAGGAGGTCGCGCAAGGTTCGCGCGCCGGTTCCTCACCAATCATTCTTTCCTTTGCGCCTTGGTGTCTTGGCGAGAGTTTCTTGGGGGTGAAAAAACGCCGCACCGGATCCGGGCGGCGGCCCGCTTCCGGCGAACCGCCTTACGGGGACTACCCCCTGCTATCCCGTAGGGCGGCTTGCGCGCCAGCGCAAGCCGCCGCAGATGTCCGACCGTATTGGCAAACCCAGTGGAATCAGAGGCACCGTTTCGCTAAAGGGTTTCTCCGGCGCCCGGTTGTACACCCGCCCCGCTCTGAGGTATAAAAACCATATAACTTTCACCCAATTTGGGACATGCAGTCCACATGGACGTCCACCGACATTGCTGCTGCCAAACCGGGGGACTAGCCGTTTCCCGACCGCCGGCCCTGTTCGAACCTGGCCTTTTGACTGCCGGTACGATGTTGCAGCCGCTCGATCTGCCCGTCCGGCAACCTGGCCACCAGATCGATCTCTCCCCGGCCGCGGCGTGCGCGCGGCAAAGGCTCGAATTCCTCCGCCCATGTCCGCACGACGAGTCGGCGATCGCTCCGGCCGCCGGGCTGGAATCCGTACACAGGGGCGGGCCAGGGCTAGATTTCGCGGTTCGAGCATTGGGTAGATGTGGCCTCCCGGGTTCGGATGCTTCGAGCGATAGATGGAAGCATTCCGTGTATTTTCACGGAAAAGTTCCGTCTACTCAATGTTAGGTGCCTCATGGCAACGCGACGCCGACGTACATATCTGATTTATTTGGATAAGGCAAAAGCAGCGGCCGAAACTGCGATCGATTCCTTTAACCGCGTGAAGCATCCCTATAAGGTTGAGGCAACATTTTTGCTCCTTGCCAATGCCTGGGAACTTCTGGCTAAGGCGGTGTTGCTGCAAGCTAAACAGTCAATCACGCAAGGGCAAAGGGGTGACACGATCTCCGGCGAGAAGGCTGTTTATCGTGTACAACAGAGAGGAGAGATAGATAAGCATCAAGGCGACACAATTCAACAGATTATCTCTTTACGAAATGCGGCGGCGCATTCGCATTTGCCAGAAATGCCGCAAGAGATACTGCATCATTTGCTTTACTTCGGGTCCAAGTTCTTTCGTGATCTTGTAACCAAGAAATTTCCCAACCACTCTAAAGACTTAGAAGATGCGTACCTATCTTTATCTTTCTCGGAAATGACGACCTACGCCGACAAAGTGCAGAAGATTGTTTCTAAAGTCAAAAAAAGCCAAGGCGATAAACGTCTTGCTTGGCTACTTGAGCGTGGGATTGAATTCGACGGATCGCAATACATTACCGAAAAACAATTCGAAAGAAAATATCGTGATAAACACAAAATCATGCCGCACCTAGCATTAGGTGATTTTATTAAAGAGAATGAAATGATTCGCGTCGTGCCGGTGCAAGCGCCGAAGAACTTCACGGCGGATCTGACACTACGCAAAGGTAGCGCTAAAGACTCATCACTACCGGTAGTGGTTAAAAAGACCGATCTAGACGAGGATTATCCCCATCTTACGAAAGAGTTGGCTAGAGAGCTTGGAACGAACATGGCTCATGTCGTCTCCATCGTACAAAGACTGGGATTGAAAGGTGACCTTAAATACCATCAGGAGATCCGTACCTCCAAGTCGGGTAGCGTCCATCGATATTCAGAAGCGGCAAAGGAACGCATACGAAATGAAATCAAGCAAGGCACCTAACAAGGGCGATGGAGTCCGACGCTTGACCGCTCCCTCCCTTCGCTGCCGCTCCGGTCGGTCGCCGTCAAGCGCGGCTCATCGCCAACGTTCGGCTGCAATCGAATGACGCTTTCCGTCTCCAAGCTCTATAGTAGAATCCAGTCTGCCCAGCAGCAGAGGCGATTGACAATTCTCTGCGGGGCTGGGGTCTCTTTTGACCACCCCTCTCGACTCCCCCTAGCAACTGATCTAGTCGAGTCCGTGGTGGATCACTACGCACCTGATCATCGACGGAGCCTTCGAAGCTCAACGCTGCGCCCTGAGCTAATGATGCAGCATGTGGCAAGATATGACTCCGAAGGTCTTCTTTTTCTACTCATAGGCCTTTTGGGTAGCGCTGCACCAAACGAGAACCATATCGCACTAGCAAATTGCCTTGGACAAGGAAACAATGTCATAACAACGAATTTCGATCTACTGATTGAAATCGCTTGTGCTAGATATGCTGTGTCCTATGAGAGAGTCCTCGCGGGTTCCAACGATCACTCTAGCTACGGCACGCTATTGAAAGTTCATGGTTCTATAGATTCTCCGGAGTCTATAGCCCACACGCTTGACCGGGTTAACCGAGGGCTTTCTCTTGAGTTAGCCTCCTGCTTTGAAGCCTGCTTGGAAGAGAAGATCCTCTTGGTGATTGGTTACAGTGGACTCGATCAACTAGATATTATTCCAGCTTTGCGAGCAGCAAAGTATCGGGAATGCTTTTGGATATGGCATGCAGGGAAAAATCGAGCCTTGAGACAGATGTCTTCCTCCAAAGCTCCAATACTAGACCTTCCCCGGATACAACACTACAAAGGACCTACAAGGAGCATCATTAGGTGCCTAAAATTGAGCGGCAATTTCGCACAACCCGAGAAATCGGAGGAACGACAGCATCGAATCACAGCTTCGATTCTGATGCACGAAAATCGATATGCTGAGTCCGCTAGTTTGATAGAGCGAAACGATCTTCGAGGCGACCTCTTCTTTGACCTCGTTCACTTCGAAGCACATGGTTCCGTGTCGGAAAGAACGGAGGATTGGCGGCGGGGGAGGACGCGACTGCTCAATCGCCTAATTCGAACTACAGAGAACGGAGACCTCAGGTTTGTCGGATTTTTGGCCAAATGGGTCAAAAACGACGAACATCTTGATCGAGTTTCAAAACTAGTGGCGGATCGAGTCCGCAAGCGAAGCGACGCAGGCGACGTGGTTTATGAAGCCTCTGTAGAGATCGTTTACGAACTGATCTGGAGGAGACGCTATGCAGAAGCTTCCAGTCAACTCCGACGCCTAATTCCACGCCTGGAAAAGCATGGATACGGCCTGCTGAAATCCCGGGCTCTAATAGAACAATGCTACCTATGCCATGAGCGCTTCTGTAACGTCGCGTCGCGGGGAACGTTCTTGTCTCGAGGTAAGAGCGCTGCTGAGGAAGCAGAGTACCTACTAGGGAGCGACTTATACAATGATTTGTTCTTTTATAATCAAGCAATACTGAATAAGGCGAACATAGTCCGATGGATGGGCGATGTCGAAGAAGCTCTGCGGCTTTATGACCGCGCCGAATCTTACTTTACCGGCGTAAGCGTAAATAATTGCATTTTTGTCGAATACGAGCGTGCAGTATTAGCGTATCATCTTAGCGATGACGACGAGGCGCTAGCCCGTCTCGAAGCTGTCGATCGCCTGAATCGAGAATACGGACGAAAATTATGGCTTGGGTTCACCTCGCGACTTCGGTCATTGATCGCCTTGAGCTCTGAAGGAGGCTCAGGGGACATGCGGAGTCAGGTGATTAGACTGCTCAAGAGTTCGGCCGCGGCGTTTAGGCGCGACAGCAATGTGAATGAAGAATCTCTATCGAGACTTTTGATCACGGAAGCGAGAACGCTTCGACCCACTCAAAGAAAGCCGAACAAGCGGATCCAGCCAACCCTTTACGGCCTGTCGCGCCGCCAGCTTAGCTGGCGGCGCGACAGGCCACGGGTGGCTGATCCTTGACGTTAGAAGAAAAGGAAATTTAGGAAATGGAATATGAGCCGCCTCCCGAATGGAAACCACCACCGAGAATCGTGCCATCGGAGGAGTTTCAAGGAGAGACATCGACAGCCCCTATTCATGAAGCAGTAGGTCGAGCTTTAAGTGCTTGGGAACATGCAGAATCTGGGAATATAAAGTTATTCCAACTACTTTGTGAAACAAAATCATTCGCAGCTTGCCGCGCCTACGGAACCCTTGATTCAGTATTCTCAAGGCATCTTGCCATTCGATACGCGGCTGAAGAATTCTTTGTGTTACGAGATGAAGATGACCTTTCCCAACTAAAGAAACTTATCAATATCTATAACAATACAGGCCAATACCGGAATCAAATCGCACATGGTATGGCAGTTCAACCAC
>JABAHS010002555.1_pt1 | contig 11039 bp, 12 predicted proteins | sample 7062111 | NCBI WGS metagenome assembly JABAHS01 (sample SAMN14534600, study PRJNA622989) | marine sediment metagenome | biome: marine biome [ENVO:00000428]; feature: marine pelagic biome [ENVO:01000023]; material: deep marine sediment [ENVO:00002113]; isolation source: pool of 4 deep marine... | reverse complement strand
AGCAATTGTCGAGAAAGATGGCGTTGAGGCCGTGGTGGAACATCGTCTCCGTTCCCATCGCCTCGACGATACGGGGCGGCAGCGTATGGTCCTTTAGGTCGCAAAGTACGATTGCGGCTGGGATGTCTGCTGCGCGCAACAACGCGCTGAGCAGAACGGCCTTTTGCACGCAGAAACCTCTTCCGTCCGCGATGACGCGACTGGCTTTGTACTCGTCCTGAGATAGCTTGGCTCGGAACTCGTATTGGACTTGGTCGCGAACGTAGTTGAAGATACGAACGGCGCGATCAGTTGGTTCGCCGGCGCCGGCAACTCGGTACGAAATCTCGCGGATAGCGTCATCGTCGGTATCGATGAATGAAGTAGAGTCAAGGCAATCATCGGGGAGCAGTTCACGCTCTAGCAGCTGAGAGTGCGACATCACTTGCGCTCGCCGAGCTCTGCAAAGAGGCTGGACGCCTCGGTCGTCAGCGCACCGAATTTATCTGGGTCGACAGTGATAAACAGCGCATCCCCCTCAGTATAGACTCGGCCGACTTCGTCGCGCAGCAGACCGGATGTTCTGATCTTGCGCCCATCGACGGAGGCGACGCGAGCATCCATAATGCACCGTGTGCCGAGCGGCAGCATACTTCGGAATCTCGTGGTCAACTCGGCTGCGACTGACATGTGCCCACTCATCCAGGCGGCACTGCCCATAGCCTCATCAAGCAGCGCGGCCATGCTCCCTCCATGGGCATGGCCAGGAGGACCCTGCGCGGCGGGCCCCAACACGACCTTCGCTCGGAGGCTGCCGTCGGCTGTGTTCTGAAAGTAGCGAATCTCGAGGCGACGTCCCGACTTGTCCCCGGACACAAAACTATCTTCAAGGATGGAGCTCGGGAGCTGAAACGTCGTCCATCCCTGTTCGGGCGTCTCAAGCCATCCAAGATCGTCTTCGTTAAGCATGGACGTCTCCGCTGGAATCTGTTGTCTCCATCACAGTGCGGAGCGCGCCCACCTCGCGATACATATCGATGGAAACTGGGGAACGAGCGCCCTCAGAGAGGGCCCCCAGCCCAATAAGGACGGAAAATGCATCGGCAATTTCGTCTGGAGTACGGGAACCGTCGGGGCGGTACCAAAAGGCGACCGAGTTTGCGGCGCCGAACGCGAACTTCCGCACAAGCACAAGGTCCAGACCAGGCACCAGCTGCCCACTCGCGGCGGCGGCATAAATCAGTCCGTCCCAGATGGACTCGTAGCGGTGTCTTTCTGACGAAAGCTGCTGGCGAGTCGCTGCAGGCAATCGCCGCCAGTCAAAGAGCAGCACGTAAACGGCATCATCCCCCCCCAAAAGGACGCGCAGGTGGGCGCGCATGGCGAGCCGAAGACGTTCGATTGGATCCTGCACGTACTCGACCGCAGCGAGGACTTCGGAGCTGACCTGGGCCACCGCTTTCTCCATCAGCGCGACGACGAGGGACTCTTTCGTAGGGTACCGATACGTCACACTGCCGGGCAGCATCTCGGCAGCCTCAGCGATCGCCCGGATGGTTGTACCAGACACGCCGTGTTGCCGAAAAAGCGTTGCCGCCGCTGGCAGGATCCTGTCGTTTGAGCGCATGCGTTATTGTTGTCTATCTGTCCAAAAAAGTCAATTAACTACATGTATATAAGCACTATGCTAGTGTACTGGATTTGGTCATTCGTACAAACCTGACAACGAGTCGATATGGTTTTGCTTCGCGGCGACGAGCTTGATGGATTCGTACGTGTTCGAGCTGCTCAGTTGGTCGACCAAGCCCTCTACAAAGCTGTCGTCCGGGGGGGCTCACTCAGACAAGTGGTTGATGCGTTCGGCGGACCAGTGATCTCCGACCTAGGTTTAGAAGGAGTTTCGCCAGATACGGGGGTGTTGACTTGCACCCAATATTGGTGTGCCACGAGGCACTTATTTGCTAGCAGTTGAAAGTACAGCACAGGTAGCGGTGACCCGCCGTACCTGTTATCGAGCCTTGAGCGTGTGCCGGTAACGGCAGGCGTTAAGCGTAGACAGCGAGCTGGCAGGCCGTAAATCGCTAAAGGTTGAAGTGATTGAGCCCCGTTGATGTGCAACTGTGGGATGGTTGATGGCGTCAATTTTCCGGAAGACGACATCGCTTGCGACGGGATGGGCAGTAGCAAGTGGCGTCCCCGGGGTCTGAGAGCACGGCATGTCAGTAAAGCAAATGTGATGCATCTGTTCACGGAAGAAAACCTGGCCGACTGCTACTGCTCGCTGGATGGACGAAAGGCGGTGGGAGCAGATGGTGTGACCAAGAAGATGTACGGTGAAAATCTGGAAGGCAATCTGACGGATTTAGTCGGGCGGATGCGACGAATGGCCCACCGGCCGGGGTATCTCGAGAAGTACTGATCCTCAAGCCGGGATCGGCAGGTCGGACGCGGTCGCTCGGCATCAGCAATCTGGAAGATAAAATCGTGCAGGGGATGATGCATAGGGTGCTGGCAGCGATCTATGAGCCGCTGTTTCTGGACTGTTCCTACGGGTTCAGACCGGGACGCAGTGCACATGACGCCGTTCGGGATCTGCATCGACACCTATACAGCCAGCGGGTAAACACGGTCATTGATGTGGATCTGTCACGGTTCTTTGACAGCATTGATCAGCAACTGTTGCTGGCGATGATTGGCAAGAAGGTTGCCGATCGCCGATTTCTCCGCTACCTACGTCGGCAGTTCAAGGCGGGCGTGCTGAGTGAGGGATGGCGAGCTATCGATCAGGGACGATGGCGTAGTACAGGGCAGCTTGTGCAGCCCGATCCTCGCGAACATCTTCGAACATACAGTGATCGATGAATGGTTCGAGGCTACCGTTAAAAGGCATTGTCGGAGTGAAGTCGTTTTACAGTCTGCTCGGGTCTTCGATCACCTATCGGATCGCGACGGGCCCAAGAGGGGGCCAGAAGGGGTTCACGCTGCAAATGCTGCCCGCCGAAACGGGTGCGCCTCGGCGTATAGAGCGCCACTGCTGCGCGCTATGGCACGATGATTACCAGATGACCGACATTTACCGCGGCTCGCTCCAGCGTTGCGATTTCGAATATCGCGTCTGCAAGAGGCGCAATCTTGCTGATGTGTGGCTGTAGTATTCCGCGATTCGCAAGCTCCACCAAATGTCCCAGGATCTCTGTCGTAGGCCGTAGGGATACAGTCTTCCTGTTGTGATTGAAAATGGCGCGCACGCGCCTGAATCCTACGGCATCGAGGTCGAGAACCACACCGCCGCTTGTGCGCAGCAGTGTGGAAGCTCCCCTTGTGGCAAACGATCCATCGGTATCGAGTACCAGATCAAACGTTTTTTGCGGCACTGAATGATCCCCGACGTAGTCGATTGGAAGCTCCAGGCCCCTCCGTTTGACCTCCTGCATTGCGGTTGCACTACAACTTCCAGTGACTCTGGCGTGCGACGAAACGGCAAGCTGGACTGCCATTCGTCCAATAGCGCTGAAGCAGCCAGTCACGAGAATCCTGTGGTCCGGCTCCAGGTTCGCCACCTCCATCAAGGCTCGCCAAACCGCTGTGCCCGCCGTTGGCAAGCAGGCCGCCACTTCGAAGGATAGGGACTTCGGCTTTATCGCGATCAGGGCTTGATCTGTCAACGTCGCTTCGGCAAATGCACCATGCGATCCGGGCCTCTCTGAGATTCCCAGGACCTCATCGCCGGCCTTGAGGCGTGTTACACCAGCGCCGACATTTGTCACAATGCCCGCGAAATCGCTACCCATACCGCGTGGAAATTGGCAGTGAGGTACCAGCCGGTGAGTGCCCTGTCGCGCTTTCCAGTCTTGCGGATTGACTGCGGCCGCCCGGATACGCACCGCGACCTGTCCTGGTGCCGGGGATGGCAATATGAATGGTTCGAGCCGCATTTGCTCGGGGCCGCCGTAGCGATGATACCGTATGCCACGTACCTCGCCGTTCATCGGCTGGCGTGTTCCTTGCCACTTTCACCGGCCTTTCCCCGCCCAACTTGAGCTAATGCCGGCATGTTGGTCATGCGGGGGATGTGCCGATCAGGAGAAACATCGGGCGACCCGAACCGCCTATTGTTGTACCCCGGAAGGCCGGCAAGCCGCCTCGCTTCGCGGAGAATGCGCTGGCAATAGGTGGGCCGTCCCTTCGCGGACAGGATTTTCTCTCGTTGGTCCATTCGGGCAACGCGCATCGATTTGACCGGCGGCCTGCAATTCTGCCATGATACCAACCGAACGATCGGTCAGTAAACAATGTCATGAATAATGAAGTGCTTTCCCAGGGAGCCCATCGAATCTTGGAGGTGGCAGCACATCTGTTCGCGCGGCAGGGCTATGCCGGTGTCTCGATCAACGATATTGCAGCGGAGGTTGGCGTATCGAAGGCCAACGTCTTTCATCATTTCGCCTCGAAAGAAGCACTGTATCTTGCTGTCATCGACGCGGCGTGTGATGAGTTCAAGACCGAGTTGGAGTGTCTGAAGAATCATGAGCGGGACGTCGCACTTGGGCTGAAGCAGGTGGCGTGCCAGCACCTGATGCGTCTGCTCTCGAATCCGGACCCCGCGCGTTTGGTGTTGCGCGAAGTGTTCAAGGGCGAGAGTGGAATTGATTCGTCCCAGGTAGCGAAGATCCTGCATCGAAACTTTGCCTTGCTGGTTGAGCAGATCGAGCGAGGTCAGGTGAGCGGGCAGTTTCGACGGGATACGGATCCGGCGATGGTCGCCGTGACATTAATCGCGCAGAACATTTTCTTCTTTCAATCCTGGGAAATTCTGCGCCAGTTCCCGGAATTCCAGAATCTCGATTGCGCTGAGCGCCTGTCAGCCGCCGCCTTCGACTCGCTGTCAAAAGGACTTTTCGCGAAATGATGTCAAGCTGCCGAAGTATCTGCAATTTCAAGCTGGCCGGTGCTTGCTGGCTCCTGATACTGAATGGGTGTGGCGACGAAGGGGACGTGACCCGCTCCAGGGCCGCCAATGCGACTCCGGTCACCACGGCACGGGCCGTGGAACGTCGTGTGGAAGTCACGGAGCGGTCGATCGGGAGGTTGCAAGCACCTACGACGCCGGCCATCGCCGCAGAAACTGCGGGACGGGTGACAAAAATAAATTTCGATGCAGGAATGAGAGTCGATGTCGGCGACATAATAGCCGAGCTCGATGACGAAGTGCAGCGGAGCAATGTGCGAGCTCAAAGCGCAAATGTAGAGCGACTGGTGGTGCTGCGCGAGAATCAGGAACGAACTGTCGCCAGGTTCGAGGACCTCGTCGTCAAGGATTCAGCGGCGCAAAGTCTGCTCGACGACGCTGTGGCGGCGCATAAGGCACTTGGGGCGCAACTTGAGGAAGCCCGGGCCCGTCTGGCGGATGCGACACGGGATCTCGACAGGACTCGAATACGCAGCCCCCTGCCGGGAATAATCCAGGCGAAGCGGGTCTCGGTAGGTGATTTCGTCGTCGGCGGGCAACCTCTGTTCGATGTTGTCGCAACCGATAGATTGAGGGCGATCGCGCCGTTCCCGGAAACCGTTAGCAGCGATCTGCAAATCGGCCAAAAGGTCTACGTTGAGCTCGTGCGTTCGCCGTCGTCGCGCCTGGAAAGCCAGATTTCGGAGATTCGACCGCAGATCGGTTTGGCCAATCGTGCGGTCGATGTCATCGTTGAGCTGGCGCCGCCGGCCGGCTGGCGACCAGGCAGCTCCGTCGCCGTTTCCGTGGTGGTCGAAGTGCGGGAACAAAGCGTTACGGTGCCCTCTGAAAGTGTTGTCCGGCGACCCGTCGGTAATGTTGCGTACCTGGTCGCCAGCGAAAGTGTTCGACAGGCGCCGGTGGATATCGGTGTTCGAACGGTCGAGTGGACTGAGGTCCTCAGCGGTCTGCAGGCCGGCGATATCGTGGTGCGGGACGGAGCGGGTTTTTTGACCGACGGGACCGCGGTCGAGATCCGCGAGGACATCCGATGAATCTCCCGCAGTTGTCCATCAAGCAGTACGTATTTGCGTACATGCTCAATGCGCTGCTGATTCTATTCGGCATCGTGGGCTATCAGCGCATCGGGGTAGACCGTTTTCCGCAGATCGAATTTCCGGTCGTTTCGGTGACCACTGCGTTACCGGGCGCAAACCCGGACATCGTGGATTCCAGTATCACGAACATCATCGAATCGTCGATCAACAGTATCCCGGGAATCGATTTCGTCCAGTCGACGTCTTCGCCCGGCGTGTCCGTCGTTGCCATCCAGTTCGAACTGAGCAAGGACATCGACGTTGCTTTCAACGAGATACAAGCGAAAGTCAATCAAGTCCTGCGCGATCTGCCGGACGATGCCGATCCTCCTATTGTGGCCAAGGTCGAAGTTGGCGCGTCACCCGTAATGTGGCTGGCATTGCGTGGCGATCGCACGCTGCAGCAGCTAAACCAGTACGCGCGTACTGTAGTAAAAAAGCGGCTGGAGACGGTTGACGGTGTCGGCGAAGTGCGACTTGGCGGGCAGCGCGATCGTACCATACGTGCAGAAATTGACCTGGACAAGATGGCCGGGTTCGGCATAAGTGCGGACGATGTACGTATGGCTTTTGCAGAGGAACACGTGCAGCTGCCGGGTGGATTTCTGGCGGCGGACAGCGTCGAGAATCTGATCAAGTTGGATCTCGAGTTTCACGAGCCGAGCGCGCTGGAGGAGATGATTGTCCGCTATGTTGACGGTGCGCCTGTTCGATTGGGCGATATCGGTCGGGTAGTGGATGGTGTCGCCGATTTTCGGCAGTTGGCGCGTTTCAATGGAGAGCCGACGGTTGGCATCGGCATTGTAAAGGTCAGCAACGCCAATACCATTAAGGTGATCGAAGAGGTTACGCGACGTTTGGAAGAAGAAATCCAGTCCCAACTACCCCCCGGACTGACGATCGAAATTGCATCGAATGACGCCGAGCTCATTTACGAAATCGTTAATGCCCTCAAAGAGCACTTGGTTGAAGGCACGATTCTGGCGGGGCTGGTTGTCTGGTTTTTCCTTCGGAGTTTCCGAGCGACTCTGATCATTGCGACTGCCATCCCGGTTTCGCTGCTCGGCGCTGTTGCGATGATGTATTTTCTTGACTTTACCTTCAACACGCTGACGTTGCTCGGGTTGTTGCTGTTGATCGGCGTTGTCGTCGATGATGCCATCGTTGTTCTCGAAAACATCTATCGACATCGAGAAGAGATCGATCCAGATCCGGTCACAGCAGCTGTTAATGGCACCAATCAAGTCGTATTCGCAGTCCTGGCTGCCAGCCTGACACTTGTTTCCATCTTCGGTGCTGTGATTTTTCTTGGTGGCATCATTGGTCGGTTCTTTCAGTCGTTTGCGGTCGTGGTCACGGTCGGCGTGCTCGCGTCGTTGCTTGTGTCGTTGACTTTGACGCCAATGCTGTGTTCCAGATACCTGAGTATCGCGCCGCGGCATGGGCGCGTTTATACGATGCTGACCCGATTGCTCGATGGCATGGATCGCAGCTACCGCAAGGCACTGGACGTGTCGCTGCAGCGCAGATGGCTGGTGGTCGGCGCCACGGTTGCCGTCGTGCTGTCGAGCGGGTATTTCTTCGGAGCGATTGGCAAGACATTTCTACCCGAGGAAGACGAAGGCCGTTTCATTGTGAACTTCCGGGCACCACTCGGCACGTCGATAACGGCGACCGACAGGTATTTGAGAGAAATAGAGAAAGTGCTATCCGGTCATCCGGAGATCAGGACCTTCTTTACGGCCATCGGTCTTGGTTCGGCAGGCCAGGTGAATCAGGGAATCGCTTTTGCACGGATGGTCCCTCGTGATGAGCGCGATGTCAGACAGCAACAGTTTCTTGACGAACTTCGCACTGAGCTGGCGGCTATCCCCGGCGTCAGAGCCTTTGCGGCCAGTCCATCGCCGATCGGCGGGCAGCGGGGCGATCCGTTACAGTTCGCAGTGACCGGGCCGGAGCTCGGTGAGGTGGCAAGGCTGAGTCGGATGCTCCATGAGCGGCTCAGCGCCGTGGATGGAATCGGTCGCCTCGATCTGGATCTCGAACTCGACCTGCCGCAACTCCGAGTCAAGGTCGATCGAGTGGCGACGGCTGATATGGGTCTCGCCGCTTCAGATGTGGCTTTCGCGGTCAACATGCTGGCAGGCGGCATTGATATCGCCAAGTACAACGACGAACCGGGTGACGGAGAGCGCTACGATGTGCGCGTCAAGGCGATGCCGGAAAGCTTGGCTGTGCCGGCAGACTTGAGAAAGATCTTCTTAAGAAACGAGGCCGGCGAGTTGATCCGGCTTGACGCACTGGCGGATATCGAAGAAGCGGTCGGGCCGGCGGTGATCAGTCGCTATGATTTGCAGTATGCGGCAAACTTTTTCGGCTCGCCGAGCATCCCGCTCGGCGAAGCGGTCGCCCTGATTGATGCGGCAGCTGCGGAATTGTTGCCGTTAGGGTACGGCGTCAGCCTCAAAGGGCAAGCCCGGGAACTTGAGGAGACGGCCGGCTACGTCAGCTTCGCTTTTCTACTGGCGACGGTGCTTGTTTATATGGTTCTCGCCAGCCAGTTCAACTCGTTCGTGCAGCCGCTCGTTGTCATGACAGCCCAGCCCTTGGCGGTAGTCGGCGGACTGTTCCTGCTGTGGCTCACCGGACACACGCTGAATATATACTCCATGATCGGCATGGTGTTGCTGATCGGACTCGTGGCCAAGAATTCGATATTGCTGGTCGATCTGGCGAATCAGTTACGCGATCAGGGGCTTGCGGTTGATGAGGCGCTACGTCGCGCCTGCCCGATCCGCCTGCGGCCGGTGCTGATGACCTCGGCCACCGTCATTCTTGCACTGACGCCGGCGGCTATGGGTCTGGGCGCCGGCGCAGACACCAACGGGCCATTGGCAGTGGCCGTAATTGGCGGCATGATCAGCTCCACGCTCTTGACGTTGTTGGTCGTTCCGGCGGTCTATTCTCTGGTAGAGAACAGGTTGGCTCAAAGCCGCGGTCAGCGGACATCAACCGTATCGCCCTCTCAACAGGGCGCGGAAGCCGATCATGCTTGATCGGAATCAGCTCGTCCGGCGACGGACGCAAAAGATTGGATTGTGCGCCATTCTGTGGTGGGGGTTCACAGCAAACGCAGCAGACTTGTGGGAGACCTATCAAATGGCGCTCGAAAGTGACCCGAGATTAGAGCAGGCGGCTGCGGTGTTGCGCGCCGTGGAGCAGAGCCATCCACAGGTCAGGGCCGGGCTCCTGCCGCAGGTGGATATCATCGGCCGCATCGATGATACAAATCAAGAGGGATCGAGGATCGGCCTGTTACCGGACGGTGCCATCGGCGTGAGAGACATCACGACCGACTCGGACGGCGAGGTCTACTCGCTGGAGTTGCGCCAGTCGATTGTCGATCGCTCGACCTGGTTGCAGCTCGGCAGGACGAAAGAGGTGATTGCAGCCGAGGCGTCTCGGTACGCCGCGGCCGTGCAGGATCTTATGCTGGAAGTGGCCATCCGGTATTTTGACCTGTTGGCGGCGGATGACCAACTGGCCGCGGCTGTTGCGGCCCGAGAAGCGGTGTCGCGACAGCAGCAGCAGGCCGAGAACATGCGCTCGGTCGGTCTCGTTGCGGGCACCGACGTCAAGGAAGCCCAGGCGGCATACGATCGTTCGGTCGCTGATGTCATCGCCGCCGAAAGAGAGAGAGCGCTCGCGTCGGAGAGGCTGCGACTGTTGACCGCGGCGGCGCCGGCGCAACTGGCGGGCACTTCAGAGTCGATTCCGCTGTCGCCGCCTGATCCGCCACAGGTCGACGCGTGGATTCAACGTGCACTGAGCACGAACCCGCGTGTCGAAGTTCGTCACCGTGAGCTTCAGGCTGCACGTACGGACGTGGATATCGCTCGGGCACAGCGCTGGCCGGTGTTGGACCTGGTCGTGAGCCGGAGCGTGGTTGACCGTCGAAGCACGAACGTGTTCGAGACTTTGGACATCGACGAGGACATGATCGGCCTGGAGTTCCGTCTGCCGGTTTTCTCCGGAGGGCTGATCCGGGCGCGTGTCCGCGAATCGGTCGAGCTGCGCAGCGGCGCCGAAGCGGCGCTGGAGTTTGAACGACGACTGGTCGAACAGGAAGTCCGCGATGCCTACCTCGGCGTCATATCACAGATCGCACGGGCGCAAGCCGTGGAAAAGGCAGTGCAGTCCGCGAAGGCAGCTCTTGATGCAACCGAGGATGGCTTTCGTGTCGGCACGCGAACAACCGTAGAGGTGCTCGATGCACGCAGGAATCTTCTCGCTGCTGAAGTGGCTTTGGCCCGTAGTCGTTACGATTATCTGCTGGAGGGACTGCGGCTCCAGGCAGTGGCGGGCACGTTGGATGAGCCGGCTCTGCGGGAGGTCAATTCGTTTTTGCAGTAGGTAAGGTCGGCACGCTGGCGCCCCATGGCTCTGGTGAACGACTTCTGTGCTGATCTCAGTTGTCATGCGGATCTGTGGCGGCCGACTGCGAAGCACTTTAGGTTGAGTGGTTATGCCGCGTCGGACTGTCCGCGAGACGACGTCTGCCCAGGCGCAGCGCGAGCGCATTCTGGCGGCTGCGACTGTTGGCTATGATCCTGATAGCCAGGATCTTCATGTACGGTTTTTGAACTCCGGCGAAACTTACGTCTATTATGGTGTTGATGAATGGGTTTTCGATGAGTTTAGGCAGGCGGATTCGAAGGGGACTTATCTCAACATCAACATCAAAAATCGGTATCAGTACGGTAAGTTGTAATCGAACCGTCCCACGAAATTCTGATGTATAGAGCTTAGACACAATCCCTTGCTGTCGTGCCAGTTAAAGCGATTGTGTTTCGCCAGTCCCGTGTTGCGCTGCGGCTTAGGGGTTTTACCCTGATACCAGGGACGGTTGAGTTGAGTCTCAAGTCGCAACATCTAGTGCCGTAACCAATGCTAGATAGCGTTGGCAGCTAGCCCCCGCTACCAAAACAAAAGATGGGCCCCTTTACGGGGCCCTT
>JABAHS010005949.1_pt1 | contig 11042 bp, 6 predicted proteins | sample 7062111 | NCBI WGS metagenome assembly JABAHS01 (sample SAMN14534600, study PRJNA622989) | marine sediment metagenome | biome: marine biome [ENVO:00000428]; feature: marine pelagic biome [ENVO:01000023]; material: deep marine sediment [ENVO:00002113]; isolation source: pool of 4 deep marine... | reverse complement strand
TCCGCGGACGGGCGGCGACGACCTCCGCCTGGTGGCGCGTTCGGTGTCGGACGCCATGTCGGCTCCGCTCGTCGTCGGCGGGCACACGGCGGCGCAGGCGGTAGCAGAGGCCATGACTCTCGAAGGAGCGACCGCCGCCCTGGTCAGTGTGGGGGATCGCCTTGGCATCGTCACCGACCAGGACTTTCGGGCCCGCATGGTGGCGGTCGGGCGCGACTCCTCGGGTCCGGTGCGCGACATCGCCACGTTCCCCGTGACCACCATCGATTCGGACGACCGTCTGCTCACTGCGCTCGAACTGATGGTTGATCGGGGCATCAAGCATCTCCCGGTTCTCAGCGACGGGCGGCCCGTGGGCATGCTCGCCGACAGCGATCTCTTCGGCACGATCGACGAGAGCCCCTTCGCCATTCGAAGTGCCATCCGCGGCGCTCGGAACCCGGCGGCGCTCGCCGAGGTGTACGCCTCGATGCCGCGGGTGGTCGAGCGATTGATCAAGGAGGGGATGGAGGGTCTGGCGATCTCCCGCCTGCTGGCGAACTTCGCAGAAGGAGCGACGCAGCGCGCCATCGAATGGACGATCGCCGACATCGGCCCGGCGTTCGGTTCCTACGCCTGGGTCTCGTTTGGCAGCCTCGCCCGTCGCGAACCGGCTCTCCTTCCCGACCAGGATCATGCGCTCGTGATTCCGGACGGCGCCGGCGGTGAACGCTGGTACACGGATTTCGCCGCCGGCGTCACCGCCGTCCTCGAGCAGGTCGGCTATCCCCGCTGCAACGGCGGCGTGATGGCTTCGGAGCCGGACTGGAGAGGCGAGCAATCGGAATGGGAAGGCCGCTGGACCTCCTACCTGCTCGACTCGAGCCCCGTCCATCTCCTCGAGTCCCAGATCGTGTTCGACTCCCGCACCATTGCCGGCGACCCCGCCATGGCGGGGTCGTTCGTCGATCTGAGAACGAAAGCGAAGGACGCCGGGCCGTTCCTGACCCGTCTCGCCAAGCACGCACTCGACTTCCGGCCGCCGCTGGGCTTCATGGGCAGGTTGCAGACCGACCGGGGTGGCGATCACCCGGGGACCTTCGACCTCAAGGCGGGAGCGATTCTCCCCATCGTCCAGTTTGCCCGGGTGCACGCCCTGGTGATCGACGCTCCCACGGTCGAAACGATCGGCCGGTTGGAGGCGGCGGCGGCCTCCGGCGAAGTGTCTGAGGAGCTCTCGTCGATGCTCATCGAAGGATATGAGCTGGCGACGACGGTCCGCCTCGAGCATCAAGTGGCCCGGTGGAGAGCGGGCGAAGCTCCCGACAACCGCATCGATCCCGACGAGTTGACGAGCTGGCGGCGCATGGGTCTGCGCGAGGTGTTCAAGGCGGTGAAGCTGGCTCAGGATGCTCTGGCGCTCAACTTCCAGACCGGTCTTGTGTCATGATGAACGTCCAGTTGGCAACAGGGCGGCCCGCCGGGCGGTAGCGGCGGTCGCCGGGAGGAGGGACGATCGATGGATCGCCGAGGTCAGCGGCTGGCCGCGGTGTTTCTGTTCGGCGCGATCGCTCTCAACTTCCCGATCCTCACTCTCGTTTCGACCAACCGGACGCTGTTCGGTGTTCCCGTCCTCTACGTGTACCTCTTCAGTGCGTGGGCCGTAATCATCGGGCTGATGGCGATCGTGATCGAGCGGAGGTCCTGACCAATGGCGAGTTGGGTCATCATCGTCACCGGAACGTCCTACATCGGTCTGCTGTTCCTCATCGCCCGTTATGCCGACCGGCGGGCAGAACTCGGCCGCAGCATCATCGCCAACCCGTACGTCTACTCGCTCTCCCTGGCCGTGTACTGCACGGCGTGGACCTTCTACGGCAGCGTCGGCCGGGCGGCGTCCGGCGGCGTGAGCTTCCTGCCCATCTACCTCGGTCCCACGTTGATGGCAGCTCTGTGGTGGGTCGTGTTCCGGAAGATCATCCGGATCAGCCGGCAGAACTCGATCACCTCGATCGCCGACTTCATCTCCTCCCGTTACGGAAAGCGACTCACGCTCGGCGTGATCGTCACCGGGATCGCTGCCGTCGGCATCGTTCCGTACGTGGCGCTCCAACTCGACGGAATCGCCAGCAGCTTCTCGCTCTTGTGGCACTACCCGGACGTCACTCCCGGCGAAACCGGGTTCACGGATGCGTTCGGGGGAACGGCCTTCTGGGTGGCGCTGTTGCTGGGTACGTTCTCCATCCTGTTCGGTACCCGCCACCTGGACGTCACCGAACACCACGAGGGCCTGGTTGCGGCCATTGCGTTCGAGTCGGTGGTCAAACTGCTGGCGTTCCTGGCGGTCGGGTTCTTCGTGACCTGGGGTCTGTTCGCCGGTCCGACCGACATCTTCTCTCAGGCCGCCGCCGATCCCGAGATTGCTCCGTTGCTCGACTTCAGCGGCGGTGTCGAGGAGTACTGGAACTGGGGATGGCTGATGGTGCTCTCGGCGCTGGCCGTCATGTTCTTGCCACGTCAGTTTCAGATGGCCGTGGTCGAGAACACCGACGAGCGTCACCTCAACAAAGCCATCTGGCTGTTCCCCCTCTACCTGCTGATCATCAACGTGTTTGTGTTGCCCATCGCCGTCGCCGGACGAATCACGTTTGCGGGAGAGGCGGTGGATGCCGACAACCTGGTGCTCTTGTTGCCGATGGCGGATGGGCAACGGCTGCTCGCACTCGTCGTCTTCATCGGTGGGCTCTCGGCGGCCGCCTCCATGGTCATCGTCGCCACGGTGGCGCTGGCCACGATGGTCTCCAACGACGTCATCATTCCCCTGCTCCTCCGCATCCGGAGGCTGCGCCTTGCCGAACGCGGTGATGTGTCCTCGCTGGTGCTCGGCACCCGTCGCATCACGATCCTGTCGGTCGTCTTGCTCGGCTATCTGTACTTCCGCTTGACGGAAGGGGCTCTGCCGCTCGTCTCGGTGGGTCTGATCTCATTCGCCGCCATCGCCCAGCTCGCACCGTCCATCCTCGGCGGTATCTACTGGAAGGCAGGCAACCGCAAGGGGGCCATCGCAGGCATGATCGCCGGTTTCTCCGTGTGGGCGTACACACTGGCCGTTCCGTCGCTGGCAGAGAGCGGTCTCCTGCCGGAAGCGTTCGTCGACAACGGCCCCTTCGGGATCGAGATCCTGCGGCCGTTCGCCCTGCTCGGTCTCGAGGGGTTCGATCCGATCACCAACAGCCTGTTCTGGAGCTTGCTGGTCAATGCGGGGTTGTTCATGGTGGTGTCGATCCTCACCGATCAGACGCCCATCGAGCAGCGCCAGGCGGCGATATTCGTGGACGTGTTCAAGGGTGCGAGCGAGCGGACCGAGGCCTCGATGTGGAGAGGAACGGCCTCTTTCTCCGAGTTGCGGTCGATGCTGAGCCGGGTGCTCGGTACCGGGCGTGCCGAGGCGCTGCTCCGTCGTTACGCGGCCACGAGGGGCATCGCCGAGTCGGGAGATCTGCGGGCCGACTCCGACTTCGTTGCCTTCGTCGAGCAACGACTCGCCGGTGCCGTCGGTGCGGTGTCTGCCCGTGCACTGGTTTCGTCCGCAGTCGAAGAGGCCGTGCTCAGTCGCGACGAGGTGCTCGACGTTCTGGACGAGACGACCCGCGTTCTGGCCTACAGCCGGCGGCTGGAACAGAAGCAGCACGAACTGGAGCGAGCGACGGAGGAGCTACGCCGCGCCAACGACCGTCTGCTTGAACTCGATCGGATGAAGGACGATTTCATGTCTGCGGTGACGCACGAACTTCGGACGCCGCTCACCTCGATCAGGGCTTTCACGGAGATCCTCAGCGACAACCCGGACCTCGACACCGGCCGGCGGGGGGAGTTTCTCGAGATCATCCTCAAAGAGAGCGAGCGTCTCACGCGTCACATCAACCAGGTGCTCGACTTCGCCAAGATCGAATCGGGCACGCTGGTATGGGACATGGCGATCCAGCCGGTCGGGGAGGTCGTCCGCGAGTCCGTTGAGCGTATGAGTGAGCTGATCAGGACGCGTGGGATCGAACTCGGTGTCGACTACGGGGAAGAAGCCTTGCCGGTCGACGTCGATCGGGACCGGTTGATGCAGGTCGTCATCAACCTCATCTCCAACGCCGTCAAGTTCGGGGACCCCGAGCAACCCCGGGTCTGGATCACGGTGCAACGCACGTCCGACGAGGCGGTGGTCACCATTCATGACAACGGCCCCGGGGTCCCGCTCGAGCACCAGGAGGTGATTTTCGAGAAGTTCCAGCAGGTGACGACCCGAGACCCTGACCGGCCTCACGGAACGGGCCTCGGTCTGCCCATCTCACGGGAGATCATCGTGCACATGGGTGGTCGCCTGTGGGTCGAAAGTCCGGCTCACGGGGGCGCGGCCTTCTCTTTCGCTCTACCGTTGCACATGCCGGACGATGGACCAGGAGGAGGAGAGCCGGGTTGAGCACTCGCGTGCTGATCGTCGACGACGAGCCCAATATCGTCGTTTCGCTCGAGTTCTTGATGCTTCGCGAGGGTTTCGAGGTCGCGGTTGCCGAAGACGGTGAGCAGGCCATCGGGTTGCTCACGACGTTCGAGCCCGACCTCGTGCTGCTCGACGTGATGATGCCGAAGCTGTCGGGCTTCGATGTGTTGCGACAGATTCGCGGCCGGGAAAGCGGGCCGATCGTGGTGATGCTCACTGCCAGAGGACGCGACGCCGAGATCGAGAAAGGCAAGGCGCTGGGTGCCGATCACTACGTGACCAAGCCGTTCGCCACCAAGGATCTGGTCGCCGTCGTTCGTGAGGCGCTCGAAGGACGATGAGCGGCCGTCGATTCGAGTCGGTCATCGCCGCCGTCGGCGCCGTAGCCACCGCCGTAGGGTTCGTCGGCGCGTCTTGGATCGTGTGGGCCGTGCTCGATCAGGCGGGACGGGAAGCGTTCGGCGAAGCACTCAACCTGCTGGTGCCGATCGGTCTGGTGCTGGCCGCGCTCGGCGGTCTCATCGCCGGCCGCTTCTTCCGCTCGTTCATGATGGCAACCCGGCGCATGACCGAGGAAGTCGACCTGATTGCCTCGGTGAATCCGGGTCACCGTCTGGAGCCGCTCGGCCCGGCTCATCTGCGCAAGCTCGGTTGGTCTATCAACGCCCTGGCCGGCCGTCTGTGGGAGAGCCTCGAGGAGCAGGAGGCCGCCGTCGAAGCAGGCCGCCGGGCAGTGGAACACGAGCGCGAGCGACTGGCGGCGTTGATGTCGGACCTCGCGCAGGGTGTGATCGTGTGCAACATCGACGGGCAGATCTTGCTCTACAACGCCGAGGCCCGGCATGTGCTCGGGGCCGAGGATGCGAGCTTCGTCGGACTGGGCCGCTCGGTCTTCGGGTTTCTGGACCGTGATGTGGTTCTCAATGCGCTGCACCACCTCCAGCTTCGCGCCGAGCGGGATGCGGAGGTCAGACCCCAGCGGTTCATCGCCACGGTTCCGGGCGGCCTCGTACTCCGCATGACCATGGTCCCGGTACGAACTGCCAAAGGTCGATTCACCGGATTTGTGCTCACCATGGAGGACGTCACGGAGGAACGCAGGGCGAGGGGGCGGCGAGATGAGCTGTTGCGTTCGCTGATTCACGGGTCCCGCCGTTCGATCGCCGGCATCCGGGCGGCAATCGAAACCATCCGGAACTACCCCGACATGGGCCCCGGCGAGATCGATCGATTCCGAATGGTCATCGCCGACGAGGCCGAGCACCTGTCATCGGTCATCGCCGAGGTGGCAGACGAGCATGCCGTCACCCTCGAGATGGCATGGGAGTTCGACGACATGCTCGGCAGCGACCTGGTGCTCGCCCTCGCGCACGGGTTGACGGATGCGACCGGAGTCGCCACGTCTACCGACGTTCGGGCGGAATCGATGTGGGTGAAGGTCGATGGTCCCGCCCTGATCGAACGGCTGAAGTCGATCACGGCGACGATCATCGAGGAGCACGCCGCTACGTCGGTCACCCTGCGATTACAGGAGTCGGGCCGATTCGCCGTGCTCGATGTCTCGTGGCCTCAGGATCAGGTCACCGAGCTGGCGGTCACGACGGCGATCAGTCGATCGCCCGACCGGGCCGACGCCTTCCTGGACGACAACCTCGAAGCGCTCGTCGGCCGCCACGGGGGAGAGGTGTGGTGCGAGTTCGGCGCCGACGAGAAGCCGGTGCTCAGAGTGCTCCTACCTCGGTCGACCACCGTTCCCTCGCTGTCGGTGCGCATCCTCGATGAAGGACGGCCGGAGTTCTACGATTTCGATCTCTTCGAACGGCGACCGGCCGGTGGCACCATGGTCGACCGGACGCTCCGCGAACTGACCTACACCGTGTTCGACACGGAGACGACGGGCCTCGATCCGGCGGGTGGAGATGAGATCATTTCGGTGGGGGCGGTGCGCATCGTCAACGGCAAGGTGTTGCGCCGGGAGTCGTTCGATCAACTCGTCGATCCACGACGTTCAATTCCGGCCGCTTCCTACGACATCCACCGGATCTCTGCGGACATGCTCGCCGGGCAACCGACCATCGACCTGGTGCTACCCCGGTTTGCCAGGTTCGTTGAGGACACCGTTCTCGTCGGTCACAACGTGGCGTTCGACCTGAAGTTCCTGCAGATGAAGGAAGCGACGACCGGGGTCGTGTTCTCGAACCCGGTGCTCGACACCTTGCTCCTGGCGGCGGTGGTGTACCCGGACTCCGACGTGCACAGCCTGGAAGCCCTGGCCCGTCTGGTCGGGGTGGAAGTCACCGGCCGCCACACGTCGCTCGGGGATGCCCTGGTCACCGCCGAAGTCCTGTTGCAGTTGATTCCCCTGCTCGAAGCGCGCGGGCTGAAAACGTTCGGACAGGTGCAGGAGGCGGAGCGGGAAACGTTCTATGCGAGGTTGGAGTACTGAGAACGTACTTCGTACTTGGTACTCCGTACTTGGTACTTCGACGTCGAGGCGGTCCCGACCATCATTCGAGACACGGAGTACGGAGAGCTCAGTTTCTCGAACTCAAGAGTTCCCGGCCTCCCATGAACACGGTGTTCAGGGCCCCGGCCCCGGTGATGATCAGCCCGAAGGCCGGCTGGCAGAGGACCCCTTCATCCAGCGTGCACTGGGAGGTACCGGCGATCATGAGCCACACGACCAGGGCGAGGGCGACGGCACCTCCGAGGGCGGGAAGCCACCGGTACAGGGTGTACCTGGTCGAGAGCACGCCGACGAGCCCGACGGCGGCTCCCCACAGCGAGATCATCCCCCAGTTGTCGAGACCGTATATGGGGCCGGCGACGGTGTTCCACCATCGCAGCATGCTGCCGATCAGCACCACGATCAGGCTGATCAGCATCCACCCCTGGTTGGGCCCGAACCAGGGGAATCGCGGCCTGCGACGGGTACCGGCGGGTGCCTTTTCTGCCATCGGCCCATCTTCACGCGTCGAAGGCGCTTCGGCAAACTCTTTGCGTTGAGTGGTTCGGCACCAGGGGTGGACCGTTCGTCGTCCAATTCGACCGGTCGGCGGCACGTCGTAGCCCGGTCCTCCGCCCTTCCGTACCATGACACGGGAAGGGTGCGGCACCCGCATGGCCGGGTGCCCGCGTAGGCAGGAAGGAGCCTTTGTGTCAGACAGCAGCCGTCAGGCCATCGAAAACCTCTACACAGAGGAACGGGTCTTCCCGCCCTCCGATGATTTTGCCGCGCAGGCCAACGCCAAACCCGGCATTCACGAACAAGCCGAAGAGGACTGGCTCGGATTCTGGGAGCAGCAGGCGAGGAGTCGCATCACCTGGTTCAAAGAACCGACGGAGGTACTCGACGATTCAAATCCTCCGTTCTTCAAGTGGTTCAAGGACGGCGAACTCAACGTCACCTACAACTGCCTGGACCGGCACCTCGAGACCCAGGGCGACAAGGTCGCCTACCACTGGATCGGTGAGCCGGGCGACACCCGGACCTTCACCTACCGGGAGCTGTACGAAGAAGTCAACCGATTTGCCAACGGCCTTGCCTCGCTCGGCGTTGAGAAGGGCGACCGGGTGGCGATCTACATGGGCATGGTCCCGGAGCTGCCGATCGCCATGCTCGCCTGCGCCCGGATCGGCGCCGCCCACTCGGTGGTGTTCGGCGGCTTCTCATCGGACGCTCTGGCCGATCGTATCAACGACGCCGAGGCCAAGCTCGTCATCACACAGGACGGCGCCTGGCGGCGGGGCAGCGTCGTGGCTCTCAAAGCCAACACCGACGTTTCGGTCGCGCAATGCCCATCGATCGAGCACGTCGTCGTGGTCAAGCGGGCCGAGAACGACGTGTCGATGATCGACGGTCGTGATGTCTGGTACCACGACCTGATCGACGGCAAGTCCACCGAATTCGAACCTGCAGTGATGGACGCCGAGGACATGCTCTACATCCTCTACACCTCCGGCACGACCGGGAAGCCGAAGGGCATCGTCCACACCCAGGCCGGCTACCTGACCGGCGTCACGACCACCCACCACTACGTCTTCGACATCAAGCCCGACGACGTCTACTGGTGCGCGGCGGACATCGGCTGGGTGACCGGCCACTCCTACATCGTCTACGGTCCGCTGGCCAACGGCACGACCGGGGTGATGTACGAGGGAGCACCCGACTGGCCGGAGAAGGACCGGTTGTGGCAGATCATCGAGGACTACAAGGTCACGATCTTCTACACCGCTCCCACCGCCATCCGCGCCTTCATGAAATGGGGCGACGAGTATCCGGCGGGGCACGATCTCAGCTCGCTGCGGCTGCTGGGAACGGTGGGTGAGCCGATCAACCCCGAAGCCTGGATGTGGTATCAGGAGCACATCGGTGGTGGGTCCCGGCCCATCGTTGACACCTGGTGGCAAACCGAGACCGGTGCGATCATGATCACCCCGCTGCCTGGAGCGGTACCGACCAAGCCCGGTTCGGCAACGCTCCCGTTCCCGGGTATCGCGGCCGACGTGATCGATGAGGAAGGCAACTCGGTGCCGCTCGGCGGCGGCGGGTTCCTGGCCATCCGGCGCCCGTGGCCGTCGATGCTGCGCACCATCTACGGCGATCCCGACCGCTACGTCCAGACCTACTGGTCGCGCATGGAAGGCGTGTACTTCCCCGGCGACGGCTGCAAGCGCGACGAGGACGGCTACTTCTGGCTGCTGGGCCGGGTCGACGACGTCATGCTGGTGTCGGGCCACAACATCTCGACCACCGAGGTCGAGTCGGCGCTCGTCTCACACCGGGCGGTCGCCGAGGCAGCCGTCGTCGGCCGCAAGGACGAGCTCACCGGGCAGGCGATCGCCGCCTTCGTGACCCTGCGGGCGGGTGAGGTCGGCGACGACAAGCTGATCCACGAACTCCGTGACCACGTGGCCAACACGATCGGCCCGATCGCCAAACCGAAGAGCATCGTCTTCACCGACGACCTGCCGAAGACCCGTTCCGGGAAGATCATGCGCCGCCTGCTGAAGGACATCTCCGAGGAGCGGCAACTTGGCGATGTCACCACACTGGCCAACGAAGCCGTGGTCAACGAGATTGCGGCGATGGCACAATCCGCCAAGGGCGACGAGTAGAGCAGCAGTCCGTCTCCGCCATCCGTCGTCCGCCCGGGCGACGGGCGGCGGGCGGCGGGCGAGGGAGGAACGATCTGTGAGCTATCAGGAGACCTACGACAAGTCACTGCGCGACCGCGCCACGTTCTGGGCCGAGGCCGCCGAGGCCATCGACTGGTATGAGCGGTGGGACACCGTGCTCGACGAGAGCCGTCCGCCGTTCTACCGCTGGTTCTCCGGCGGCTCGCTGAACACGTCGTTCAATGCGCTCGACCGGCACGTCGACGGAGGTCGGGGCGATCAGAAGGCGCTGATCTACGACAGCGCCATGACCGATTCGGTGCGGTCCTTCACCTACCGGGAGCTGCGCGACGAAGTGGCCCGTTTCGCCGGTGTCCTGCGCAACCAGGGGGTCGGCAAGGGCGACCGGGTCATCATCTACATGCCGATGATCCCCGAGGCGGCGATCGCCATGCTGGCGTGTGCCCGCATCGGCGCGATCCATTCGGTGGTGTTCGGCGGGTTCGCCGCCAAGGAACTGGCGACGCGGATCGACGATGCCAAGCCCAAGGTGATCCTGTCGGCCTCGTGTGGTCTCGAGCCGGGAAGGGTCATCGCCTACAAGCCACTCCTCGACGGAGCCATCGAGCTCTCGTCGCACAAGCCGGACAAGACGATCATCCTCCAGCGTCCCGAACTCGCTGCGGAGCTGAATCCCGGACGGGATCTCGACTGGCGTGAGGAGGAAGCGAAGGCGTCACCGGTTGATCCGGTTCCCGTCGCCGCCACCGATCCGCTCTACATTCTCTACACCTCGGGAACGACCGGAATCCCGAAGGGTGTGGTGCGCGACAACGGCGGTCATGCCGTGGCCCTCAACTGGAGCATGTCCAACGTCTACGACGTTCGGCCCGGCGAGGTGTACTGGGCGGCCTCGGACGTCGGCTGGGTCGTCGGTCACTCGTACATCGTCTACGCGCCGCTGTTGCACGGCAACACGACGATCCTCTACGAAGGAAAGCCCGTCGGCACCCCCGATGCCGGCGCCTTCTGGAGGGTGATCGCCGATCACGATGTGGTGACCATGTTCACGGCTCCCACGGCCTTTCGAGCCATCAAGCGCGAGGATCCCTCAGGAGCGCTGCTGGCCGGATACGACCTGTCCAAGTTCCGGGCGCTGTTCCTGGCCGGCGAGCGGTGCGACCCCGACACGCTGCACTGGGCCGAGGACAAGCTGCAGGTGCCGGTGATCGATCACTGGTGGCAGACGGAGACCGGCTGGCCGATCGTCGCCAACCCGATGGGCATCGAACCGATGCCGGTGAAGCCCGGATCACCGACGAAGCCCGTCCCGGGATGGAACGTGCAAGTGCTCGACGAGTCGGGCAGCGAGGTGCCGGCCGGTGACATCGGCACCATCGTCGTCAAGCTTCCTCTGCCTCCGGGCGCCCTTCCCACTCTCTGGAACAACGAC
>JABAHS010020964.1_pt1 | contig 11044 bp, 7 predicted proteins | sample 7062111 | NCBI WGS metagenome assembly JABAHS01 (sample SAMN14534600, study PRJNA622989) | marine sediment metagenome | biome: marine biome [ENVO:00000428]; feature: marine pelagic biome [ENVO:01000023]; material: deep marine sediment [ENVO:00002113]; isolation source: pool of 4 deep marine... | reverse complement strand
AGAGATTGGACCAGGCGCTGGCCCGGATGTTTCCGGACTATTCGCGCAGCCGGCTCAAGGCATGGCTGCTCGACGGTTCGGTGCTCGTCGACGGCGCGACATGGCGGCCCCGCGACAGGGTACGAGGCGGCGAGACCGTCGTCGTTACCGCGAGCGCGGATACTGCAGTGCATGCCGAGCCAGAAGCCATGCAGCTCGATGTTGTCTTCGAGGACGACGACCTCCTCGTCATTAACAAGCCCGCCGGGCTCGTGGTGCACCCCGGGGCAGGCAATGCGAGTGGCACGCTGCTCAACGGTCTGCTCGCACACGCACCGCAGCTGGAATCGTTGCCGCGCGCCGGCATCGTTCACCGGCTGGACAAGGACACCAGCGGGCTGTTGCTGGTCGCGAAGTCGATACCGGCGCACACCGCGCTGGTCCGGGATCTCGCCGACAGGTCGATATCACGCCAGTACCTCGCGATCTGCAACGGGGTTCTGACTGGCGGCGGCACGATCGACGCCGCCATCGGCCGCCACGCAGTCGACCGCACCCGGATGGCGGTGCGCGAGAACGGCAGGCCGGCGGTTACTCATTACACGGTCATCGAGCGATTCCGCGCCCACACTTACGTGAATGTGTTGCTGGAAACGGGACGGACGCACCAGATTCGCGTCCATTTCGCCTATCGCCGGCATCCGCTGGTCGGCGATCCGGTCTACGGCGGACGGCTCGCGCTGCCGGCGGGGGCGTCCGATGCCCTGCGCGATGCCCTGCGCGCTTTCAGGCGGCAGGCGTTGCACGCCGCTCGGCTTGACCTCAGGCACCCCTCGGCCGGCGGCGAAGCGCTGGCCCTCGAGGTGCCGCCACCCGCAGACTTCCAGTCGCTGCTGCAGACTTTGCGCGAGGACGTTGCATGAGCATGGACTGGATACGTGCGGAGTGGCCGGCACCGAGTGGTATCGTCGCCGGCACGACGACGCGCAGTGGTGGCGTGAGTGGCGGGGCATACGCGTCCATGAATCTCGGCGGACATGTCGGAGACGATCCGCAAAGGGTCGCCGAGAACCGGCGGCGCTTCGTCACCGAGTGCGGCCTCGGCGCGGAGCCGGACTGGCTCAACCAGGTACACGGTACCGGCGTCCGTGTCACAGGAGACGCGGCGCCTCTTGAGGCAGATGCGGCGATTGCACGTAAATCCGGCACGGCGGTGGCCGTGCTGACCGCCGACTGCCTGCCGATACTGCTGTGTGCGGAAAGCGGCGACGAAATCGCTGCCGTGCATGCGGGCTGGCGGGGATTGTCGGCCGGCGTCATCACGGCAACGATTTCCCGGATGAAGACGTCGTCGCATTACCTGCTGGCGTGGCTCGGCCCGGCGATATCGCAGCCAGCATTCGAGGTTGGCGCCGAGGTTCGGGCAGCCTTCGTGGGCGCCGACCCCGAGACGGCATCAAGCTTCATCGAGAACGAGTGCGGACGCTGGCAGGCCGATCTCTACGCCTTGGCTGGGCGCCAGCTCCGCGCCGCGGGGGTTGGCGCAGTCTATGGTGGCGGCCTTTGCACCTTTGCTGATCGCGATCGCTTCTTCTCCTTCCGGCGGGACGGGCAGTGCGGCCGAATGGCGACGTTCATCCACCGCTCGTAAGGGCGCTTCTCGAATCGCGACGATTCGCGGGCCCAGGTCCGCGCTTGCGTTTGTTCATGCATCCCCGGTAGGAGCGGTTGTCGAACCGCGACCGCATTTTGTCGCCGGCGGGCGTTGAATTTGTCGGTCCAGTCTCAATTTCTGCAGCAGATTTGACTAACCCGGACTTCGGGGGCGAGACATGCGTCTGGACAAACTGACGAGCAAATTTCAGATGGCGCTGGCGGATGCACAGTCGCTGGCGGTGGGCCAGGACCACCAATTCATCGAACCGTCCCACGTGATGGTGGCGTTGCTGGACCAGCAGGGTAGTAGCGTACGCGGACTGCTGACCAAGGCGGGCGCGAACGTCAACCTGCTGCGATCACAGCTCGGCGAGGCGATCGACCGGCTGCCCAGGGTCGAGGGTGCAGGCGGCGACGTTCATTTCAGCAACGAGCTCGGCAAGCTGTTCAATATCACCGACAAGCTGGCCCAGAAACGCGATGACCAGTACATCTCGAGCGAACTGTTCNNCGACAGCTCGTCGCTCAAGAGCGTCTTCGAGCAGGCCGGCGCGGTTCGCGGTGCGGTCGAGAAGGCGATTGACGACCTTCGCGGCGGCCAGCAGGTCGACGATCCGAACGCGGAAGATACGCGTCAGGCGCTGGAGCGCTACACGATCGACCTCACGGAGCGTGCCGAACAGGGCAAGCTCGATCCGATCATCGGCCGCGACGAGGAGATCCGGCGCACGATCCAGATCCTGCAGCGCCGGACCAAGAACAACCCGGTGCTGATCGGCGAGCCCGGCGTCGGCAAGACCGCCATCGTCGAAGGGCTTGCACAGCGCATCGTCAACAACGAGGTGCCCGAAGGTCTGCGCGGCAAGCGCATCCTCTCGCTCGATATGGGCGCCCTGATCGCAGGCGCGAAGTTTCGCGGTGAGTTCGAGGAGCGCCTCAAGGCCGTCTTGAACGATCTCGCCAAGCAGGAAGGCCAGATCATCCTGTTCATCGACGAGCTGCACACGATGGTCGGCGCCGGAAAAGCCGAGGGATCGATGGACGCGGGCAACATGCTGAAGCCTGCGCTTGCGCGCGGTGAACTGCATTGCGTCGGCGCGACGACGCTGGACGAATATCGCAAATACGTCGAAAAAGACGCTGCCCTGGAGCGCCGCTTCCAGCAGGTGCTGGTCGACGAGCCGACGGTGGAGGACACCATCGCGATCCTGCGCGGCCTGAAGGAGCGCTACGAAGTCCATCACGGCGTCGAGATCACCGATCCGGCGATCGTCGCGGCAGCGATGCTGTCGCATCGCTACATCAGCGGCCGCAAGCTGCCAGACAAGGCGATCGATCTCGTCGACGAGGCGGCGTCGCGGATTCGTATCGAGATCGACTCGAAACCCGAATCCATGGACCGCCTCGAGCGCCGCATCATCCAGCTCAAGATCGAGCGCGAAGCCCTGAAGAAGGAATCCGACGACGCCTCCAGGAAACGCCTCGGCGACCTCGAATCACAGCTCGCCGACCTCGAGCGCGAGTATGCGGATCTCGAAGAGGTCTGGAAGTCCGAGAAGGCTGCGATGCAGGGCGCGGCGCACATCAAGGAAGAACTGGAGCGCGCCCGCCTCGAACTGGAGACCGCGCATCGTGCCAACGACCTGGCGCGCATGTCGGAGCTGCAGTACGGCCGCATCCCCGAGCTGGAAAAGCAGCTCGCCGAGGCCGCGAGTGCCGAGCAGCGTCAGGCGACGCTGTTGCGCAACAACGTGACCGAAGAGGAGGTTGCTGAGATCGTCTCCAAGTGGACCGGTATCCCGGTGTCCAAGATGCTCGAGGGCGAGAAGGAGAAGTTGCTGCAGATGGAGTCGGTTGTGCAGGAGCGGGTCGTGGGACAGGAGGAGGCGGTGACGGCTGTCGCCAATGCGATCCGTCGGTCGCGTGCCGGGCTTTCGGACCCGCGCCGCCCGATCGGCTCGTTTTTGTTCCTGGGTCCCACCGGTGTTGGCAAGACGGAGCTCACGAAAGCGCTCGCAAGTTTCCTGTTCGATACCGACGATGCCATGGTGAGGCTCGACATGTCCGAGTTTATGGAGAAGCACTCGGTCGCCAGACTGATCGGTGCGCCGCCCGGTTACGTCGGCTACGAGGAAGGCGGGTACCTGACGGAGGCCGTGCGTCGGCGCCCCTACTCGGTGATCCTGCTGGACGAGGTCGAAAAGGCGCACCCCGATGTGTTCAACGTGCTGCTGCAGGTGCTCGACGACGGCCGCCTGACGGACGGGCAGGGCCGCACGGTCGACTTCCGCAACACCGTGATCGTCATGACGTCGAACCTCGGGTCGCAGATGATCCAGGAGATGGCCGGCGAGGAGAACTACGACGCGATGAAACTCGCGGTGATGGAGGTCGTCGGACAACACTTCCGGCCGGAGTTCATCAACCGCGTGGACGACGTGGTCGTGTTCCATCCGCTGAGCCGGGAGCACATCCGCAAGATCGTCGATATCCAGCTCGGTTACCTGCACGACAGGCTCGCCGATCGCGATATGCGCATCCACCTGTCCGATGCGGCGCGCGACAAGCTCGCCGAAGCCGGGTTCGATCCCGTCTATGGCGCGAGGCCGCTGAAGCGCGCCATACAGCAGCAGGTGGAGAACCCGCTCGCGCAGGAGATCCTGCAGGGTAAGTTCAAGCCGGGCGATTTGATCGAGGTGGGTGTCGACCAGGATCGGCTGGATTTCCAGAACGCGGCATGACTCGCTGGCAGGGGTCGCAGGCTGCGGCCCGCCCCTGCAGCACAACAGGCCCGCAGGAGCGTTTCGTGAAGCGCGAATGCCTTTAAATAGGTCGCCGTTCGAGAACCGCTCCTACTATAATCCCGGAATTCACGGAGGCTAATACCGATGCCCATTTACGGCTACGTTTGCAGGAACTGCGAGCACACGCTCGACGTCCTGCAAAAGATCTCGGACGATCCGATCGTCGACTGTCCCGAGTGCGGCGAGCCGCAACTCAAGCGCCAGCTTTCGGCACCGCGCTTCCGGCTGAAGGGCTCGGGCTGGTACGAGACCGATTTCAAGAAAGACAAGCAGCGTAACCTGCACGGCGAGAAGGAAGCAGCCAAGAAAGACGCCGCGAAAAAGGACGACAAGCCCGCGGCGGAGTCGCCTGCGAAGGCGGACAAGAAGCCGGCCGTCAGCAGCAAGCCGAGTGCCGGATAAGCCGGGCATATGAAAGCGCTGCGTCGTTACATCGTTGCCGGTATCCTGGTCTGGTTGCCGCTCGGGCTGACCATTCTCCTGCTTCGCTTCGCGATTCGGCTGATGGATCGCTCGCTGCTGCTGTTGCCTCCGCAGTACAGACCGGACGCGCTTCTCGGCTTCCATATTCCGGGGCTGGGCGCAATCCTCACGGTGATCCTGCTCCTGCTCACAGGCGTCCTGGCCGCGAATTTCGTGGGACGCGCATTCGTCGGCGGCTGGGAATCCCTCATGGACCGAATCCCGATCGTGAGATCGATCTATTCGGCGGCCAAGAACTTCGCCGAGATCGTGTTCTCGGACTCGAGCCATGCGTTCAAGAGGGTGTTGCTCATCGAGTATCCGCGCAAGGGCATCTACAGTCTCGCGTTCCAGACCTCGGCCGAGCTGGGCGAGGTGCAGGGCAGGACCGGCGAAGACGTGACTTGCTGTTTCGTGCCGACGACGCCCAACCCCACCTCGGGTTTCATCATCATCGTGCCGAAAAAGGACGTGACGGTCCTCGATATGGAGGTCGACGAGGCGCTCAAGATGATCATTTCGCTCGGCGTCGTGGTGCCACCGTGGCGCAACAGCAAGACGGCCGAGCTGCCACTCGGGAAACCGGCCGGACCGGGCGACGGAGGGTGATGCGTTAAGTCGGCCCTGCCTTGCGCGGTCGTCGCTCAGGCCTTACCATTCCGCCTCTTTTTTCAGGGTCGTCAGTACCATGCGCAGCCATTATTGCGGACAAGTCGATCAATCCATGATCGGCAAACAGGTGTCGGTTTGCGGCTGGGTTCATCGCCGTCGTGACCACGGGGGCGTCATATTCGTCGATCTGCGCGATCGCGAGGGCCTGCTGCAGGTCGTCTTCGATCCGGACCGGGCCGAGATCTTCGCCGGGGCGGAGCGCGTTCGCAGCGAGTACGTACTGGCCGTCAAGGGCATTGTCCGGGAGCGCCCGGAGGGGACGATCAACCCCAACATGGCCACGGGCCACGTCGAGGTTCTGGCGCACGAACTGGAGGTCCTGAACCGCTCCGAGACGCCGCCGTTCCATCATGACGAGCAGGCCAACGAGGAGCTGCGTCTCAAGTACCGCTACCTGGACCTGCGGCGCGAGGACATGCTCGGCAACCTGCGGCTCCGGCACCAGGTCACCAGGGCGATGCGCGAGTACCTGGACAAGGCCGGTTTCGTCGACGTCGAAACGCCGATGCTCACGCGCGCGACGCCCGAGGGCGCGCGAGACTACATCGTCCCGAGCCGTACGCACCCCGGCAAGTTTTTTGCCTTGCCGCAGTCGCCACAGTTGTTCAAGCAGCTCCTGATGATGTCGGGGCTCGACCGCTACTACCAGATCGTGCGTTGCTTCCGCGACGAGGACCTGCGCGCCGACCGGCAGCCGGAGTTCACGCAGCTCGATATCGAGATGAGCTTCGTTAACGAGGAGATACTGACGGGCGAAATGGAGTCGTTGATTCGGCACGTGTTCAAGGCAGTACTCGACGTTGATCTGCCCGATCCTTTCCCGCGGATGAGCTACGCCGAGGCCATGCAGCGCTTCGGCTCGGACAAGCCCGACCTGCGCATCGACCTCGAGCTCGTCGAAATCTCGGATCTCGTGGGCGAGGTCGAGTTCAAGGTGTTTGCTGGCCCGGCGAAAGATCCCCGTGGACGTGTCGCCGCCCTGCGCCTGCCGGGTGGAGCCGAAATGAGCCGCAAGGAGCTCGATGACTATGGCGATTTTGTCGGCCGCTATGGCGCGCGGGGGCTCGCCTATATCAAGGTTAACGACGCTGATGCGGGACGCGACGGATTGCAGTCGCCGATACTGAAATTCCTGCCGGACACGGCTGTGGCTGGGATCGTCGAACGCACCGGCGCGGAAACGGGCGACGTCGTCTTCTTTGGCGCGGACACGGCCAGGATCGTCAACGATGCGCTGGGCGCATTGCGAGTCAAGCTCGGCGAGGACCGAGGACTTGTCCGCGAAGGCTGGGCGCCGCTGTGGGTGGTGGACTTCCCGATGTTCGAGCGGGAATCGGAGTCCGCGCGCTGGGTCGCGCTGCATCACCCGTTCACGGCACCGGCCGTCGACGATGCCGATGCACTGCGCAAGGATCCCGAAAACGCGCTGTCCCGAGCCTACGATATGGTGCTGAACGGTTCGGAAATCGGGGGCGGCTCGATTCGTATCCACAACCAGGACATGCAGTCGGCCGTGTTCGACTTGCTCGACATCAGCCGCGAAGAAGCCGAAGAGAAGTTCGGATTCTTGCTGAGGGCGCTGCAGTACGGGGCGCCGCCGCACGGCGGCATTGCTTTCGGGCTTGATCGGGTTGTCATGCTGATGGCCGGGGCGGAGAGCATTCGCGACGTGATCGCGTTCCCCAAGACGCAGACGGCTCACGACCCGCTTACCAACGCGCCCGGCGTCGTTTCCGCGGAGCAGCTGAGGGAAACCGGTATCCGCCTGCGCACGCCGCGTGCCGACTGACGTTCGACGGTCCGAGTCCGTCCTGGTCGTCGTCTCCACCGACGACGGCAAGGCAATGCTGTTGCGCCGCCGGCACCCGTTCGAATTCTGGCAGTCCGTAACAGGCAGCCTGCTTGCCGGAGAGACCCATGAACGGGCGGCCCGGCGTGAGCTGGCGGAGGAGACCGGTCTGCGGGAAGAGGGGCGCCTCGAGTACAGCGGCGTCAGCCGGCAGTTCGCGATCGATCCGCGCTGGCGGCATAAGTTTGCACCCGGCGTCGTCGAGAACGTGGAATTCGAATGGCATTACCGCCTGCCGGGGGCGGTGAGTATCGCCCTGCACGACGAGGAACACTCGAGTTACCGCTGGCTGCCCGTCGCCGAAGCATCCCGAGTAGTGTGGTCGTGGACGAACCGGGACGCGCTATGGAATCTCGCACTGACGTGAATACGATCGATACAGTCATCTGTACCCACGGCCTGTGGGCACACGGTACCGGGATGTACCTGATCAGGCGGCATCTCGAGCGCGAGTACGGCATGAAAGGGTTTACGTTCAATTACCCCTCTGTGACCAAGACACTGGACGAGAATGCCGGCCTTCTGGCCCGGTTCATCGAGGAGAACGGTATCGAGCAGGCACACCTGGTCGGTCACAGTCTCGGCGGCCTCGTGATCCTGCGGATGCTCGCAAACCGTTACTCGGAAATTCCGGGACGCATCGTTTGCGTTGGCTCGCCCCTGCGCGGCTCGCGCGCCGCGACGATCCTCAACGCGAAGAGCTGGGGCGAGCACCTGCTCGGCGTCTCGGTGCCGCAGGGCACGCTGCAGGGCTCCGCCAATGATTGGGCGAGCGAGGTGATCGCCCGGCGCGAGATCGGCTCCGTTGCCGGCTCGATCCCCCTCGGCATGGGCCATGTTGCCGGGCCTTTCGGGGAGCCCAACGATGGCACTGTCGCCGTCGCCGAGACACGTCTGGACGGCGCCACCGACCACATCGTCGTGCCGACCACCCATACCGGCATGCTGATTTCGCGCAATGTAGCCGAACAGATCGGCTCGTTCCTGCGCCGCGGGGAGTTCCTGCGAGACGTGTAGGGGCGATTCCCGAGATGCAACCGCTGGCCGAGACCCGCTCGCTCCTATAAGTCCTTGAGTTTGTAAACCGCCTCGAGTGCCTGACGCGGTGTCATCGCATCCGGATCCAGTTCATCCAGCGCGTCCCGGAGCGCATCGGTCGCCGGCTCGTCGGCCGGACCCAGCGGCAGCTGCGCCTGCGGGCTCTGCGTCAGTACCGCCTGGTGAGATTCGAGCGTGGCGAGGTAGTCGCGGGCGCGCTTCACGACATGGCGCGGCACGCCGGCGAGCGCCGCAACCTGCAGGCCGTAGCTCTGGTTGGCGGGTCCCGGTTTCACGGCGTGCAGGAACACCAGCCGTCCATCGTGTTCGGTGGCATCGAGATGCACGTTACGGCAGGCAGGCAGTTCGTCGGCCAGTGCGGTCAGTTCGAAATAGTGGGTGGCAAACAATGTGAAGGCACGCGCTTCCTCGCCCATGTAATGCGCCGCCGCCCACGCCAGCGACAGGCCGTCGAAGGTGCTCGTGCCGCGCCCGATCTCGTCCATCAGCACCAGGCTCTGTGCCGTGGCGTTGTTCAGGATCGTCGCGGTTTCGGTCATCTCCACCATGAACGTCGATCGTCCGCCGGCAATGTCATCCGATGCGCCGATGCGCGTGAAGATTCTGTCGACGGGGCCGATCTTCAGGGAGTCCGCCGGCACGAAGCTGCCGATATGCGCGAGGATCGCGATGAGGGCGGTCTGCCGCATGTAGGTCGACTTGCCGCCCATGTTGGGGCCGGTGATGACGATCAGTCGTTGTTCGTCTGTCAAGGTCAGGTCATTGGCCACGAACGGCGTCTCGATGACCTGTTCGACCACGAGATGCCGACCGCCACGGATCTCTATGCACGGTTCCTCGCTCAGCGCGGGCTTTGTCAGGCGCAGACTTTCGGCGCGCTCGGCGAAACACACCAGCACATCCAGTTCGGCGATGGCGAACGCCGTCTGCTGCAGTGACGCGAGCGTCTCGTGCAGCTGGTCCAGCAGCTGTTCGTAGAGGAACTTCTCGCGCGCCAGCGCGCGTTCCCGCGCGCTGAGCACCTTGTCCTCGAATTCCTTGAGTTCCGGCGTGATGTAGCGCTCGGCGGCTTTGAGGGTTTGCCGGCGTACATACTCGTCCGGCGCCCTGGCGGCCTGCCCCTTGCTGATCTCGATGTAGTACCCATGCACGCGGTTGTAGCCGAACTTCAGCGTGCCGATGCCGGTGCGCTCCTTCTCACGCGCTTCCAGGTCCATCAGGAACCTGTCGGCGTTGTCGGCGATGCTTCGTAGCTCGTCGAGTTCGTCGTCGTAGCCGTCCGCGATCACTCCGCCATCGCGGATTAGCATCGGCGGGTTTTCGATGATCGCGTCGGCAAGCAGCCGCTGCTCGCCATGGTGCGGGGCGATACGAGCCCGCAGGTCATGTAATTGCGGCGACTCGATGCCCGAGAGTTGAGCGCGCATTGGGGGCAGGCGTGTTAACGCTTCGCAAAGCTGGCGCAGGTCTCGCGGCCGGGCCGAGCGAAGGGCGACGCGCGAGAGGATTCGCTCGATGTCGCCGATGCCGTGCAGCAGCGCCTGCAATGACTCGACGGCGCTGCCCGCCTGCATTGCCTCGACGGCTTGGAAACGGCCTTTGAGTACGGCGGGGTCGCGCAGCGGTCGCTGGATCCAGCGCCGCAGCAAGCGGCTGCCCATCGGGCTCAGGCAACGATCCATGACGCCTGCGAGCGTGTGTTCGTGGTGCCCGCTCAGCGAGCTATGGAGCTCCAGGTTTCGGCGCGTCGGTCCATCCATGATGACCGCATCCTCGCGCCGTTCCACGGTGATGGCCTGCAGGTGCGGCAGCGACGACTTTTGCGTGTCGGTGACGTATTGCAACAACGCGCCGGCCGCCGCGACACCGCGCGGAAATGCCTCGCAACCGAACCCCGCGAGGTCGCGGGTGCCGAATTGCCGGCACAGCAGCCGCGTTGCGGCGTCGTGTTCGAAGTGCCACGGCGGCCGCCGCGTGACCCGCACGCCAGCACCGAAATGGCGTGCATCCACCTGGTCTTCGTCGACGATGAGTTCGGCCGGCCGCAGGCGTTCGAGTTCGCCGGCGACGGCTTCGCCGTCGGCTACCTCGGTGAGCCGGAAACGGCCGCCCGCGAGATCCAGCCACGCGAGACCGATGCCCTCGCCGTCGGCGAACATCGCCGCGACGAGGTTGTCGCGACTCTCGGACAACAGGGCTTCGTCGGTGAGCGTCCCCGGCGTTACGACCCGGGTGACCTGGCGATCGACGGGCCCTTTGCTCGTCGCAGGGTCGCCGATCTGCTCGCAGATGGCGACCGACTCGCCCTTCCTCACGAGTTTCGCGAGATAGCTCTCGGCGGCGTGGTAGGGCACGCCGGCCATCGGGATCGGGTTGCCGGCCGATTTGCCGCGCGAGGTCAGCGTGATGTCGAGCAGCGACGCGGCGCGTTTTGCGTCGTCGTAAAACAGCTCGTAGAAGTCGCCCATGCGGTAGAAAACGAGCATATCCGGATGCTCGGCCTTGATCGCCAGGTACTGGCGCATCATCGGGGTGTGGGCTGGGCTGACTTCGGCTTTCATAT
>JABAHS010077134.1_pt2 | contig 11048 bp, 10 predicted proteins | sample 7062111 | NCBI WGS metagenome assembly JABAHS01 (sample SAMN14534600, study PRJNA622989) | marine sediment metagenome | biome: marine biome [ENVO:00000428]; feature: marine pelagic biome [ENVO:01000023]; material: deep marine sediment [ENVO:00002113]; isolation source: pool of 4 deep marine... | reverse complement strand
ACGCTCGGGTCGATCAGGTTGATCGCCTTGAGACCGACGGTGGTGGCGTAGGCCGAGAAGAGGGCCAGGGCGGTCAGGGCGGCGGAGCCGATGGCGAAGCCCTTGCCGATGGCGGCGGTGGTGTTGCCGATGGCGTCGAGGCCGTCGGTGATCTTGCGCACCTCGGGACCGAGGCCGGCCATCTCGGAGATGCCGCCGGCATTGTCGGCGATCGGGCCGTAGGCATCGACGGTCATGGTGACGCCGACAGTGGCGAGCATGCCGACAGCGGCGATGCCGATGCCGTAGAGGCCGGCGACGCTGTTGGCGATGAAGATGGAGAAGGCGATGATCAGGATCGGCGCGGCGCAGCTCTCGAGGCCGACGGCCAGGCCGTGGATGATGTTGGTTGCCGGCCCGGTCTTGCTGGCCTCGGCGATGCGGGCCACCGGGGAAGCGGCGGTATAGTATTCAGTGACCTGACCGATGGCGACGCCGGCCAGGGTGCCGACCAGGATGGCCCAGAAGACGCCGGTGGCGATGCCCAGGGCCTGGATGACGAAGAAGGCGGCGATCAGGAAGAGGCCGGCGGCGACGAAGGTCGTGTAGTGCAGCGCCTTGGCCGGATCGATCCCCTTGAGGAACTTCATCGAGCCGATGCCGAGCAGGGAGAAGACCAGGCCGACCATGGCCAGGGCCAGGGGCAGGAACATGGCATTGGCCTGGACGTCAGTCCCGCCGAGCTTGTTCAGGAGTTCGGGGCTGGCCGCCGCGGCGATGGCGATGGTGGCGATGATCGAGCCGACGTAGGACTCGAAGATGTCGGCGCCCATGCCGGCGGTGTCGCCGACGCAGTCACCGACGTTGTCGGCGATGACGCCCGGGTTGCGCGGATCGTCCTCGGGGATGCCCGCCTCGACCTTGCCGACCAGGTCGGCGCCGACGTCGGCGGCCTTGGTGTAGATGCCGCCGCCGACACGGGCGAACAGGGCGATCGACGAGGCGCCCATGGCGAAGCCGTTGATGTTCTTGGCGGTCTCGACGTCACCATAGACGAGGAAGGCCACACCGACGCCGACGAGGCCGAGGGAGGCGACCGAGAGGCCCATGACGGCGCCGCCGTTGAACGAGACGGAGAGCGCCTTGGCCTGGCCGGACTCACGCGCCGCCTCGGTGGTGCGCACGTTGGCGCGGGTCGCGGCCTTCATGCCGATGAAACCGCAGGTCATCGAGCAGATGGCACCGCCGAGAAAGGGAAAGGCGGTTCCGAAGCCCATGCTGAAAGCGATCAGGAAGAAGACGAGAAAGATAAACAGAGCCAGGACACGGTACTCGCGGCCGAGAAAGGCCATGGCACCGGCATGGATGGAGTCGGAAATCTCCCTCATCGTCTCGTTGCCAACAGGCTGAGACTTGACGACATTGTACAAAACAATGGCGATGACAAAACCTACAACACCCAGGACGGGCACCATTACTTGCAGATCCATTTTTTTCCTTCCCTCTTTAAGTTAGATATCGGTGAGAAGCCGATTATTGAACTCGTTCATTGCCTGCTGCGCGCCCTGGCGAACCACGGTCTCGACAGCCATGGCCGAACCCTTCAGGACGCTGTCCAATTCTTTTTTCTCTGTTGCTGAGAATACACTCAACACGTGCGATGAAACGTCTTTTTGCCCTTCGGGGCGCCCGACGCCGACCCGAACCCGGATAAAATCCCGCGACCCGAGAAGATCGCAGATGCTGCGCAGTCCATTGTGGCCGCCGTGCCCGCCGCCGTTCTTGACGCGAACGCGGCCGAACGGCAGGTCGACTTCATCGTGAACCACAATCAAATCCCCCGGTTGGATGCCGAGGGACGTGATGGCGGACTTGACGCTGATGCCGCTGCGGTTCATGTAGGTCTGGGGCAGCAGGACCGCCGTCTCCATGCCGCCGACCCTGCCGATGCCGTAAATCCCCTGATGCTTCTTCTGCTTCAGGGCGATGCCGTTCTCCCCGGCAAGCTGCTCTGCGACCATGAAGCCGACATTGTGGCGCGTCAAGGCGTACTTGCGGCCGGGATTGCCGAGTCCGACGACGACGTTCACGTCGAGAACTCGTTACTCTTCGCCTGCAGCTTCGGCCTCGGCCTCGACTTCCTCGCCCTCGACGCCTTCTTCCTCCTCTTCAGGCTTCTGGCCGACAACGGTCAGAACGGTGAAGTTGACATCATGGGGGACCTCGACGCCTTTGGGCAGTTCGATGTCGTCGATATGGACGACGTCGCCGATCATCATCTCGGTCACGTCGATATCGATCGACCCCGGGATGGCGGCCGGCAGACAGACGCAGTCGAGTTCACGGCGAACAACCTGCAGGGAGCCGCCGATCTTCTGCCCTTCGGAGGTCCCGATGGCGTTGACCGGTACGCTGACGTGGACTTCCTGCTTCATGTCGATGACATGAAAGTCAACGTGAATCGGATGCCGCTTGATGGGATGAACCGTCAGGTCCTTGAGAACCACCACTTTGCCGTCGAAGGGACCGTCACCCTTGAGGGTAATGAGAGTATTCCAGCCGGCCTCGGTTTTGACGGCGGCCTCGAGAGCCTTGGGATCGACAGACACCGAACAGGTCTCGATGCCCTTGCCGTAAACGACACCGGGAACAATGCCCTGGCGGCGCATCTCGCGGGCCGCACCCTTGCCGGTGGTCTCGCGCAGTGCTAGATTCAGCTGTGACTTTGCCATGTATATCCTCCGTTATTAATTCGGTTGAATCTCTTGCCGCTTCGGCCAGGCGCCTTCCTACACGAAAAGGGAGCTGACCGAATCATCTCCGTAAATGCGGCGGATCGCCTCGCCGAGCAGGGGCGCCACCGAGAGTTCGCGCAGCTTGGAGCACGCCTCGACCTTCTCGGAGACCGGGATCGTGTTGGTCACGACAACCTCGCCGAGGCTGCTCTCCTCGATGCGCTCGAGAGCCGGCCCGGAAAGGACCGGATGAGTGGCGTAGGCGCGCACTTCCTTGGCGCCGTGCTCCTTCAGGGCCCGGGCGGCGTTGCAGAGCGTTCCGGCCGTGTCGATCATATCGTCGACGATGACGCAGTCCTTGCCCTCGACGTCGCCGATAATGTGCATGACTTCCGAGACGTTCGGGGCGCTGCGCCGCTTGTCGATGATCGCCAGACCGGTATCGAGGCGCTTGGCGAAAGCCCGGGCGCGCTCGGTGCCACCGGCATCAGGCGAGACAACCATGATCTCGCCGGTGCTCTTCTCCTTGATATCCTCCAGCAGGACCGGAGCGGCATAGAGATGGTCCACCGGGATATCGAAAAAACCCTGTATCTGGCCGGCGTGCAGGTCCATGGTCAGCACCCGGTCGACGCCGGCCGTCGACACCAGGTCGGCGATGAGCTTGCTGGTGATCGGCGTCCGCGGCGCCACTTTGCGGTCCTGCCGGGCGTAGCCGAAATAGGGGATGACGGCGGTAATCCGCGCCGCCGAAGCCCGCTTGAGGGCATCGGCCATGATCAGCAGCTCCATCAGATTGTGATTGGCCGGGTAACAGGTCGACTGGATAATGAAGACGTCGCGACCCCGCACGTTCTCCCCGACTTCGACCATGATTTCGCCGTCGGAGAAATTGCGCACGTTGGCATTGCCCAAAGGCACGCTGAGGTTGCTGCAAATCTGGCGCGAAAGGGGGATGTTCGAATTGCATGAAAAGATCTTGAGCTTATCCACGGTCGCCCCCGATACTGCTCCTTCAAAAACCTCTAGGCCATGGGAAACCATGACCTAGTCGGTGAAAAGGAGACATTTATAAATCAGACTGCCCCGGACAACCTTAACTCTTCGGGACAACTATATAGGTAAATGGCTGGGGCGGCAGGGTTCGAACCTGCGAATGCCGGAATCAAAATCCGGTGCCTTACCACTTGGCGACGCCCCATCATGCTATTGTCTTGCCTGCAACGCTTTCCTTGCCCTGCGGAACCGCTATTCGAAATCGGCAAGAGGCCGCACGGCGAATGCCCGCCAGCCGCCCTCACCGTCGATGGCCGCCGCAGCANNAGCGACCAGGCGCCTTTTCGCCTCCCCGACCTCGGGGTAGCGCTTGGCGGTCACGGACTCTAGATCGTTGTGAAGCAGGCCAATCAACTCGTCAATAGCGCCGGAAAACCCGGGCAGTCTAATCCCATCCGAAACCGAAGTCAACCCCAAATTTTGATAGACCCAGGCCGTCGAGACGCCGACACCGGGGTTGACCAGAACGTACCACACCGCCGGCAGATTCTCCACTGGCTGCAGACACTCTCCGACGCCCGTCGCCCAGGCCGCACGCCCATATACAAAAAAGGGAACGTCGGCTCCAAGCTTCAGCCCTTCGGCCATCAAGCGTTCGCTGCCAAGATCGAGACCGAGCAGCCTGTCGAGCCCGACGAGGACCGCCGCCGCATCCGATGAGCCGCCTCCGAGCCCGGCGGCCACAGGGATCCGCTTCTCCAGGGCGATGCGGACACCACACTCCATACCCGCCAAACCGAGCATCCGGCGGGCGGCTGTGGCCACTATATTCTCCCCGTCGGCAGGCAGATCCACCCCCGGGCAGGCGACCCGGACACCGGGCCGATCCTCGAGAACAACCTCAAGCCGGTCAAAGAGACTGACGCGCTGCATCAACATGGCCAGCTCGTGGTAACCGTCGGGGCGCCTCCCGAGAACATGCAGACAAAGATTTATCTTGGCCGGAGCAAACAACTCTAACGCTTGCATTCTTCTCCTGCAACCTCCGTCACAAAACAAGCTCGACTCGCGAACACTTATAAGCGCCAAGACTAGCAGCCCCGCCTGCCGGAGGCAACAACTAAAGGAAACCGCCCGCCATGGGTGGCCATTTTTAGCCTTCAAGGGCTGATTTTCGACACAAAACCACCATGTCGGAATGCCTTTGCAGAGCCATACGGGATGGATCTGGCAACAACCTCTCGATGTAAAATAGCTTTTTACAGCCCGACACGGCGCAACCGGGCTCGCGGCCCACAGGACCCGAACAGAACAAAGCACACCATTTCAATATGTTGCTGCGCCGACTCCCCCCTTGGGCACACAACCCATGTTGGTTGCCACGGCGCACCGTCAACTGTTTAAACCCGTAAAAGGCGAGAGGTAGAAAAAAATTCTATAATTTCGCTACTTCGCCCTACGAAGCCGCCCCCAGAGAGCGGCCACAGGAAGAGCACGTGACTTTTTCCGAAATTATGTTTTACTGAACTTCAGCACAGTGGCACCCAAATTGCTTTTTATCTGTTCCCGCACCCTTGAGACACGTCGCAATGCAGGCAACCTCAGAGGGTGGAGAACAAACTAGTCGAGGAACGGAACCACGTTCATTCCATGTCATGCGGTGCACTGCCGCTTTCGTCGTTAACAGGGCGATTATTCGCGCTTTTACCGACACAGTTAGCGGCAAAATAAAACCCTTTTACAGAAGGAGAAGCTCAATGGCAAGAAACAAGATGTTTTTGGTAACCGCCCTGGTGGCTCTGGCCATGTTCGTTTGCGCGTCGGCGTCGCTGGCAGCGCCCACCGTCATCAAGTTCTCCCACGTTGTTGCGGAGAACACGCCGAAGGGGCAGATGGCGAACAAGTTCAAGGAGCTGGTTGAGCAGCGCCTGGATGGAAAGGTCGTCGTCGAGGTCTTCCCGAACTCCCAGCTGTTCGGCGACAACAAGGTCCTTGAAGCCATGCTTCTTGGCGACGTCCAGATGGCCGCCCCCTCCCTCTCCAAGTTCAAGAAGTACACGAAGCGGCTGCAAATCTTCGACCTGCCCTTCCTGTTCAAGGACATGGAGGCCGTAGAGAGCTTCCAGCAGAGCCCGAAGGGCCAAGAACTTCTCATGTCGATGAAAGACAAGGGACTGATCGGCCTCGGCTACCTGCACAACGGCATGAAGCAGCTCTCGGCCGGTGAGCCGCTGCGCGTCCCTGAAGATGCCTCCGGCAAGAAGTTCCGCATCATGAGCTCCGACGTCCTCGCCGCTCAGTTCGAGGCTGTCGACGCACTGCCGCTCAAGAAGCCCTTCTCCGAGGTCTTCACGCTCCTCCAAACCCAGGCTATCGACGGGCAGGAAAACACCTGGTCCAACATCTACTCGAAGAAGTTTTACGAGGTTCAGCCGTATATCACCGAATCGAACCACGGCGTGCTCGACTACCTGGTTATCACTTCGGCTTCTTTCTGGATGGGGCTTCCCGATGACGTCCGCGCCGAAGTCAAGAAGGCTCTGGACGAGGCGATCGCTTTCGGCAACAAGGTCTCCTTCGCCAAGTCGGTGGAAGACCGCCAGAAGATCATCGATTCCGGCCGCTCCAAGGTCATCCAGCTCACCGACGACCAGCGTCAGCAGTGGGTCGAAGCCATGAAGCCGGTGTGGAAGAAGTTCGAGGACCAGATCGGCGAGGACTACATCGAAGCCGCCGCCCAATCGAACTAAACGGGGGTCCTGCTTCATTCCACAAGATTTGTGAACCTTACACTTCACGGACCCCGCCAAAGGGGTCCGTGAACTTTTGGCACAACGATTTACACGAGGTCTGAATATGATAAGCCGCATAATCAATGGCCTGGAAGAGACGATCATCGCTCTGCTCCTGGCATCCATGACTCTACTCGTCTTTGTCGAGGTGGTGATGCGCTTCGGCTTCGGCGCAGGAGTGATGTGGGCTCAGGAATTGACCCTGCATCTTTCCGCCTGGATGGTCCTTTTCGGGGTTTCGTACGGGATCAAGGTCGGATCCCACATCGGCGTGGACGCCCTTGTCAAAATCATGCCTTCAGGCCTTCGTCGGGTGGTCAGCGGCATAGCCGTTGTCGCCTGCCTGTTCTACTGCAGCCTCTTTATCAAGGGGGCGTGGGTCTATCTCAAGATGATTCACATGATCGGCATCGAACTCGAAGACATGCCGATCCCCAAGTGGATTGCCCACAGCATTCTGCTGATCGGCATGGTCATGATCGCCATTCGACTCCTGATCCTGCTTTGGGACATCTTCAGGGGCAAAGCCGAGGGCTTCAAGATCGTCGACGAAGCCAAGGAAAGCATGCATCTGGCCGAGGAGACCAAAGCCCAGTCCGCCAGCAAGGGAGGTGATTCGGCATGACCACCGCAGCACTCTTTATCATTCTTCTTCTATGCCTGCTCACGGGCATGCCGATCGCCTTTGCCCTGGGTCTGTCGAGCATCTCGACGATCCTTATTTTCTCCAACGATTCGCTGGCCTCGGTCGCCCTGAAACTTTTCGAGGCCCAGTCGGAGCACTACACTCTGCTGGCCATTCCCTTCTTTATCCTCTCGTCGGCGTTCCTCTCCACGGGAGGGGTGGCCAACCGGATCATCAACTTCGCCATCGACTGCGTCGGCTGGATACGCGGCGGCCTGGCGATGGCCTCGGTCCTGGCCTGCATGATTTTCGCCGCCGTCTCCGGTTCGTCGCCGGCGACCGTCGCGGCAATCGGCTCGATCGTCATTGCCGGCATGGTCAAGGCCGGCTATCCCAAGCAGATGGCGGCCGGCGTCATCACCAACGCCGGAACCCTCGGCATCCTGATTCCGCCCTCCATCGTCATGCTGGTTTACGCCGCGGCCACTGAAGAGTCTGCGGCGCGCCTGTTCATGGCCGGCTTCATGCCCGGCCTCATGATGGGCACCATGTTGATGCTGGTCATCTACGTCGTCGCCCGCATCAAGGGACTGCCGGCGCAGCCGTGGGTCGGCTTCAAACAGCTCGCCCGATCCGGAGGAATCGCCAGTTGGGGGCTGATGCTGATCATCATCGTCCTCGGCTCGATCTACGGCGGCATCGCCAGCCCGACCGAGGCGGCAGCCGTCTCGGCCGTCTACGCCTACTTCATCGCCATCTTCGTCTATCGCGACATGGGCCCGCTGAAAGGGGTGCCGTGGCGGATCGACGAGAACGAATCGGTCCCCCAACTCATCGTCCGCAATGTGACGCAGACGGTCCTGGCCCTGCCCCGCTCGATTTTCCACAAGGACACGGCCAAAGTGTTCAGGGATGCCTCCAAGGTATCGATCATGCTCCTGTTCATCATCGGCAATGCCATGCTCTTTGCCCATGTTCTGACCACCGAGCGCATCCCCCACCACATCGCCGAGATCATCGTCAGCATGGGACTTCCCGCCTGGGGCTTCCTGATCGTCGTCAACATTCTTCTGCTGATGGCCGGAAACTTCATGGAGCCTTCGGCCATCCTGCTGATCATGGCCCCGATCCTCTTTCCGATCGCCGTCACGCTGGGGATCGATCCGATCCACCTCGGTGTCATCATGGTCGTCAACATGGAAATCGGAATGATCACGCCGCCGGTCGGTTTGAATCTGTTCGTGACGGCGGGGATCACGGGAGAGAACATCACCTGGGTTCTGCGCGCCGCCCTGCCGTGGCTCCTGATCCTGCTGGTCTTCCTGGCCCTGATCACGTATATCCCGGCAATCTCGCTGTGGTTGCCCGAATATATCGATCACCTCAAGGGGTACTGATCGTATAACGGCAAATCGGGCGGGAGAGGTCTCTCTCCCGCCCGATTTGTTATAATTCAAATAAACGCAGAGCGTTGAAAAGCGATCTGCCGCCTTTTTCCCGGGAGAAAATCATGCTTCCGAACTATAAAAACATCCTCATCGCCACTGACTTGACAGAAAACTCGGAGCACGCCTTCAAGCATGCCGTCCTTCTGGCCAGAAAATCAAAGGCGAATATTCACCTGCTGCATGTCGTTCCCGAGATCGACGCCGGTTTTCGCAGCTATATCTCTGCCGTCATGGGAGAGGGGAAGCTGGAAGAATTGCAGATGCAGAACGAAAAGCAGGCGCTTGATGAAATCAAGAGGGAACTGAAGGAGTTCACCCGCAAGGAACTCGAGAACTTCCCAGAGGATCAGAAGAACATTGCCGGCATCGAGGTCTACCTCGGCGACCCGGTTGCCAAGATTCTCCAGGTCGCCGATACAATCACCGCCGACGTCATTGTCATGGGCACGCACGGCAAGGGCGCCATCGAGCACGCCTTTCTCGGCAGTGTTGCAGAAAAGGTTCTTCGCAAGTCCAAACGTCCCGTCTTTGTCATCCCCATACCCTGACCTGCCGACAAGCAATGCCCGATCCTCGGAAGGGGGGCCGTCAGCGCCCCCCTTCACTACATGCAAGGGCCCTGACGACCAGCAGCACTGACTCTGAGCGCCTGTTCTCCGGACGCCTGGGAACTTCACTCGTGACGAACTATATGGTGTAATATAGGGTTTGAGTGAACCGAGCAATAATGAGAGGAGAACCGATGTATCGCAGAATCACCTCAGCCCTGCCCCTTGCAAAGCAGGGTAAGACGCTCCCGGCAGTGATTCGGGCAGGCGCAATGATCATCCTGGCCGCCGCCTCCATGGCCTCGCCGGTTTTCGCTTCCGAAGGACCGGTCACCATCAAGTTCAGTCACGTCGTCTCCGTCGACACACCGAAGGGTCAAGCGGCCGAATACTTCAAGAAGTTGGTCGAAGAGCGCTCCAAAGGCGCTATCAAGGTCGAGGTCTATCCCAACGCGACTCTTTATGATGCACGCGAAGCTGTCGAGGCACTGTCGATGAACGCCCTGCAAATGACGGCGCCGAGCTTTTCCAAATTCACCAGCTTTATCCCCCAGCTACAGCTCTTCGACCTGCCTTTCCTGTTCGACAACGCCGATCATCTGCATCGGGTCCTGGATGGCGATGTTGGCCGGAGAATTCTCAGGATGGTTGAAAAAAAGGGGCTAGTCGGCCTGTCTTACTGGAACAACGGCTTCAAACATCTCTCGGCGAACAGACCGCTGCTCGAGCCCGCGGATGCGACCGGGCTGACGTTTCGCACCATGTCCTCACGGGTTTTGGAAGCCCAGTTCAAAGCGATCAATGCCGATCCCCGAGTTCTGCCCTTCTCCGAGGTTTACCAAGCCTTGCTGACGGGAACTGTCGATGGACAGGAGAACACCCTTTCGAATATTTTCACCAAAAACTTTCACGAGGTGCAGTCTGACCTGACCCTGACCAACCATGGCTACCTCGGTTATCTCGTGGTAACCAACGAGCTTTTCTGGGATAAACTTAGCGAGGAGCAAAGGGACATCATCAGTGAAGCCATGACGGAAACGACCCGGTTCGCCCGACTCAAAGCGGACGAACTGAACAAGTCCCATCTTGAGAGGATACGCAGCTCCGGAATAATCGCTGTCCACGAATTGACCCCGGAACAGCGGGCAAAATGGAAGAAGGCACTGTTAACGATTTATCCCGAATTCTACGACGTCATCGGCAAGGACCTGATCGACGATGCGCTGGCAGTCGGGGAACATTAACAGGAAGGCAGGACATAGTTCGGGAAACTCCGATTGAGTCCCTAATCTCGGTTCCTACTGAAATCATAATTTTGTGAGAGTCCGAATATCTACGGAGGAGAAGCGGATGCAGTGGATGTTCAAGTTTTTTTGCCTGGTCGCCGCCCTGATGACGCCCGTCGCAGCTGGAGCCGCCGAGACCCGTCTGAAGATCTCCGGCGGACCGCAGGGTGGAACCTTCCAGTACTTCTCCAACGGCATCGCCTCGCGGCTGGCCAGGGATCTGCCCGACGTCGAAGCCTACAACATGGCCAGCGCCGGGTCGGTCGAAAATATCCGCCGCGTCAATTCGGGCGATGCCGATTTCGGCATCGCTTATTCGGGGGACACCTACCTGGCCCGCGACGGCCGCCTGTCACGGGACGGCAACAAGTACGATGACGTTTTCGCCGTCGCCTACCTTTACGGCGCACCGGCACACCTGCTGGTCCGCGAAAGCTCCGGCATCGAGAATATCTCCGATCTGGCGGGCAAGCGCATCGCCGTGGGCGGCGCCGGCTCCGGAGCGGCGGCTGCCGCGCGCCGCTATTTCGGTGCCCTGGGACTGTGGGACAAAATGAACATCGAATTCATCGGCTACAGCAAGGCCGCCCGCGCCATGGGCAAGGGACTCATCGACGCCATGTGGGTCTTCGCCGGATT
>JABAHS010070627.1_pt1 | contig 11051 bp, 8 predicted proteins | sample 7062111 | NCBI WGS metagenome assembly JABAHS01 (sample SAMN14534600, study PRJNA622989) | marine sediment metagenome | biome: marine biome [ENVO:00000428]; feature: marine pelagic biome [ENVO:01000023]; material: deep marine sediment [ENVO:00002113]; isolation source: pool of 4 deep marine... | reverse complement strand
ATCGAGATTCACGGCGAGAGCGTGCTGCTGAGCCACGGCGACGCCTACTGCACCGACGACGTCGAGTACCAGGCCGTACGGAAAATGACGCGCGACCCGGCCTGGCAGGCGATGATGCTGCAGAAGTCGCTGGAGGAGCGACTGGCATTCGCAGCCCAGGCGCGCGCCGCCAGCATGGCCCGCGGCGGCACCATCTCTGAGGACATCATGGACGTCAACGCCGACGCCATCCGCGGAGCATTACGCCAGGCCGGAGTCGGCCTGATGCTGCACGGTCATACCCACAGACCCGCTATCCACGAACTCCAAATCGACGGCAATCCTGCCCGCCGCATCGTCCTTGGCGACTGGTACGAACAGGGGTCGGTCGTCCGCTGGGATGAAAATGGACCGGCACTCGAGGTAATGCCGCGGACTTGAAACGACTCTAGGCGGCGTCCGGTACGCCGGAGTGAAAACGAAATTGCGCGTCGGGCGACGCGATCAGGTCCGCTTCGACGGATTGCAGTTCCGCCAACCTCGCTTCGAATTTATCTTCGCTGACGTCGCACTCCTCGCGCGCGAAATCCAGGTAGTGCCGGAAATGGCGCGCTTCTGACGCCAGCAGCCCGCTGTAGAAGCGACCCAGTTTTTCGGGCAGCAAGGGTGCGAGCGCTGCAAAGCGTTCGCAGGAGCGCGCCTCGATCAGTGCGCCGACCAGCAGCAGGTCGAGCAGACGCTCCGGCTCCCGGTCCCGCACCATATCCCTGAGCCTGCGTGCATACCGCGATGCGCTGACGTGCCGGAACGGCACGTCCATGTCCGCCAGGATCTTGCGTACCTGCTCGAAATGGCGCAGCTCCTCGCGCGCGAGTCGCGACATCTGGTGGGCGAGCGACGCGCGCGCCGGATAACGATAGATGAAGCCGAGCGCTGTCGATGCCGCTTTGAGTTCGCAGTTGGCGTGGTCGTGCAACAGCTCCGGGAGACGCGACCGAGCCTCCTCAAGCCAGGCAGCGGGCGTCCTGGACATCAGGAAATCGCCAATCTCCTCGGGCAGCGCTACAGCCACTCGATGACCTCTGCGGCGGTCTGCAGGCGATCCGACGGACGCTTCGCCAGCAGCAGGTTAGTGAGCGCCTGGTGCGCGGACAGATGGTGCGGCAGGATCGGCACCGGTGATTTGGTGTGCTTCAGGATGATGCTCATCGCATCGGCGCCGGTAAACGGTTTCTGACCGGTCAACATCTCGAAGAAAATAACGCCGAGCGAATACACGTCGCTGCGTTCGTCGACCTCCTCGGCATGGCCCTGCTCAGGGCTCATGTAATACGGGGTGCCGAAAATCTCACCGTTGCCGGTAATTTCCTGCTCAAGCCGCATGCGCTTGGCGAGCCCGAAGTCGATCAGGGCCAGGCTGCCATTCTCACGCACCATGATATTGCCGGGTTTGAGGTCACGGTGCAGGATTCCGAGCTTGTGCAACTCCGCCAGCGCGCCAGCGATCTGCCGCGTGTTTTCGACAGCGTCTTTTTCGCCTATGCCCCCGGCGATCCGCTGCTTCAGGTCACCCCCTGACACGTATTCCATCGCGATGTGCGCATGATCGTCGCTCACGCCGAGGTCGTAGATATCCACAATATTGGGATGATCAAGCTCGGCGATCATCTCGTATTCCTGCAGGAAACGATCAAAGGCGCCAAGTCCATCCGAGACGTCCGGGACCTGCCGAAGCACTTTCAGCACCATGCTCGCCTCGTCCGACTCGCGGACCGCGAGGTACACCGCCGAGTGCTCGCTGACCGCGAGACGCTTGACGAAGCGATAGCCGCGAATCAGCGGGTGGATCCCGGTCGCCATGTCGCCAACGAATAATGAATCCGTAGAGGCGATCTTCTGCCGGTGGCGGAGGATGTCGCTGACCCGCACGACCAATGCGTTGTGACGAACGTTGTCACGCTGGAAATAAGCGCTTGCGCCTGCCTCCAGCGCCTGCGTCTTGCTGCCGTCGCCAAAGTAGACAATCGGCGGAAATCCGGGCCTTTTGGCGAATTGTCTGAGCGTAACCAACGGTTCGCGCTCGCCCTGCTGATCGCCAAGTAAAATCAGGTCATTGCCGGCGCCCGAAAACTCATCGGGAAGATGACCGGCAGTAATCGGGTCATAGGCGGACATGATGGCGTCAGACCAATGCGTCGTAATGTGATGCATCAGCAGAGTGCGGAACTCCGCGTGGCCGTCGATGATCATGACCTTGATGCTCATGCAGGACGACCTGGACGCGGATGACGGGCTGTGCCGGCCTGGCGACGCTAGGCGCTGACCGCTTTGCCGGGCTCCGGCGTCGGTTTCGTCCGCGCGAGGTCCGGCTTTTGCCATTTCTGATTCGCCTTCGACTTCGCCGCGTCGGAACGCGCTTCCTCGAGCTCGCGCAGATATGCCTCGGTCACATCGTTGGTCACATATTCGCCGGAGAAACACGACGTATCGAAGTGCGAGATAACAGAATTGTCGTGTCTTACCGAGCGGATCAGGCCATGCAGATCCTGGTAGATCAGGCGGTCCGCGCCGATTAGTTCCTCCACTTGCTCGACGGTTCGACCATTGGCTATCAGCTCGGAGGCTGCCGGCATGTCGATGCCATAGACGTTGGGGTACCGGACCGGCGGCGCTGCCGATGCAAAGTACACCTTGCGCGCGCCGGCCTCGCGCGCCATACGGATAATCTGCCGCGAGGTCGTGCCGCGGACGATCGAATCATCGACCAGCAGGACATTCTTGTTGCGAAACTCGAGATCGATCGCGTTCAGCTTGCGTCGCACCGACTCGGTACGTTCGGCCTGTCCGGGCATGATGAAGGTGCGGCCGATGTATCGATTCTTGATGAAGCCCTCCCGATACTTGACGCCGAGATGGTAGGCCACCTGCAGGGCCGCGGTACGGCTCGTATCCGGGATCGGTATCACCACGTCAATGTCGTGATCAGGCCATTCCCTGACGATCTGCCCGGCCAGCTGCTCACCCATCCGCAGGCGGGCCTTGTACACCGAGAGATTGTCGATGATCGAGTCCGGACGCGCGAAGTAGACATATTCGAAGATGCACGGAGAATAGCTCGTCTTGCCAGCGTATTCATGATGATGCAGCGCACCGCTGTTTTCGATGTATACCGCCTCACCGGGCTTCAGATCCGTTGCATTGGTGAAGCGCAGGCTGTCGAGGGCAACGGACTCTGACGCGACCATGTATTCCTTGCCGGCATCGGTTTCGCGCTCGCCCAGCAGGATCGGCCGAATGCCATTCGGATCCCGAAACGCGACGATACCGTGACCGATGATCATGGCGACCACGGCGTAACCACCTGAACATCGATCATGCACGGCATCTATCGCATCGAAAATCTGCTCCGGCGTCGGCGCCGCATCGGTCCGCTTCTGGAGTTCGTGCGCAAATACATTGAGCAGCACTTCCGAATCCGAACCGGTATTGAGATGCCTGCGATCTTCCCGCGTCAACAGCTCTGTCAACTCGTCATGATTTGTCAGGTTACCGTTATGCGCGAGGCAGATTCCGAACGGCGAGTTCACGTAAAAAGGTTGCGCCTCAGAGGAGCGCGAGGTGCCGGCGGTCGGATAACGAATGTGCCCGATGCCGACGTTCCCGGAAAGCCGCAGCATGTGTCGGTGGCGAAACACATCGCGCACCAGTCCATTGCTCTTCCTGACCTTCAGCCCATCCTCACCATAGGTCACGATGCCCGCGGCATCCTGACCACGATGTTGCAAGACGGTCAATGCATCATAAATCGACTGATTGACCGGCGCCTTGCCTACGATTCCGACGATGCCACACATAGTGCCTGCTCAGATCCTTGTCTGCGTACTGCGATGATTGTTCATAGTGAGAGGTCGTCCGGCATGTGCTGGAGCATCTCCATCCCGCGCGGCGCCATCTCGACGATCCAGTCCGCGATGTACTCCCCGTACGGGATGACCTCCGACTGCAGCCACCAGAGTTCGCCGTCGAAGCCCGCGTAGCGACCAGTAAGAATGAATACGCCGAGGAACAGCACAGCCCTCAGCAAACCGAAGAACCCGCCCAGCGCCCGGTCGAATCCCGACAGACCGGACAGGTGAACGATCTTGGAAATAGTCCAGCCTGCAACCGCGCCCGCAGTCAGTACAATCACGAAAATGAGGAAACGCCCCGCCCAGAGCTGCAGTTCGGTCGAATCGATCGTGCCGCCGAGCCAACCGCCCGCAGCCGGGCCCAGGCGCATGGCTGCCCATATCGCGAGGAAAAGCGCGGCGATCGACATCGCCTCTTTGACGAGCCCGCGAAACCAGCCGACGACCATGGATGCCAGAGTGGCGACGAGGATGACAATATCGACGATTTCCATCAGCGTTGCGGCGATTGATCGTTCGTGACATTCGGTGCTGGCGGGAGACGGGATTCTAGCAGATGGGCAATCATTACGTTCCAAACATTACTTTCAAGGATGCGGGACGACCCGTCCCTCGTGCCCGGCCGTCTGCAACTGGGCCGCAATCGCTTCGGCTGACGCTCGGTCCTTCTGCGGCCCGATCCGCACGCGTTGCAGCGCGCCGGCGTCTGTATCCAGCTGGCTAAGGAAAGCGGCAAAGCCCTGCTTGCGCAGATCGGCGGCTAGTCGCTCTGCATTCTCCTTGCTCGAGAAACTACCGAGCTGGATCGCCCACATCCCGGTCGCTGACTGGCCGACCTCGGTGGCCGGCGCCTGCGCAGTCTTGCTTTCCGTGACGGCAGGTACCGGCGTCGGGGTGCTCGTGGCCGCTGTCGACCCGGGCTCCCCACGGGTTTCCTGCGCAGGCGGCGGCGCCGTGCTGGCGGGCACCGGCTGGCTGCGGTTCCGGGGGAGGACGATGGTCTGCGTCTCTTTACCCGGATCGTTCTGGCCCGGCAATTTGACGGGCTTGCTGACGACCTCCTCTTCTTCCGACTGCCCGTCGAGGAACACGGGAACGACGAGCACTGCAATCACGACCAGCACCACCGCGCCGATGACACGTTCCTTGAGCGCCCTGTCTGTCAGGTTATGCAATCTCGAGCACCTCCTTGCGGCGCGAGTATAACCCAAGCGGAACCTGTCATCAGTCTGCCGCAGCGCTTGCGCCGGCCGCTTCGCGATAACCTTCGATCCAGCGAATAGCGGGTCCCACCAGGTAGAAGGAACCGGCAACCAATACGCGGTCGTTGTCGGCCAATTGCGTCGCAGTATCTGCGAGCGCCACGTCGAGGTCCGGTACGACCCGGCAAGGTTTACCCGATGCGTTCGCGATCTGCTGCGCAAGCACATTGGCCGGGGTCCCGCGGTTGCCATTGATCGTGACGGCGACGAAACGATCGACATGGGGCGTCAGTGGCGCGATGAAACCGGCGACGTCCTTGTCATCGAGCATGCCGATAATAGCCGTCACCTGACCATCGGCGGCATCCGCGTCGAGTTGTTGCGCGAGCACTTCGGCGGCCGCCGGATTGTGGGCAACGTCGAGGATCCAGCGCTCACCGATTCGCTGATAGCGCCCCTCGAGACTGACGCTTCGCAGCCCATTCCCGGGCCTGTCTCCCTCCAACGCAGCATCGATACCGAGCGCCTCGATCAGGGCGAGCACTGCGGAAGCATTCCGCAACTGCACGTCTCCTGCGAGCGCGGGCCGCGGCAGAGCGACAATTTCCCGTCCGCGCCCGCGCCACGACCAGGCACCGTCGGCGGCGACGGAATAACGGTAATCCCGGCCGGGCAGCAGCAGCGTGGAGCCGATCTCTGCGGCGTACTCCACGATGGCCCTCGGAACCTCCGCCGCGCCGAAGACAACCGGCTTGCCTCGCCGCATGATGCCGGCCTTTTCGACCGCGATAGACTCGATGTCGTCGCCGAGCCAGCTGCAATGGTCGAGCGCGACATTCGTAATGAGGCAGCCGTCTGAATCGATGGCGTTGACGGCATCGAGCCGGCCACCCATGCCGACTTCGAGCAACCATGCGTCCGCTCCCTGCACATCGAAGGCGACGAGGCTGGCGAGCGTACCGAACTCGAAGAAGGTCAGCGGGGTATCGCCACGGGCCGCCTCGACGGTTTCGAGCGCGGCGATAACGGTGGCGTCAGTCGCCGGCCGACCGTCAATGCGGGTTCTTTCGTTGTAGCGATGCACGTGCGGCGAGGAATAGGCGCCGGTACGGATACCACTTTGCCTGAGGATGGCTTCGAGTATCGCGAGGCTGGAGCCTTTGCCGTTCGTCCCGGTGATCGTGACGACCAGCCCGGGACGCTGGATGCCCAGCTGCTCGAGAACCGCCTCGACACGTTCGAGGCCCAGCACGATCTCTCGCGGAGACAGGCTTTCCAGCCACGGCAGCCACTCATCCAGGGTCCGGAATGCAACCGCCCTCACCATCGTTTTTGCGGCCGGAGGCTCAGCCTGCTGGCACGGGCCGATTTTCGAGCTTCGCCAGCAGCGCCGCAATCTCTCCGCGCAGTTGACGACGATCGATGATCATGTCGATCGCGCCATGATCGAGCAGGAATTCACTGCGCTGGAAGCCCTCGGGCAGTTTCTGGCGGACGGTTTGCTCAATGACTCTTGGCCCGGCAAAGCCGATCAACGCTTTGGGCTCTGCGACGTTGACATCACCGAGCATGGCGAGGCTCGCGGACACGCCGCCAGTGGTCGGATCGGTGAGCACCGAAACAAACGGTATCTTGAGTTCCGACAGGCGGGCGAGCGCAGCGGAGGTTTTCGCCATTTGCAGCAAGGAAAAAAGCGCCTCCTGCATGCGCGCACCGCCGCTGGCGGAAAATGCGATCAGTGGTGCGCGCGTCTCCGCCGACACCGCTGCAGCCCTGCAGAACCGCTCGCCGACCACCGAACCCATCGAGCCGCCCATGAAACCGAATTCGAATGCACAGGCGACGACCGGGCGTCCTTTCAGCGCGCCCTCTACGGCAACCAGGGCATCCTTTTCGCCGGTCTTCTTCTGCGCCTGCACGATACGGTCGCGATAGCGTTTGCTGTCGCGAAACTTGAGCGGATCCTGCGGCTCGAGATTGGCCGCGATCTCCTTCTGCGACCCCGCGTCAAGAAAATAGTCGAGCCGGGCGCGGGCGCCGATACGCATATGATGATCGCACTTGGGACAAACGCTCAGGTTGCGTTCGACCTCCTTACGATAGAGTTGCTCGTCACATTCGGGACACTTCATCCAGACGCCCTGCGGCACGGAGCGCGTCCGTTTTTCGGTGCTGATACGCGACGGCATCAGTTTTTCAAACCAGCTCATAGGGCCGAATCATAAACCTTAATAGCTGAAGTGTCCGCATTCGCCAGCGGTATCCCCGATTCCTCGGGATAGCGCACCTGGGCCAATGTAAGCCCATGCGCCGGCGCGGCGACGCCCGCCGCTTTGCGATCCCGACTCAGCAGCACGTCCTTCACCCACCCGGTTCGTTCTTCGCCACGACCGACGGCAACGAGCGTGCCGGTAATATTGCGAACCATATGCTGTACGAACGCGTTCGCCGTCACCGCCAGCTGCAGCCAGTTATCGCGCCTCGTAACCTTGAGGGCCATAATCTCCCGGACCGGGGTTGCCGCCTGGCATCCGGCGGCGCGAAACGCGGAGAAATCATGCTCGCCGAGGAGGTGCCTCGCAGCTTCGTTCATCATGTCGACATCGAGCGGCTCGTGAATCCACCAGGCCCGTTTGCGGTAGAGACTCGAACGCACCAACCGGTTCAGTATCAGGTAGTGATAGGAGCGAGATACGGCACTGAAACGTGCATGAAAGGTATCACTCACCGGGGCTGCAAAGGTGACGTTGATGTCCTGCGGCAGATTCGAGTTGATACCCAGCAACCAGCCGCGCATCGATCTTTCGACGCTGGTATCGAAATGCGCTACCTGTCCGCTCGCGTGCACGCCGGCATCGGTCCGCCCCGCGCAGGTCACTTCGACCGCTTCATCGGCGACGGCGGTAACGGCTTCCTCGACGCGCTGCTGCACGCCGATGCCGGACTTCTGTCGCTGCCAACCGACGTAGTCAGTGCCGTCGTATTCGACCCCGAGGGCAATGCGTGTCATCGAGGGGGACAGCGCCGGGACGAATGGAGAGGAAATTCCAGGTCCCGGTCGATTAACGGCGGTCGCTGCGTTTCAGCGGCGCGTGCACCCCGGTTCCCGAGCATTTTTGTGACACTCAATACCGCATTGCGTCAGCTGAGTGAGCCCCTCAGGACGGCAACGAGTCGATGAGTTGCTGGGCCTGCTGCTTCTGCGCATCGTCGCCCTCGTCGAGGACCTCTTCGAGGATACTCCTGGCGCCGGCCGGATCGCCCATGTCGACATAGGCACGCGCCAGGTCCAGTTTCGTGCCGACCTCGGTCATGGTCCGGGCATCTTGCAGATCCTCTGACATATCCTCCGCGGACAATGTCTGCGTCGCATCATCGGCGTCGGGCGTCGGCCGCAGCCGCGGCTGCTCGACGGTCGCGTCATCCCGCAGCTGGTTGATCGTATCGCCGACTTCGCTGACCTTGAGCGCAGCGGTCAGATCGTCGAGATCGAGATCCATGTCCGTGCTGCCGGCCAGGCCTGGCATGCGGCCGGTGTCGTCGGTCGACATATCGGGACTGAAGACATCCTTCGGCAGCGCCTCGGTCTTGGCGAAGTCGAAATCGCCTTCTTCCTCGTCCTCGTCCATCGGCGCCAGCAGCGTAGCGGCATCATCCGAGAGCGTGCTGTCCGGTTCCTCGTCGTCAGGCTCCGATGCCAATAGCGTCGCGTCACTATCGGCGAGGTCGGCCTCGACGCTGGTTCCCGTTTCGACAGCCATGTCTTCGGTAAGCACCTGGGTCTGGCCCGTCGCGTCGAGCAGGCTGGAATCGAGATCGACATCGGTGTCTTCGCCGCCAGCATCGTCCAGCGATGCCATCTCAGTGGCGGCATCGTCACTCAGCGCCTCGGCGATGCCAGTGGCATCGTTTTCGGACAGAGCCTCGTTGAGACCGGTAGCATCGTCAGCAACCACGGTGTCGATGTCGAAGGCTTCACGCGTGCCGGTCGACTCGATGTCGTCGTCAGCAAGCGCTTCGTGCTTGCCGGTGGCCTCGAGCTGATCGGCGTCGACGATCGCCTCGCTCTTGCCGGTCTCGGCCAGATCATCGCTGATTTCGAGCTGCTCGCTGGTGGCGGTATCTTCGAAATCGCCGAGATCGGCGTCTTCTTCGATGTCCGCCGCCATCGCGGTCTCCTCGAGTGCATCGAGATCCAGTCCCAGGTCGTCGAGATCGATTTCAGCCGTGGCGTCGGTCGGCGGCGTTACCGGGCTCTCCGTCTCTGACATGGCCGGCAGCTCGCCGGTCGCCTCCATGTCGAACTGCTCCTCTATCGTTGGCGTTTGCGCGGAGTCATCTTGCGCAAGCTCGCTCGTTTCATCGCCGTCCAGCGGCATTTCCGTGGTCTCGTCGCCCGCGGGCTCCGGCATCTCGCGCGTAGCCGAAGCTTCAAGACCAGGGGTGTCATCGTCCAGGCTGAAGTCGATTCCGGACCCTGAATCCGGCGGTATCAGGACCTGCCCGGTCTCGTCGCCGACGATATCCTCTACGCCGGCGCCACCGAAATCCACGACGTCGTCATCGTCGCCGCCAAGGTCGATGACATCGCTGGTAGCGTCCTCGGGCGTCCCGGCAAAATCCATGTCGAGGTCGCCGGCATCGTCCATCCCGCCCTCGAACGACAGGTCGACGGCTTTGGTCACCCCCTCGGCGCTTACGCCGGAGAACAGTTCGTGATCGGCCGCGATCTGCTGTCCCATGATGACGATCTTGTCCCACTCGGCCTGCGAATCGTCGCCCACCGACGCCTTCGTTCGCTGCGCGGCATCGATGAACGCATCGCGGTTACCCCAGACGAAATAGATTTCACACAATTTCGTCAGCAAATCCTGCCGCTCCGGATCTGCCGTCAGCGCGCCGTTGATCAGATCGGCCGCCTGGTCATAGAGTCCGTAGGCCATGTGGAAATCCGCCTCGGCGACAGGATCGCTCTGGTCAAGATTGACGGCGGTTTCGCTGCTGAAGGTATCGTCGAGCGACGGTTGTGAACCGGTTTCCGCCAATGGATCCACATCGGCCTGCTCACCTGCGGTTGTCGGCGCCGGAATTTCGCGCGTTTCCTGGCTGTCCGACATTTCGAACACCTCGGACATCTCTGTCGTGGCCGATTCGGTCGCAGAGGCCGGCGCAAGTTCGTCCGGCGGCGGCACCTCCGTCGTTTCGGCCAGCGCGTCGAGATCCGTGCCAACGCCCGCCTCGGTTTCCACGACGACGATGGATTCATCGTTGTCGCGGGCCAACGCCCGCAACCTTTCCGTTGACGCCATCTCCTCAGCGTCCGACAGGTCATCGGTGTCCAGCGCGTCCCACACGCCGGTGGCCTCTTCGTCATCGCGCCGGGCGGCACGACGCATGAACCAGACCAGGATCGCAACGGTGATGACCAATGCGGAGCCTATCCAGACCCAGAAATTGTTCAGATAGCCCAGGATCGTGGCGACGATACCCTCGTCGCGGGCCGGTTGCGACACCACTGGCGGCGCCGTTGCGACAACCGGCGGCGGTTCCTCGACCGGCGCTTCTGCCACAGGCGCCTCTGCCGGTTGCGTCTCCTCGAGCGGCAGTTCCTCACCGCGCAGATTGGCCAGTTCCTGGCGAAGCGCGGCCAGTTCGTTGTCCTCGATCGCGATCAGCGCCGACGGATCATCGAGAATCGCTTCGATCTCCGCGATTCTCGCATCGACCGGATCTGCCGGCGTTTCCTCGCCGGTGTCGGCGAGCGTGTCGTCGACCGGCACCTCCACTCCCGTATCCACGCCAGTATCTTCCGGCGTGAGCGTGAGGTCCTCGTCCGGAGGCACGAGCGTCAGGCTGGGTTGCGTCTCGACCGGATCGACAACGGGCTCGTCGGCGACAGTAGGCAAGTCGGGTTCGGGCGCCAGTGCCGGCGCGGGCGTCTCGCCCCGCCATTCCTGGTTTT
>JABAHS010078704.1_pt1 | contig 11053 bp, 4 predicted proteins | sample 7062111 | NCBI WGS metagenome assembly JABAHS01 (sample SAMN14534600, study PRJNA622989) | marine sediment metagenome | biome: marine biome [ENVO:00000428]; feature: marine pelagic biome [ENVO:01000023]; material: deep marine sediment [ENVO:00002113]; isolation source: pool of 4 deep marine... | reverse complement strand
CCTTGCGAATCAGCGACTCCGCCACGCTCGCCGGCGCCTCCGCGTACTTCAGGAACTCCATCGTGTAGGTCGCGCGTCCCTGGGTCGCCGAGCGCAGGTCGGTGGCGTAGCCGAACATCTCGGCGAGCGGCACCTCGGCTCGTATGATCTTGCCCGCCGGCGATTCGTCCATGCCCTGCAGGGTCCCGCGACGGCGATTCAGGTCGCCCATCACATCACCCATATACTCTTCCGGGGTCACCACCTCGACCTTCATGATGGGCTCGAGCAAGGCGGCGCTCGCCTTCCGCGCGCCTTCCTTGAAGGCCTGAGACGCCGCGATCTTGAACGCCATCTCGGAGGAATCGACCTCGTGGTAGGAACCGTCGTAGAGGATGCACTTGAAATCGACCATGGGATAGCCGGCGAGCACGCCGTCCTGCATCGCCTCCTGCACGCCCTTGTCCACGGCCGGGATGTAGTCCTTGGGCACCACGCCGCCGACGATGGCGTTCTCGAACTCGTAGCCTTCGCCCGGCCCCTTCGGCTCGAGGCGCAGGTAAACGTGGCCGTACTGGCCGCGGCCGCCGGTCTGGCGAACGAACTTGCCCTCCTGCTCGACCGTCTTGCGGATCGTCTCGCGGTAGGCGACCTGGGGCTTGCCGACATTCGCCTCGACCTTGAACTCGCGCTTGAGCCGATCGACGATGATCTCGAGGTGCAGCTCGCCCATTCCCGAGATGATCGTCTGGCCCGTCTCCTCGTCGGTGCGCACCCGGAAGGAAGGGTCCTCTTGGGCCAGCCGCCCCAGGGCCGTGGCCATCTTCTCCTGATCGGCCTTGGTCTTGGGCTCCACGGCAACCGAGATCACCGGGTCGGGGAACTCCATCTTCTCGAGAATGATGATGTTGTTGGGGTCGCACAGCGTGTCACCGGTCGTGACCTCCTTGAGACCCACGGCGGCGGCGATATCGCCCGCGCGCACTTCCTTGATCTCTTCTCGGTGATTGGAGTGCATCTGCAGCAGCCGCCCGATACGCTCCTTCTTGCCGCTGGAGGGCACGTAGACGGTGTCGCCGGAATTGAGCACGCCGGAATAGACCCGGAAGAAGGTCAGATTGCCCACGTAGGGATCGGCGGCGAGCTTGAACGCCAATGCCGCAAACGGCTCATTGTCGTCGGAGTGACGCTCCGCTTCGGTCTCGGCGGCGTCGTCGAGGTGTCCCTTGATGGCGGGCACCTCGGTCGGCGAGGGCAGAAGCTCGATGACCGCGTCCAGCAAGGCCTGCACGCCCTTGTTCTTGAATGCCGAGCCGCAGAGCGCCGGCACGATCTCGGTGCCCAGCGTGCGCACACGCAGCCCTTGCTTGATCTCCTCCTCCGAGAGGTCCCCGTCCTCGAGGTACTTCTCCATGAGGGCCTCGGAGGCCTCGGCGGCGGTCTCCACCATGTGCTCGCGCCACTTCTGCGCCTCGTCCTTGAGCTCGGCGGGGATGTCGGTCTGCTCGTAATTCATGCCGAGCGTGGCGTCGTCCCAGTAGATCGCCTTCATGCGGATCAGATCGACGACCCCCTTGAACTCGTCCTCGGCGCCGATGGGCAGCTGTATCGGCACCGGGCGAGCGCCCAGGCGACTCTCGACCTGATCGACGACGCGCAGGAAGTTGGCGCCCATCCGGTCCATCTTGTTGACGAACGCCAGCCGCGGCACGCCGTACTTGTTCGCCTGGCGCCACACCGTCTCCGACTGCGGCTCGACGCCGCCGACCCCGCAGAACACGGCGACCGCGCCGTCGAGCACGCGCAGGGAACGCTCCACCTCGATCGTGAAGTCGACGTGTCCCGGCGTGTCGATGATGTTGATGCGGTACTGGGGGTACTGCTTGTCCATGCCCTGCCAGTAGCAGGTGGTCGCGGCCGAGGTGATCGTGATGCCGCGCTCCTGCTCCTGCTCCATCCAGTCCATGACGGCGGCGCCCTCGTGCACCTCGCCCATCTTGTGCGAGACACCCGTGTAGAACAGGATGCGCTCGGTCGTCGTCGTCTTACCGGCATCGATATGAGCGGCGATGCCGATATTCCGGTAGCGCTCGATAGGTGTCTTGCGTGCCACGACCAAAAACCTCGTCTAAATTAATATTCCCGTGCGTCCCCGCACATGGCCTACCACCGGTAGTGCGCGAACGCCTTGTTCGCCTCGGCCATCCGGTGGGTGTCCTCGCGCTTCTTCACGGCCGCGCCGCGGCTCTCGGCGGCGTCCATCAGCTCGGCCGCCAGGCGGCTGACCATGCCCCGCTCAGAGCGCGCCCGAGCGGCATCCATGATCCACCGCATCGCCAGGGCCGTGCGGCGCTCCGGCCGCACCTCGACCGGCACCTGGTAGGTGGCACCGCCGACCCGGCGGCTCTTCACCTCGACCATGGGGCGCACGTTGTCGAGCGCCTTCTCCAGGACCTCGATCGACGGCTCGTCCCGGCGCTTGGCCTCGATCTGGTCGAGCGCGCCGTAGACGATCCCCTCGGCGGTCGACTTCTTGCCGTCGCGCATCAGCGTGTTGACGAATTTCGCGAGCATCTCGGACCCGAACTTGGGGTCCGGCATGATGACGCGCCGCTCTGCAACCTTTCGCCTAGCCATCTCGCCTCAACGCCTCCCTTGACCGCGCTCGGCCCTCAGGCCTTGGGGCGCTTGGCGCCGTACTTGGAACGGCCCTGGCGGCGCTTCTGGACCCCCGAGGCGTCCAGGGTGCCGCGGACGATGTGATAGCGCACGCCCGGCAGATCCTTCACGCGGCCGCCCCGGATCAGCACCACGGAGTGCTCCTGGAGGTTGTGGCCCTCGCCCCCGATGTAGGAGGTGACCTCGTAGCCGTTGGTCAGGCGCACGCGGGCGACCTTGCGCAGCGCCGAGTTCGGCTTCTTCGGCGTGGTGGTGTACACGCGGGTGCACACGCCGCGGCGCTGCGGACAGCTCTGCAGGGCCGGGACACTGCTCTTTTCCTTGCGGCTGCGGCGCGGCTTGCGCACCAGCTGGTTGATCGTCGGCATAGGGCTCGTTCGCTCCAGGAGGCGACACGGAATCCGGATAACAAACGACAGGCCGGAGACAGTCCGGCCTGTCGGCAATGCATCGTCACCGGCCCGGTCAGGCCGGCCTGTCCCGGCAAAGAAGCGGAATTGTAGGAACCCGGCCGAAAAGTGTCAAGCAGACCGGGACGTTGCCGCGCCGCCCCGGGCATCCGGGGCGGCGCGGGTCCTCAGCTCCCGGAGGCTTTGACCGTCTGATCGCCCACCTCCCGGGCCTCCTCCGCGGGGGCCTCGAGCTCCGGGGCGGGGGGCACCAGACGCTGCTCCCGCAGGCGCCGCCGCTCGGCGTGATAGGCAAAGCCCGTCCCGGCCGGGATCAGGCGCCCCACGATGACGTTCTCCTTGAGCCCCCGCAGCTCATCCCGCGCGCCGCGCATGGCGGCCTCGGTCAGCACCCGGGTGGTCTCCTGGAAGGAGGCCGCCGAGATGAAGGACTCGGTGGAGAGCGAGGCCTTGGTGATGCCCAGCAGCACCCGCTCGTAGCCCGCGGACCGCTTGCCCTGGGCCTCGATCCGCTCGTTCTCCTCGAGCACCCGGGGATACTCGACCTGCTCGCCCTGCAGGTAGCGGGTCTCGCCGGGGTCGCGGACCTCCACCTTGCGCAGCATCTGGCGGATGATGACCTCGATGTGCTTGTCGTTGATCTTCACGCCCTGGAGCCGGTAGACGTCCTGGATCTCCTTGACCAGATAGGCCGCCAGCTCGGTCACCCCCAGCAGGCGCAGGAGGTCGTGGGGGTTGGGCTCCCCGTCGACCACCGTTTCGCCCTTCTCCACGTGCTCGCCCTCGAACACGGTGACCTGGCGCCACTTCGGGATCAGCTCCTCGTGCTGAGCGCCCTCGGCGTCGGTGATGACGAGCCGCTGCTTGCCCTTGGTCTCCTTGCCGAAGGACACGGTCCCGGAGGTCTCGGCCAGGATCGCGGGCTCCTTGGGCTTGCGCGCCTCGAACAGGTCCGCCACGCGCGGCAGCCCGCCGGTGATGTCGCGGGTCTTCTGGGACTCCTGCGGCAGGCGCGCCAGAATGTCGCCGACCTCCACGGCCTGACCGTCCTCGACGCTGACCACCGCGCCGGCGGGCAGGTAATACTGGACCGGCATCTCGGTGCCGGGGAAGTGCAGCTCCTTGTCCTTGGCGTCCAGCAGCTTGACCACCGGACGCAGGTCCTTGCCCTGAGACCCCCGCTGCTTGGGATCGGTGACCACGAGGCTGGTCAGGCCGGTGACCTCGTCGGTCTGGCGATTCACCGACACACCCTCGACGAAGTCGACGAACTGCACGCGGCCGGCGAGCTCGGTGACGATCGGCGTCGTGTGGGGATCCCAGTTGGCCACGATCTGGCCCGCCTCGACGGTATCGTCGTCCTTGACGGTGAGGCTGGCGCCGTAGGGCACCTTGTAACGCTCCCGCTCGCGCCCGTGGTCGTCGAGCACCGAGAGCTCCCCGTTGCGCGAGACCGCGATGTAGCCGCCGTCCTTGTGCTCGACGGTCTTGAGGTTGTGCAGCCGCACGGTGCCCTTCGCCTTGATCTCGATGCTGTTGATCGTGGCCGAGCGGCTCGCCGCCCCGCCGATATGGAAGGTGCGCATGGTGAGCTGCGTGCCCGGCTCGCCGATCGACTGCGCCGCGATCACCCCCACGGCCTCACCGATGTTGACGTGGTGCCCGCGGGCGAGGTCGCGACCGTAACAGCCGGAGCAAACGCCGTAGCGGGTCTGGCAGGTGATGGGTGAACGCACCTTGACCTGGTCGATCCCGAGCTCCTCCAGCTTCTCCACCCAACGCTCGTCGAGCTGGGTGGCCGCAGGCACCGCCACCTTCTTGCTCCCGGGGATGAGGATATCCTCCGCCACGGTGCGCCCGAGCACGCGCTCGCGCAGCGGCTCGACCACATCGCCGCCCTCGACCAGCGGCGTCATCGTCAGCCCCTCCGCGGTGCCGCAGTCGCTGTCGGTGACGACGAGATCCTGCGCGACGTCGACGAGCCGGCGGGTGAGATAACCCGAGTTGGCGGTCTTCAGCGCCGTGTCGGCCAGGCCCTTGCGCGCGCCGTGGGTCGAGATGAAGTACTGCAGGACGTCGAGACCCTCACGGAAGTTCGCCGTGATCGGCGTCTCGATGATCGAGCCGTCGGGCTTGGCCATCAGACCCCGCATGCCGGCGAGCTGCCGGATCTGGGCGGCCGAGCCGCGGGCGCCGGAGTCGGCCATCATGAAGATCGAGTTGAACGATCGCTGCTCGACCTTGTTGCCCTCCTTGTCGGTCACGGTGTCCGTGCCGAGCTTGTCCATCATGGCCTTGGCCACCTGGTCATTGGTGTGCGACCAGATATCGACCACCTTGTTGTAGCGCTCGCCGTTGGTCACGAGACCCGAGGAGTACTGGTTCTCGATCTCCTTGACCTCCTTCTCCGCGCTCGCGAGGATCTTCGCCTTCTCCTGCGGCACCACCATATCCTCGACGCCGATCGATATGCCCGCCTTGGTCGCATAGTAAAAGCCGGTATACATCAGCCTATCGGCGAAGATCACCGTCTCCTTCAGACCGACCTGCCGGTAGCAGTCGTTGATCAGCGCGGAGATCGCCTTCTTGTTGAGATCCTTGTTGACCGATGCGAACGGCAGGCCCTCGGGAAGAAGATCGCTCAGCATGGCGCGACCCACCGTCGTTCCGACCCGCCGGGTCAGCGAGCTCTTGGCGCCGTTCTCGTCCTCCTCCCAGTCGTGGATGCGCGCAGTAATGCGCGCCTGAAGCTCCACCAACCCACTCTGATAGGCCCGATGCACCTCGGCGATGTCGGCGAAGACCATCCCTTCGCCGCGCGCGTTCACCTTCTCGCGGCTCATGTAGTAGAGACCGAGCACGACGTCCTGCGAGGGCACGATGATCGGCTCGCCGTTGGCGGGCGAGAGCACGTTGTTGGTGGACATCATCAGCGCCCGCGCCTCGAGCTGGGCCTCCAGCGACAGCGGGACGTGCACCGCCATCTGATCGCCGTCGAAATCCGCGTTGAACGCGGGACACACCAGGGGGTGGAGCTGAATCGCCTTGCCCTCGATCAACACGGGCTCGAACGCCTGGATGCCGAGCCGATGCAGCGTGGGGGCCCGGTTCAGCATGACGGGGTGCTCGCGGATCACCTCCTCCAGGATGTCCCACACCTCCGGCGTCTCGCGCTCGACCATCTTCTTGGCCGCCTTGATCGTCGTCGCCAGGCCCCGTCGCTGCAGCTTGGAGAAGATGAACGGCTTGAAGAGCTCGAGCGCCATCTTCTTGGGCAGGCCGCACTGATGGAGCTTGAGCGTGGGGCCCACCACGATCACGGAACGACCGGAGTAGTCCACCCGTTTGCCGAGGAGGTTCTGACGGAACCGTCCCTGCTTGCCCTTGATCATGTCGGCGAGCGACTTGAGCGGGCGCCGGTTGGTCCCCGTGATCGCGCGGCCGCGCCGACCGTTGTCGAGCAGGGCGTCGACCGACTCCTGCAGCATCCGCTTCTCGTTGCGCACGATGATGTCGGGCGCATTGAGCTCCAGCAGCCGTTTCAGACGGTTGTTCCGGTTGATGACGCGCCGGTAAAGGTCGTTGAGATCAGAAGTGGCGAAGCGACCGCCATCCAGGGGCACCAGGGGGCGCAGGTCCGGCGGCAGCACCGGAAGGACGTTCATCACCATCCACTCGGGCTTGTTGCCGGACTCGACGAAGGACTCGATGAGCTTCAGTCGCTTGGCCAGGCGCTTGAGCTTGGAGTCGGAGTTGGTCTTGTCGATCTCCTCGCGCATCGTCTGAGCCTCCACCTTGAGGTCCATCGTGCGCAGCAGCTCGTAGACGGCCTCCGCCCCCATACGCGCGTCGAACTCGTCGCCGTGCTCCTCGATGGCCTCGAGATAGGCCTCGTCCGACAGCAGTTGGCCGCGCTCGAGGCTGGTCAGTCCCGGGTCGACGACGACGAAGGCCTCGAAATAGAGCACCCGCTCGATGTCCCGCAGAGTCATGTCGAGCAACAGCCCGATGCGCGACGGCAGCGACTTCAGGAACCAGATGTGCGCCACGGGCGCGGCGAGCTCGATGTGGCCCATCCGCTCCCGGCGCACCTTGGCGAGGGTGACCTCCACGCCGCACTTCTCGCAGACCACACCGCGGTGCTTGAGCCGCTTGTACTTGCCGCACAGGCACTCGTAGTCCTTCACCGGACCGAAGATCTTGGCGCAGAACAGGCCGTCGCGCTCCGGCTTGAAGGTCCGGTAGTTGATGGTCTCGGGCTTCTTGACCTCGCCGTAGGACCACGACCGGATCATGTCCGGCGAGGCCAGCCCGATCCGGATCGCGTCGAAGTCGTCGACCTGACCCTGTTGCTTCAGCAGATTGAGCAAATCTTTCATCGTCTCACCTATCTAGAGTCGCAGGAGCGGCTCGCGTCGAGTTCCAATCACGTACCTCGGATGGGCCACGCTCCTGCAACGTCAATCCTGCTCCAGCTCGATATTGATGCCCAAGGACTTGATCTCCTTCACCAGCACGTTGAACGACTCCGGCATGCCGGCCTCCATGCGGTGATCGCCGTCCACGATGTTCTTGTACATCTTGGTGCGGCCGGTCACGTCGTCGGACTTGACCGTCAGCATCTCCTGCAGGGTATAGGCGGCGCCATACGCCTCGAGCGCCCAAACCTCCATCTCTCCGAAACGCTGGCCGCCAAACTGAGCCTTGCCGCCCAGCGGCTGCTGGGTGACGAGGCTGTAGGGGCCGGTGGAGCGGGCGTGCATCTTGTCGTCGACGAGGTGGTTGAGCTTGAGCATGTACATGTAGCCGACCGTCACCGGCCGGTCGAACGGCTCGCCCGTGCGCCCATCGTACAGGGTGGTCTGCCCATCCTCCGGCAGACCGGCGAGCTCGAGCATGCCCTTGATCTCGGCCTCGTTGGCCCCGTCGAACACCGGCGTCGAGACGGGCACGCCGGTGCGCAGATTGTCGGCGAGCCGGACCGTCTCCTGGTCGTCAAGCTCGTTCAGGCGCACCTTGGCAATGCTCTCGCTGGTCTTGTTGTAGATCCGATCGAGGAACTTGCGCACCTCGATCGCCTTGACCTGCGCGTCGACCATCCCGCCGAGCTTGTGCCCCAGCTCCTTCGAGGCCCAGCCGAGATGCGTCTCGAGCACCTGCCCGACGTTCATGCGCGACGGCACCCCCAACGGGTTCAGCACCAGATCCACCGGCGTGCCGTCTTCCATATAGGGCATGTCCTCCATCGGCACGATGGTCGAGATGACGCCCTTGTTGCCGTGGCGTCCCGCCATCTTGTCGCCCGGCTGAACCCGGCGCTTGACCGCCATGTAGACCTTGACCATCTTGAGAACACCCGGCGCCAGATCGTCACCGGCGGTGAGCTTGGACTTCTGGTGCTCGAACCGGCGCTCGAACTCCTCGCGCTGGCGCTTGAGCTGGTCGCCCGTGCGCTCGAGCTGCTGGTTGGCCTCCTCGTTGCGCAGCCGGATCTCGAACCACTGATCCCGCGGCAGCTCCTCGAGATAGCTCTTGGTGATCTTCGATCCCGATTTCAGCTTCTTGGGTCCGCCTTCGGCGACCTTGCCGATGAGCATCTTCTCGACGCGGTCGAAGATATCGTCCTCGTAGATGCGAAGCTGGTCGTCGAGATCCTTCCTGACGCGGGCGATCTCGGCCTCTTCGATGTCCAGGGCCCGCCGGTCCTTCTCGACGCCGTCGCGCGTGAACACGCGCACGTCGATCACCGTGCCGTCCATGCCGGACGGCACGCGCAGGGAAGTGTCCTTCACGTCCGAGGCCTTCTCGCCGAAGATCGCACGCAGCAGCTTCTCCTCGGGGGTGAGCTGCGTCTCGCCCTTCGGCGTGACCTTTCCGACGAGGATATCGCCGGCCTGCACCTCCGCCCCGATGTAGACAATGCCTGACTCATCGAGCTTCGCCAGCGCCGACTCGCCCACGTTGGGAATATCGCTGGTGATCTCCTCCGGGCCGAGCTTGGTGTCCCGGGCGACGCACGTCAGCTCCTCGATATGGATCGTCGTATAGCGGTCCTCCTGGACGACCCGCTCGGAGATGAGAATGGAATCCTCGAAGTTGTAACCGTGCCACGGCATGAAGGCGACGAGCAGATTCTGGCCGAGCGCGAGCTCGCCGAGATCGGTGCTCGGACCGTCCGCCAGCACGTCGTTGCGGGCGATGACGTCCCCCGGCTTGACGAGAGGCCGCTGGTTCATGCACGTGTTCTGATTGGATCGCGTGTACTTGGTCAGGTTGTAGATGTCGACGCCCGCCTCTCCCGGCTGGGTCTCCTCGTCGTTGACTCGCACCACGATGCGGCTGGCGTCGACGGAGTCCACCACACCGCCGCGCTCGGCGACGACCGTGACGCCCGAGTCGATCGCCACCGTGCGCTCCATGCCGGTGCCGACCAGCGGCTTCTCCGCCCGCAGGGTCGGCACCGCCTGGCGCTGCATGTTCGACCCCATCAGCGCGCGGTTGGCGTCGTCGTGCTCGAGGAACGGCACCAGCGAGGCAGCCACCGACACGATCTGCTTCGGCGAGATGTCGATGTACTCCACCTTGTCCGGCGTCGACATGGTGAACTCGTTCTGATAGCGGCAGGAGACGATCTCGCCGGTCAGCCGGCCCTTCTCGTCCAACGTGGCGTTGGCCTGGGCGATCATGTACTGCCCTTCCTCGATCGCCGACAGGTACTCGACCTTCTCCGTCACGCGCCCGTCATCGACCTTGCGGTAGGGAGTCTCGAGGAAGCCGTACTCGTTGGCGCGNNATTCGTCACCTTGCGATAGGGGGTTTCGAGGAAGCCGTATTCGTTGGTGCGCGCATAGACGGCCAGCGAGTTGATCAGTCCGATGTTCGGGCCTTCCGGCGTCTCGATCGGGCACACGCGCCCGTAATGGGTCGGATGCACGTCGCGGACCTCGAACCCGGCCCGCTCGCGCGTGAGGCCGCCCGGACCGAGCGCCGACACCCGGCGCTTGTGGGTGACCTCGGAGAGCGGGTTGGTCTGGTCCATGAACTGCGAGAGCTGGCTCGACCCGAAGAACTCCTTGATGGCGGCCGACACGGGCTTGGCGTTGATCAGCTCCTGCGGCATGAGGCCCTCGCTCTCGGCAAGCGACAGGCGCTCCTTCACCGCCCGCTCTACTCGGACCAGCCCGACGCGGAAGACATTCTCCGCCATCTCGCCGACCGAGCGGATACGCCGGTTGCCGAGATGATCGATGTCGTCGACTTGCCCGTAGCCGTTGCGGATATCGATGAGCGCCTTGAGCACCGCGAGGATGTCGTCGGTCGACAGCGTCCCGGGACCCGTGACCTCCTTGCGGCCCACACGCCGGTTGAACTTCATCCGGCCCACCGGCGAGAGGTCGTAGCGCTCCTCGCTGAAGAACAGATTGTTGAACAGGTTCTGGGCCGCCTCCTTGGTCGGCGGCTCACCCGGGCGCATCATGCGGTAGATCTCCACCAGCGCCTCGAGCTCGTTGCGGGTCGGGTCGATCCGCAGCGTGTTGGACATGTACGGGCCGCGGTCGAGATCGTTCACCCATAGGGTCTGAATCTCCTCGATGCCGGCCTTCTGAATCGCATCGATTTGATACTCGGTGAGCTCGTCGTTGACGTTGGCGATCACTTCACCGCTGCCGGGGTCGGCGACTGTCTTGCCGACGATCTTGCCGACGAGGTATTCCTTCGGCACCGGTAGCGTCAGCACCCCCGCCTGCTCGAGCTGGCGCGTGTGCCGCGCGGTGATACGCCGACCCTCCTCGACGAGGGTCTTGCCCTTGACCTTGATGTCGAAAAACGCCGTCTCGCCGCGCAGCCGCTCGGGGATCAGGTCGAGTGTGATCCCATCCTTACCGAAGCGGAAGGTGTTCATGTCGAAGAACATGTCGAGGATCTTCTCGCTCTCGTACCCGAGCGCGCGCAGCAAGGTGGTCGCCGGCAGCTTGCGCCGGCGG